>Ga0099364_10009121_pt1 | contig 13824 bp, 10 predicted proteins | sample TergutTh196P3_FD_73070 | JGI IMG/M metagenome (GOLD analysis project Ga0099364, IMG submission 73070) | Microcerotermes parvus P3 segment gut microbial communities from Pointe-Noire, Republic of the Congo - Th196 P3 | ecosystem: Host-associated > Arthropoda: Insects > Digestive system > Gut ...
TTGTCTTGGTCGCAAGCCTTGCTTTTATGGTTTTCGTAGGTTGCCTGTATAAAAAGTCAAGTATACAGCACACATGCGCCATCTCATGGCGTCGCTTTACTTGAGCTTATCCCTTTCACTAAATCGCCCCATCCTTTCACCCATGCCATAAACTCGCCGGATTTGTACACGCGAAGCTTTAGGATTACGCAATTTTCTTTTGTCTCTACCGTTTGCGATCCGTGCCAAAGCCGCTCGCGGAGCATGTATTCGACCGATTTGTCGAATTTGATTTCAATATCGCACAAATCGCCGTCAATAAAAATCCCGAAGCAATGCGACAGTTTTTCTTCGTATTCGCGTACAAGACGGTTTTCCTTTACGAATTCCTCGCTTGTTTCCACGACTTCTTCAAAACGCGATATGTGGTACAGGTGCAGCCCGCGACTGCTGTTTTCCTTTTTTGCGAGTAAATACAGCGAATCGTGATAGAGTGCGATTCTGTACGGCTCGACGGTTACCGTTTGAATTTCATGGTTCGGCTTTTTGTAGGAGATTTTAAGTTTTGTAGAGCTGTTTACACCGTAGGCTACGCTGTCCAATAATTCTCTTTTGTCGAGAAAATCACGGCGCCAGCCTAAATGAACCATGAAATTTTGCCGGATTTCTTCTAAATCTTCTTTGCGGAACGGCGTTTTCTGGCTTCCGATTACCGCGTTTATGGCGGAGTCTATGGAATCCTTCAGGTGCGTTCCGTCAAAGTATGTGAACAGATCGCGGCACATCTGAAGCGCCTGGATTTCTTCCAATGAGAAGGCGCCGCTCACGATTTCTTCGCGGTTTTCTAGCTTGTAGCGGTACTCATCCCCGCAGGAAATATCGTATCCGGACATCCGCAGTTCTTCAATATCACGCTGAAAAGTTCTATGCGAAGGCGGCGCGATATCTTCCTTGCGGAGTTTTTCAATGATCTCCTCTTTGGTCAGACCGAACCTGTTTCGTGTTAAAATCCGGGCAAGCGCGATATAACGGCGGAGTTGCGAGTTGGGGGACTTGTTTGCTTTTCTGTTCATATTTATGTTTCCTCGATGCTCATTTTACTACACTCAGAAAGTAACCGGGACGTCAACCTGGGGAAAACCCACATTCAACTAATAGAGCGGCTGTCGGTTGCGTCCACACATATCGAACGCAGAAATGGAATCATGCCGCGCGCCGGCGCCGGCGTGGCCTTTAGAATCGGGCGATTTAGCGAGAAGGCAATCGCAAGGAAGGCGACGCCGTGAGATGACGCAGGGGGGATGTACGCTTATCCTGTGTTTAAAAATCACAAGGGAGGAATGAAACGATGTACATTGTAAGATCTTCTTATGAGGAATCGCATTATGTGCCAAAGTATCAACCGCGGGGAAATGCAGCGCGTGACATGGATGCGGGCAGTAAAAAATATTTGCTTGATATGCAAAGCGGAAACATTGTGAAGGAAGCCTCCACAGAGTTTGAATTTTCGGAAAAGCGCGAATTTGCCTTCGGCGCCGAATTTGTCTCTTCGGAAGACGAAAAAAAATTCGCCCTCGTCAATAAAGACAATGATCTGATCACGGAATTCTGTTTTGACGGCTGCGGAGAATTTCGCGAAGGCCTGGCGGCGGCCGGCGTGCGCGGCAAGTGGGGGTATATCAATCCCGCCGGCGATTTTGTAATTGCGCCGCAGTTTAAGTATGCGTCCGGTTTTGAAAACGGCCTGGCGGCAGTGCAAAACGCGAAAACCGGAAAATATGGGTTTATCAACAAGCGCGGCGAACTGGTCGTCGGCTTTTATGATTATTTATCATCATTCAGCGAAGGGCTTGCCTACGCGAAGAACAAAAATAGTCAATCGTTTACGTTCTATGATGAAAAAGGCGTGCCGGCGCTGAGAATGAAGAAACCGCTAACGGCGGTTTCCGATGATGATATCCGCGCGCTGCATGATTTCGCGCTTTGGGAATTCGACGGTTTAAGGACGGCTTGTGTAATGAATGATATGGGCTTTAAATTTATAAACGAGGATTTCTATGGCAGGGACAACCTCAAATTCTGTAGTTTTCATGACGGTTTATGTCAGTTTGTCGAGCGTACCGCCGACGGCCCGAAAATAGGCTTTTACGATAAATCGGGCAATATAGCCATACCGGCGGAATTTGACTTCGTCTCGCGGTTTTGCGGCGGTCTGGCGCTTTATTCCAACGGCAATAATATTTTTGACTGCAAATCCGGGATACTGACTCCGAGCGGGGAAAAAATCGAAATCGGCGACTATTACTGGGCATTTAGGTACAACGATGAAAAGCAGGAATTCTTTCGCGTCAGGGCAAACAGGCGCGACGGGACGCCGAACGCCAACGGGAAATACGGTTTTGTTGACCGGACCGGGAAACTTGTGATCCAACCGGAATTTGACAGGGTTTCCTGGTTTGGCGGCGGTATATGTGAATATAACGAAGGTTTCTTTACCGGCGTTATCAATGAAAGCGGAGATCGCGTCATACCTGCCGAATATGACGATCTGACTTGCTACATTGAATATGGATTCGTCGTCGTCTCAAAATATGGAAAACATGGCAGGGAATTCAAGGGGATCGTAGACCGGTCGGGAAACCTGATCGCGCCCATCGTTTTCGAAGAACTAAGAATAAGGAGTAAAGACAGATTTACCGCAATATCCGGCAAGGGTTTAGGCCTGTTCGATATCCACGGGACGCCGGTTTCCGACGTAGTATTTGGCGGTTTTGAATACAAGGGGTCCACGGGTGATTCTCGTTATGCCCGTGTGGATTTTGATTTGCCTGAAAGGGAGTATGAGCCTACCGGCAGAATATTCAGGGGGAGCTGCGGCGAGGGTATGTACCTCTACTTTTATGAGCGTAACAATGAGCCTGCCGAGAAACACGGTCACATGTTTGGACTTATGAAAGAGGACGGAACGATTCTGACGGGCGAGATTTTCGAACATATCGGCTATTACAATGAAGGCCTGATTTGCGGTCAGAACGAGTGTGTCGGTTATCACTATATCGATCGTGATGGTAATCCGGTTTTATACGATTTCCCTGATAACTGTACGGATTTTTTTGATGGATTGGCATTTATCATTACACACAGTTGGGGTTGGGGAGGTATTCCTGACGCTTTGTTATGCCTTGATGTTGGTGTTGATGGAAAGCGGTGGCAGTATAAACCGTTAGACAAACCGTTGGATAAGCCGCTGGACGACGGCAGGCAGATGTTTTTCATCAACAAACTGGGAGATATTATGAAATTGAGCATAGAGGAACAGGACAGGTTTTTACGCAAGTATTATGAGTGGCGCAGTGCTTGGAAAAGCAGAGAGTGGCATGTAGAGGAATACACGCCTGAAGCGTCAACGGTATCAGGTGACGATAGCAATATCTGAGGCGTAGGCGGGCAGACATGAGTTTATAAAGAGAAGAAACTATGATTTTAAGAAAAACTGATTACGTTCCTCTATGGGAAGATCCATCGTTAGATCAATCTTTTGGTATTGGTAATATTATATTTAAATATACAGTCCATGTTGAATCGATAACATGGCACATCCCGCCAATAGAACCGCATTTTCATATTTTTTACTATTTTATGGATGAAAAAGGATTTTTACGTAAAATTAATAAAAAATCAACGGGAATTCAACTTAATAAAGTTGATTATATGGAAACATCGGATAATATCCCAATAACTAAAACAATAAGAGATCATATCGTTTATTTACTTGACAAGAAACCTGTTGGCCCGTTTTCTGATGCAAGAGAAACTAACTTTCAACTTTTATGTGCTTTTTGGAATAACAGTAAAACACATTTAAATAAAAGATATATAGCTGACGAAAATCCGGAAAATAAATTAAACTATAATAATATTCCAGTAGTTGATGAACAAAACTGGCTGAATTTATTAAATATTAACGAATTTTTTTTAGAAACAGAAGAATATCACTACCCAAAAACAGGTCCTTTTTATTTTTATAAAAATTCTATTATAGCTCCGGATAACTATCAAAGAAAAATAAATCCAATAACATTGTTTCGGGAATCATACGAAACTTTTTATTTTCCGAATGAACACAGGGATTTATGGGAAAATTATATGCTTATGCACTTCCCCGAATTAAAAGAATTATATGACGACGATCACAAGGCATTACCTAGAGGTCGTGTAGATTTTTTATCTCGTAATAAAAAATTGTGCTTTTATATTACACTGGACAAGTGTATAACCGGAAAAGAAACAGAAATAAAAAATATTTATAATTTAGCGCAAACTTACGAAGCAATATTCGACTATGGGGCAATGAATTATCATTGCAATAAGTGTAAAAAAGAAAATGAATAACATTAATACGATAAAAATCGAGCTTTACAGCCGTTTACGGAAAAGGAGCTAAACATGTCTGCGAAAAAAATATACGAAATTTCTTATGAACAGCGCAAGGCCGCGAAATGGCTTCTGGCGCTTTTGAAGTCCGGCGTTCCAATGGATAGTGCTTTTTTTACATGCCTGAAATGGTGTATTGGTGATCTGAAACGCGTATTAAAAATGGTTACCAATACCGCCAAAGCTAAATTTCATAACAACACCGCCCCTGATGTTGTCAAAGCCCTCGAAGCCCTGACGGATGCCCTGCGATGGTCGGAGGTAAGACTGTTAAGAAGTTTTGACGATATTGTCGATGATCATCCCTGCATAGCCGACATAATCAGGAAATGCGTAGCGTGGGAGTGCGGCGCCGTAGCTCCTTCTTCGTCTGATTCGCGCAACTATGCCCGCATAAGGCATTCACTCAGAAAAATCTTCGGAGTAAGCCGGGAAGGCGCGATGTTGTGTGAATTCGCTTACCTCATTCAGGCTCATTCCCAGATATATCATTATTTCGAGGACCATGTAGAGATATGGAAGCCTTCGGCAAGGAAGACCCTTGCCCGCATGTTGAACATTTCTCCATCAGCTTTGCAGGAATGCCTTAAATACCTGACATCCTTTGGGCTTCTCGAAGCAAGGCGAGGGTGTAAATATCTTAGCCTTAAAGGAGAAATGGCGTCTCTTTGGGACAAGGGCGACTTACACGATATAACCAGTCTTTTCTGCGCGCCTCTCACTGGTCAGACACTTCCACTTGAAAGTTTTCGAATTTCCGGGGAAATAGTGCGGCACGTCGAGGCGCTGCTTTCAAAAAAACACGACTCTGTAGACGAAACGCCTCCAGTCCACATCATGCTCTACGGGCCTCCCGGCACAGGCAAAACTACCTTTGCCCGAAGTCTCGCCAAATCCCTCGACGTAAAGGCGTGGTCGGTCTCCAGCCGCGAGGACGACGGCGACGGCGACCGCCGGGCATCCATGACCGCCTGCTTGAATATGGCAAGGAAGCACCCCGGTTCATTTGTACTCGTGGATGAGGCAGAGCGTCTTTTGGACACGAGTTGGCAGTCGAAGGACAAGGCATGGCTCAATTCTTTTTTGGAACAACCAGGCAGGCGGGTGATATGGATTACCAACCAGGTAGAACACATTGACCCGGCAGTGAGGCGGCGCTTCTCATTCAGCGTCTACTTCGAGGCGCTGGGTAAACATGAGCGGAGAAGCCTCTGGGATCAAATCGTTGCGCGGCACAGGGTAAAAAACTGCCTGCCCGACAACCGTATCGAAACGTTCGCGAAAAACTACCAGATATCCGCCGCCGTCATAGAACAAGCCGTGTGCCAGGCAAAAGAAATGGGATACGGCAAAGAAGATAAAGAAAGCAGGGAAAAATTCGGCGGAGCGGTCGAGCGCGTTCTACAGGCTCATACCGCGCTCTGCAATGGCGGCAGAAAGCCCGATTCCAAAGCTAAGGGCAAGCCCGAAGAGGAATATACGTTCCTGGGTGTATGTATTGACGGTTCGGTGGACGATTTGCTGGACAAGTGCCGCCGCGCCGATGCCATGTACACAACAAAGGGATCGCTGCGACGGGGCGGGGGCGCCATGCTTTTTTACGGTCCGCCGGGTACGGGCAAGACCGCCCTGGCAAGGCGCATAGCCGATCAACTTGGCCGTGAGTGCGCTGTAAAAAGAGGCAGCGACCTTTTAAGCTGCTGGGTTGGAGCCTCGGAACAAAACGTGGCCGAGGCGTTCAGGCGCGCGGAAGAAACAGGGGCGATCCTTGTAATCGACGAGGTCGACACGTTCCTCTATTCTCGCGCAACCGCGCAACGCTCCTGGGAAAGCTCACTCGTCAACGAATTTTTGACGTCTCTCGAAGAGTACAAAGGGTTTTGCATCTGCACGACGAACAGGATGGAACAAATGGATGCCGCGGCCATGAGACGCTTTTCCTTCAAAGTGCGTTTTACTTACGCCGGGGCGGAACAGGCGGCGGCGCTTTACTCCACGCTTCTCGCGCCTCTTGCGGCCGGATGCCTGCCGAGCGTCCTTGAGCGGGAACTGCGCGGCATGACGCGCCTTGCGCCCGGAGATTTTCACGCCGTAAGATCGCAATTCTGGCTTGCGGACAGCGGCGAGGTCTCGCATGAAGAACTGGTGCGCGGCCTGATGCGCGAGCAGGAGATGAAGCACGACCGCGAGGTGCGCAGCATAGGTTTCGCTGTGTGACAGGCAAGCTCGAAAACCTGGAAAGCAAGCGCCAGTCCGCGCCATATTGTTGTCCTTTTGCCGCGGCATCGCAGTGATATGCTGACCGGGAATATATGAGGCGAATGTTTGCGGAAGTATACCCGAAAGAATAATGAAGATTATAGTCAATGCAGCGAACCGGAGAGGTGAGTGATGGAGAAAACATTTACAAACGAAATCGCGAAGACGATAACAGGCGAGGTTCACATCCCTGACGGCTACACAAAAATTGAAAAATGGGCTTTTTACGGGCGCGAAGACGTCATAAGTATTACAATTCCGCCAAGTGTGAAAAGTATAGAGAGCGGGGCGTTTACTCATACCAGGAATCTTATTTCCATAACGATTTCAGGAAGCGTCAATAATCTCACGGCGGAAACGTTCCGCAGTTGCTGGGATTTAGAGCAAATTGTCGTTGCGCGGGACAACCCGGATTATTGCGTTGTTGACGGTGTGCTTTTTAACAAGGATAAAACAACTTTAATTGTGTATCCAATTGGTATTAAGCGGATGGATTATACCGTACCCGACGGGACTATATTCATCGCAATGAGAGCTTTCGCGGGTTGTCAGCATATCCTGAACATAAAACTTCCCAGCGGTGTAATAAATATAGGGAAATGCGCGTTTCAAGGGTGCGAAAACCTTAAAAGCATCCATCTTCCCAACGGGATTACGAGAATTGAGGAAAAAGCATTTTTCGAGTGCAATGCGCTCCAGGACATAAAAATACCCGATAGCGTGAACAGCATAGGCAAAGAGGCATTTAGTGATTGTTGGAGTTTAAAGAAAATAACCATACCTGAAGGCATAACAGTAGTTGAGAACGGTACATTTACCAGTTGCGGGCTTAGCGGTATTACAATTCCAGAAAGCGTGACGACTATCGGCGATTACGCGTTTATGTGGTGCCACGGTCTCAAAAACGTAGTAGTCCCCGGCAATGTGAAGAGTATCGGGCTCAATGCGTTTGCCTGGTGTAAATTTGAGCGAATGATAATCCCCGCTGCCATTGCAGAAATAGGTGCGGGCGCATTTGTCGGCGCCGAACTTAAGGAAATCAACGTTAGCTCTGAAAACCTTAACTATTGCGATATTGACGGCGTAATGTTTACAAAAGACAAAAAAATGCTGCATACATATCCTTCCGGCAGAGAGCAGAAGGATTATATAATTCCCGATACCGTTACAGTTATTGAAGCAGACGCGTTCAGGGACTGCGCGGCGCTCGAAAGCGTTTTAATCCCCGCCGGAGTTACACATATAGGAACAGCCGCATTTTGCGGTTGTGATAATCTACGTAATGTTACTTTGCCCGCAAGTATCAAGGTTATTGATGGGTGGGGTTTTTATAGCTGCAAGAATCTTTCAAGTATCACGTTTCAAAACGGTCTTGAGCGTATCGGGCGATTGGCATTCGGGTTTTGTGAAAGTTTGACGAACCTTGCCCTGCCCGACAGTCTTGTTTCTATTGACGACGGGGCGTTTCAACACTGTGAAATGCTTGCAAGTGCAACAATTCCCGCAAGTGTGGTCAGCATAGGGTTCGAAGCTTTCAAATACCATAAAGAAGGCTTTGTAATCTACGGCATTGCAGGCTCGGCGGCGGAGCGGTACGCCCTTGAAAACAATATTAATTTTAATAAAACAATAGATCCGGAATTGGAAACTGATAAGGGTACTGTTCAGTGCCACCGCCACAAGTTATTAACACCTGAACAGGCAAAAGAACATGTGTCAAACTGGTTTGAAAGAAGCTTCGGTTATAAACCAAAATTTTAAAGGGAAGCTTCCAGGTGGAAGCCTCGAAACAACAGTAAAAAAATGAAAGGATGGACTGACCATGATATATTTAAACGTCATAAATTTTCCGAGTGATCATTCACATGTTTATCCGTACACAATACCCGCAATAAAGGATTTGGGCAGTATATCTTTCTCGCCCATAACAATTTTTGCCGGAAGCAACGGAAGCGGAAAATCAACAATAATCAATGCTATAGCGGAAAAACTGAGTAAGTTTTTCCCCACACAAAAATCACTCGGCAATACGGGGGGTTATTTTAAGTGGTTTTCAGAGCATTGTACTTGCAATTATGACGCAAGAATGAGGCACACATTCCCTGCTTCATGCAGGTTAATTAAAAGTGAGGATATAATGGACGGTATCATTACGCAAAGAAAAAGCAATGAGAAAATTGAAATGCAATCAAATATTTTGAAAAGAAAAGCATTGAGTGATTATGACGACGAAGAACAGTTCGGTATAAACAAACGCGATGAGGAATTAACGGACAGTCAGCGCTTTTACCGCTCATTGGTAGAAGAGTACCGATGGGGAAAGGTTCTGGAAAATACCGTACAGACAGAGTGTTCTAACGGGGAGTCTGCAATAAATTACTTTTCTCAATCTCTGCTTACGGATGATTCTTTGTTTTTACTTGACGAGCCGGAAAACTCACTGGCGCCAAAACTGCAGGTAGAACTGATTCAATTAATACAGGGATTTGCAAGGTTTTATAAATGTCAGTTCATTATAGCGACACATTCTCCATTTTTGCTTTCATTAAAAGGAGCTAAAATTTATGATTTGGATAAATTTCCGGTTAAGGCGAAGAATTGGCACGAACTCGATAATATGAGAGCATACGCCAAATTATTTTTTGAGAACGAAAAATTTTTTAATATATCGAGTTAATCCATGAAAAATATCCGGATTCAGGAGTATAAAATGAACGAAAATAACCATTCAAAAGATCAAACGGCGAATGGTGCAGATATTACCGCCGCTTTTGCTGATCCGACGTTCCTGGCCGCGGTGTACAAAGCAATAGGCAAATCGTCACCCGAGCCAATATATGACGTTGATGCGGCTAAAATTACAAGCCTGTCAATTTCGGGCATAGTTAAGGGACTTTGCGGATTGGAGTATTTTACGGGGCTGGCAAAACTTGATTGCAAGAGCAACGAGCTAACGGAGTTGCCCGCTCTGCCTGCCACGCTGGAACGGCTTATTTGCGATAACAACCAGTTAACGGAATTGCCCACCCTGCCTGATGCGCTGAAAGTGCTTGAGTGCAATAACAACCAGCTAACGGAATTGCCCACCCTGCCTGATGCGCTGAAATGGCTTGAGTGCAATAACAACCAGCTAACGGAATTACCTGCATTGCATGATGCGCTGATATGGCTTATTTGCGCCGGCAACCAGTTGACGGAATTACCCGCATTGCCTGATGCGTTGGTGTGGCTTCATTGCAATAACAACCAGTTGACGAAATTACCCGCACTGCCTGATGCGCTGGAATGGCTTAGGTGCTATGGCAACAATTTAACGGAGTTGCCCGCACTGCCTGATACGCTGACAGAGCTTAATTGCAATAACAACCAGTTAACGGAATTGCCCGCTTTGCCTGATACGCTGAAATGGCTTCATTGCAAATACAACCAGTTGACGAAATTACCCGCACTGCCTGATACGCTGACAGCGCTTTATTGCGATAACAACCAGTTGACGGAATTGCCTGCCCTGCCTGATGCGCTGCAATGGCTTTATTGCGATAACAACCAGCTAACGGAGTTGCCCACCCTGCCTGTCACGCTGGAACAGCTTAGTTGCGATGATAACCGGCTAATGGAGCAGCCCACCCTGCCTGCTATGCTGAAATGGCTTAGTTGCAATAATAACCAGTTAACGGAATTGCCCGTACTGCCTGATGCGCTGGAATGGCTTAGGTGCGATAACACCCGGCGAACGGAATTACCCGCTCTGCCTGCCGCTCTGAGGCGGCTTGAGTGCAATAACAACCAGCTAACGAAATTGCCCGCTCTGCCTGATGCGCTGGAACGGGTTTATTGCAATAACAACCAGCTAACGGAGCTGCCCGCTCTGCCTGACACGCTGGAACGGCTTTATTGCCGTAAAAACCAGCTAACGGAACTGCCCGCCCTGCCTAGTAAACTGATACTGCTTTCTTGCGACAACAACCGGCTAACGGAATTGCCCGCTTTGCCTGATACGCTGAAATGGCTTGATTGCGAGAACAACCGGCTAACGAAATTGCCCGACCTGCCTGATGCGTTGAAACAGCTTTGTTGCGATAACAACCAGCTAACGAAATTGCCCGCTCTGCCTGATGCGCTGACAGAGCTTGAATGCAATAACAACCAGCTAATGGAATTGCCCACTCTGCCTGACGCGCTGGAATGGCTTATTTGCAAGAGCAACCAGTTAACGGAATTGCCCACACTGCCTGATACGCTGAAATGGCTTATTTGCAAGAGCAACCAGTTAACGGAATTGCCCGCTCTGCCCGCTGCGCTGAAAGAGCTTAATTGCGATAACAACCAGTTAACGGAATTGCCCGCCCTGCCTGATACGCTGAAACGGCTTATGTGCGAACAACCAGCTATACATGAACATATTGATTGAAAAAATGAGGTTGACAAATGGATATTTACAGCTTTATCAATTCCCGCGATGTTGCGGAGCATTGCCGGAACATTAACAAGACGTGGAACACTTTTGAAATGTCGGTTATAATCAAGGCTTGTTATACACGTTCAATGCCTGAAAAACATGCCGCATTGCAGGAATTGATTGACCGGTACCCCGATATGTCAGTCATGCTGCATGACGTGGATGTGCGCGGCGAACATGAAATCCATGTTGAAAGTATACACAAGAAACTCGCCGAAATTATCGAGCTTGAGCGGCGCGATCCAGAGCATCACGCGACACCGGTAAAAATCGGCGACAACTTTTTTCAATGGAGATTGTGTGATGTTAATAAATGAAGCAGGCCGTGTTGAAGATAATATGGAGGGCATGAAACCATCGGATTTTTCTCTCGAAATACCGGAACACCTCAAGAAAAGTTGCGTAGGAATTTTTTGGCATACAGGTAATAATCAGTGGATTATACGTAAGGCTGAAGTGCTTGACGATTCCCGGAATGCGGTTGAAATGGGTCAGGATTATGATGAGGAAACCAATCCGGAGGATTTGCAAATAGATTTCAATAGCTTCCATAAAGATATTTGGAATGATGAAATACGCTCAAAAAAGCAGGAATGGAAGGATATTGAATACTCTTATTTTTCGAGAGGGAGAATAGTTTTTGCAATTCAAAAAAAGAAATTTATCATCTACATTCCGAATTCTCCGTATTTTACGCAGGACGCAGTGTTATTTCTAGCCGGGATGTTTCAAATCCCTTTGGGAAGTTTTGATACGAACTCAAAAATATATAAAAAGAAGAAGGATATGGAATCATTAGGCGCCGGAGAAAATACAGTTCTCCTTGTCTGATGCAATTTCTGACGTAAAAAATACCAATGTAATGTAAAGGTGCGCTAATATGCTTTTAACCCGGATTCCGAAGCTACAGCGCTTTTTTTACGGCCTGAAAGGCCGACGCATAACAGCCCAGGGTAAAGGCGCTTGCGCCGTCGCCCTGGGTTACGGAATATATACGTCGCCGCCCTGAAAGGTCAAGGCAATATGGCGATAACTACCGATGTAATTGCAAAACCCCTGGGAGCGCCGGCGACCACGCCGGCAAGAAACGTAACATCCATTTATCACAACGCGAATATCCCGTCTTTTTTATGTTCATTCATAAGTCCGTGTCCGTCGCAACAACTCTTGCCGGCGTGGTCGCCGGCGCTCCCAGGGGTTTTGCAATTTCCTCCAAATATTTCTTCGCCCATTTCATCTCAGGACAGTTTGGTATATCAGGTACGGTATATGACAAAGAATCCCTTGGGGGTTCCTTTGACGCAATATGACCTATATGCCGTCCGGGTTAACCAATATTTCTCCATGAAAGGATGCGTCTATGAGCGCTCGTATTTCTGAAATTGATTTCTCACAATTGCTTGATCTACGCGTGGACTATATATTCAAACTGATTTTCAGCAAGGATGTTTCCATGCTTATTTCACTACTTAACGCCATTTTTGCCAACAAACGCATAGATCGCGTGGTTACAGGTCTTGTTTTGATCAATCCGTCTTTACAAAAACACTCTAAAACCGACAAGTTTTCCATAATTGACATTATGGCGACCTTGTCAAACGGTTCCACCGTCTGTATTGAAATGCACCTGTACGGTTTGATGGAATTTAAATATAAATCTCTACGCACCTGGGCGAGAGCTTACGGAGAAGGGTTGAAATCAGGCCAGAAATATTTAGAAAACAATCCGGTAATCTGCATTTCGTTCCTTGACGGCGCAATAACAGACTCAGGAGGCAAGCCGCTAAAAGGGGTACACACCCTTTTCCAGGTACGGGAGCGCGACGGACACGAACTTCTTTTGCCGGATATGGAGTTACACTATATCAATATGCGCGCTTTTGTAGATGATGGTTGCGTTTACGACTCTCCTTCGGATATGTATAATATGTTTACAAGGTGGCTGACGCTGATTACGCAGTTTGAGCAGCCCAATAAAGAGTATTTGAAGAAAATATGCAGGGAAGACGAGGTGATTGCCATGGCGGTGGAGATACTTGCGAGTCTGAGCGAAGAACAAGCGACGCGTCTGGCGTATTTGCGCCGCAAGGATGAAATGACGAATTACTACACGGTAATGCGTGAATCGGAAGAGTATCGCCGCCGCATGGAAGAATATAGACTACAAATTGAGAGCGAACGCAGCCGCGCGGAAGAATCAACACGCCGCGCGGAAGAATCAATACGCCATGTTATAAATGCGATAAAAGCCATGCGCGATCAAAATTGGACGTCTGCGGATATTTCCAAAGCGCTGGAATTGCCAGAAGAAGAAATAGATAAATTCATAACGGGAAAATCGCGTTAACCCGGATATTCATAGGGTTTCGTATCAAGGGCGCGCAGGCAGGCGTGGATTGTATATTCACGACCGCCGCAACACGAAGCCGCCTTGCGGTCTTTTTGACGCAATGCGGCGTGATACTCCGAACGGGTGCAAATTGCACAAATTGTACAAGCACAGCGGCCAGAATTCCAAATTGCCGCGTCAGCCTCACCTTGCGTACAATTTAGCCCGGATATTTCATACCGTTTCGTACCGAGGGTGCGCAAGCGGGCGTGGATACAAGGCGCGCGCCGTGCGGGCAACGCAGACATATTAGACAATATGTCGAGGCGCCCAAACAAGCGCAACGCAGTAGACATGCCTGATT
>Ga0099364_10009122_pt1 | contig 13822 bp, 11 predicted proteins | sample TergutTh196P3_FD_73070 | JGI IMG/M metagenome (GOLD analysis project Ga0099364, IMG submission 73070) | Microcerotermes parvus P3 segment gut microbial communities from Pointe-Noire, Republic of the Congo - Th196 P3 | ecosystem: Host-associated > Arthropoda: Insects > Digestive system > Gut ...
AAAACTTATCGAGGAAGCTGCCGCTCCGAATTTGTCTGACAGCCTGCGCGGAGGAATGCATAACGATGCAATTAAACTTGCAAAGAATATTTCGTACGAAAACGCCGGCACGGTCGAATTCGTTTTTGATCAGGACGAGCAGAAATATTACTTCCTTGAGATGAACACGCGGCTGCAGGTAGAGCATCCCGTGACAGAAATGGTCACAGGCGTCGATCTCGTCCGGGAGCAGATTAACATAGCAGACGGCGGAAAGCTGCCGCTTGAACAAAGCTGCATTCGTACCGCGGGCCACTCGATAGAATGCCGGATTAACGCGGAGGACCCTTTTGATAATTTCAAGCCCGCGCCGGGCGTCATCACAAATTGGGAAATACCGCAAGGACCCGGTATCCGCGTCGACACGCATTGCAAAACCGGCTATCAGGTACCGATATTCTATGACTCTCTGATAGCCAAGATAATAGCATTCGGCGATGACCGCGAGCACGCGAGAAGGCGGATGGTTTGCGCGCTTGAGGAGTTCCGGGCGGACGGCATATTCACGACCGCGCCGTTTTTAATAAAAGTGCTGGAAACGCCTGAATTCTCATCAGGCCGCGTCACAACAAGGATTCTGGAGAAGTCCGGGGTGTAAGGAACGGCGGTCAATGTGTTAACGGCGCAGTAGCACAACAGTGATAAGGAGCATTGGGCAGCGTATATTCCTCAACTCCACGAAGCGTTTGTTGTGAAATTCGTAGTTTCGGCATAAAATGGCATTCATAACGCGCGCTTTGAACGCGCGCTTCGCAGGGGTGGTTTATGAATCTTCAAAAGACTGGCGAGCTGATCGCGAATGCCCGCAAAGAGTGTGGGTATACGCAAAAGGAATTGGCTGGGATGCTTTATATTTCCGACCGGACCGTTTCAAAATGGGAACGTGGCGCCGGATTCCCGGATGTGTCCTTGCTGGAGCCTTTGGCGGAGGCTCTTGATCTTTCCATATCCGAAGTTGTGATGGGAGAGAAACGCGGCAGTGGTGCTTCTGCAATGAGTGATGATGAAATTCTTAAAACGGCTGCTGCGATAATTAAATCGGCTGTTGTGAACCAACTACGCAAAATAATCGTCGCTACTTCATTAGCTACAGTATTGCCATTTCTTGCGGGAGTTTTCTTCTGGTCGCATATTCCAGGCGAACTTGCAATTCTTGTAGGCACCGTTTCGCCTTATGCACCAAAACTGATTGTATTTGCGGTTTTTCCGACAGGGCTGCTGGTATTGAACGTAATTTGCGTTCTTTTTATTCAAGGGAAGGCAGTGTATCCTTATCTGCCTAATGGTTCGCCAAATCCATACAGGTTTCATTTTTTTGATCCGCCAAGCGACACGCTGTTTGGAAAGATGCACTTCATTTATAAACATGCGCTATACTGCGTGGTTCCGGCCATTTCGTGGGGTGCGGCTGTTTGCACATACGTCGCGGCATTTCAAGCATAGTGGAGCGGACATATGCTAACAAAACAAATCGTCACGGATCCCGTGGATGTAGGTTGCCATAGGCGGGTATATGTATGTGCATAGGCAAGCCACAGCGTCAACACAAATGAATTCCTTGGCGTACAGCACAGCGTTAATGTACCGTATACCATCAACGGGGGAACGCAGACACTCGACAGGACGTAGGCCGATAATAGTGAAACCTTTATCGGAACAATAGCATACACCAGCCCACCGAACTGGCGCACATTCCCGGCTTCTCTTTCTGTTTCCCGCATAGTGACAGTTACGGAAAAATCACGCAGGGCTTTGGCATTGAGTCCACCGCCTTTCTGCGCGTAGGCCCAAATCAAAGGGCTATTACAGCGTATATAGTCTTGTAGTTCAATAGCGGTCATTTTTGGTCTATGGTTCCGGAATACTACGAAGAAAAACAAACTGATTTCAAAATAGACGAAACCGGGCAGAAATGGCGTCGCATGGGAAAAACGCTTGTTTCTGAGTTAAGCAGCAAGATTACTGTAATCAACAATTGCAATCTCATTCATTGCTAGTTTTGCGGTTTTAACGATTGTCTCCAAACGTTTGACAACATCGCCAGTATAAATGATTTCATTACACTCAGCGCATTTATAGCAAGGCACGTTTCTAACAATAACAAGGCAGTTTCCTAAATCTGTGACATCAGTTGTTGTTCCAAACGAAGTTTCAGCTTTACATGAAAGACACTTCAAAGTCAATGCTCCTTTCTTGTTTTGTAGTCATCTTCCCAGTCATTTTTATTAGGGTGATACGCTGTTATGATATACAGATACCCATTATCAGTGCTTGCAACTATATGGATAAAAGATTTTTGTCCTGTTAGACCTAACAACAGGCAACTTGGAAATGGGATATCATCCTCGTATTGCTTTATTATTTCACCTGTTTGTACGGCATTTTTAATATCCTCAATGCTTATATTTCGTTCTGTTAACCTTGACTTTGCATGTTTTGTCATCGCAATGCATTCGTCTCTACACAGATTCCGCATATCGTCAATCCGCAGCAACAGCATCAACACCTTTCATGACTCAATTCTGCTAACGCAGTGATATCTGCTGTTATAGGTCAACCTGACATAATCGTGCGGCTAATGATAGGATAGCTATGCTAAGCAAAAGCAGTACATTTCCGACGTAGAAAAGTCTTTTCATGAGAAACACATCGCTTTCTTTGTGCCGGGTCATCGTTGCTGATTCAGATATTGATGATACCCTGCACGACCATGCTAGTATATCAGAATCCACTCAGAATTTCCATAAAAAGTTTGGAAAAGTAGATTTGACTGGCAGTGTAAAAGCTATTGTCTGAGGTGATGACTTGATTATTCTTGATTCTGCGCGAAAACATGGGATATCAGATATCGACATTCTTTCTTGTAGTGGAATACTTCAAATTGGCACAGTAGCTTTTGGTGTGGAATCTTTCGAAAAGAAACTGCCACAGTAGCATGTGGATGGGGACCTTTCGAGAAGAAACGGCCACAAAAAAAAGCGCTTCATATTACTGTGACAACTTCAAACGGTCACGCAGCGGGTTCATATTTGGGAACGGTATATACGAGAAGACCCGGGGATTACAGGATACACATCGGAGGGCACCACAGATTCGCCTTTGGCGTGGCATAATACGAACTCGAATACCGCGTGACGTACCTTGAAGAGCCGCCTCCTACACAACCTCCTGAACCGCCGCCACCTGCAGTTGACGAACCGAAAACCGGCTATTAATACAATGATGAATATGACAGTTATGTGAAGATAAACGCAGACAAAACCGCTGAACTGTCGATGAACTTCGGAGAGGCGATAATCCCATTCCCCGCCGTTTGGACGACGGAATACTCCTCGCACGACGTAGTGGTCATTTTTACCGTTACAAACAAACCGCAAGGATGGGTTGTCGAGGATCGCCATTATTTCGTACTATCCGAAGACAGAAACCGGTTATCTTTTAATGACCGGCCGCTGGACTCAATCGGAATCCTGCCTTACAACTCCAACTTCCAATATATCGGAACTTCGCCGCCAGCGCCGCCAGCGCCGCCAACGCCGCCGCCTAGCGGATCGGCGCTGCCCAACAATATGTCCTCATGGGCGATCCCTGAGGTCGAAAAGGCGCATGAGATGGGGCTCATCCCTGATTCGCTCCTGAACCCGAGCGTCGATTACACAAGGCCGATCACCCGCGCGGAGTTTGCCGCCGTGAGCGTGAAGGTCTACGAATCATTGTCCGGCATTCCTGCGATACCCGCGCTCAATAACCCTTTCACCGATACGAATGACGTTGAAGTATTAAAAGCGTACAACGTCGGGATAACCACCGGAACGAGCACGACGACGTTTTCCCCGAACACACTGCTCAACCGAGAGCAGGCGGCGACGATGCTGACCCGCGTTTTCAAAAAGGTCACGCTGGCCGGATGGACTCTCCAGACCGACGCTCAATTCACATTGCCGTTCAACATGCCAGCGCGTTTTGCCGACGACGCGCAAATATCCGGTTATGCCAGGGACAGCGTCTATTTCATGGCGGCAAACGGAATAATCGGAGGCATCGGCAATAACATGTTCGCGCCCCGCGCCGTGACGACAGAAGAACAAGCGAGAGGGTACGCCTCGGCCACCCGTGAGCAGGCGCTTGCAATTGCGGTGCGAATGGTTGAAAACCTGCCGGCTGCTCCCGCGCCGGCTGCCCCGGTTTCTCCAAATGCGTCTATGGCTTTAGCTGCGATTGCGGATATTCCGTATTTCGGCGACAGGAGCAAATGCCGCATGACGGCGGATATGGCGCGGATATACGCCGAAAAAGTCAGGGAGGCGTCCGGCGCCGCCAGCGACAATTATGGCAGGATCATACCCGCTCTGGTCGACGCAGCGGGCGACGGAATTCCGCTGTTGCTTCTGATCCCCACCAGAGGCGATAATAATATGCCCATTTTCTCATATCGCTTTTTTGGGTTTTCAAATGGCTCGATCAACGAATACACAGCACTTGGCAACATATCTATTACCATAACGGACGAAGAGCCTATGGTGTGTACTTATCGCGACTTCTCTGATGCCGGAGGGGAGTATGTGGAGTTGGCTTTTTATCATGCCGCCAATGGCGCTCTTGTTCCTATTGAAGATTGGCAAATTACGTACTGGAGCGATGTTGATTTAGAGGGCGGCAATTTGAGCAGTTACTACATTAATGGCGTAGAGGTCAACAAGGACTTGTACAATCAAGCGGCTAACATATTAAGGTTAGTAAACGAGGAGAGTACGTTCCTTGTGCGGGCGCATCATTCTTCCTTCTATCTAATCGAAGGCGATCCCCTATACGAGTATCTCAACAAACCGATTCCCCGCTCCGATGTTGTGAGTATGCTGTTTGACTACGCAGTTTATGCCGTAAGCTGAATCAAAAAAAAGGGCTTGCGGCAAAGCCCGCAAGCCAAAACGCAGGGGCGTTGTTGAACAACGCCCCCCATTTGTACACTGTACACTGTAATTTGTAAACTGTTTTACGGTTTCCATGTCGGCGGGTTTGTTTTTTCGTCGCGCAGGCAGTTGCGCGTGATGCCGAGGATTTCGCGGGCGTCGTCGGCTGTGGCGATTTCGCGGCCGGCGAGTTTTGACAGCTCAACGGCGCGTTCGACGAGCATCAAGTTCGACGCTATCACGCCCTTGGAATAGTAAATGTTGTCTTCCAGTCCGACGCGCAGGCCGTCGCACCCCATCGAGAGGCCGGCCAACATCATATCCATGTGACACCTGCCTATGCCGGAGACGCTCCACGTCGATCCCGGGGGCAGTTTTCCAACCATGAACGCAAGGCCGTCAGTCGTGCCGGGCATCGAGCCTCCGACGCCCATGATGAACTGCAGGTGCGCCGGCTTGGGAATGTTGTGCTTTTCAACATAGTACATGGCCGAGTTGATGTGCCCTGTGTCGAAGATTTCAAATTCCGGCTTAATGTCGTATTTCACCGCTTCCGCGCCGAGGTAGTTGAGGAAGCGCGGGTGATTCTCAAAGACATAGGCGTTGTTCCAGTTGAGGGTGTTCGGGTCAAACGAGCACATTTCAGGGCGCAGGGCGCCGAGGTGCTCAAGGCGCTTGTGATCTTCATACTCCCCGCCTGACGTGGTGAGGTTGATGATGATATCGACGCCTTCCTTCTTGGACAGTTCGCGGATTTTCTCGACGGCCAGCGTAAATTGCACGCAGCTCATCGATTTGTAGCCGATTTCCATTTTCCCCGCTACTTCCTTATCCTCGCGGACGTGGACGTGGACGATGGATGCTCCCGCTTTCGCGCAAGCGATCGTCTGTTCGGCGATTTCATCAGCCGTGTACGGAACTGTCGGCGCATTCTCCTTCTTTGTCCCTGCGCCGCATATGCATACTTGGATTATTACTTTGTTCGACTTTGCCATAGTTGTTTGATATCCTTTCTATTTGTAATTTTTTGTTATACCGGGTCGTCCATGAATTTCTTCGCCAGTTTGTAAACCTCGAACAATTGCTTGTCGCGTTTTACAGTAAGCGCCTGCTTATCGACGCCCGAATAGTCGTAGAATCCTTTGCCGGTCTTGAAGCCGAATTCACCTTTGTCTATATGCTCTTGAAGCGTCGTAGGCATATCGACCTCTGGAGGCATCGTATAGCTCTTGTTTTTGTAGTTGTTAGCGGTCATGTCAAGCCCGCCGAAGTCCGCGCGTTTGCACAGCCCGAGAACGACCGCGCGCGGGATAAAGCTGGTTTTTACCGCTTTGTCGATGTCTTCCGGAGTGCAGTATCCGTTGTCTAGCAGATAGAACACCTCGTTGTTCAAGCACATCTGCATGCGGTTGGCGATATAGCCCCGGATGAATTTCTTCATAACCACGGCTGATTTCCCGCACTTTTCAAGCAGCTCTACGGTAATGTCCGCATATTCCTGCGGCGCCGCTTCGCATTTCACCACTTCGACGAGCGGGACGAGCTGCGCGGGCGAATACCAATGCGCGATGACCGCTTGCTTTAAGCGGTTTTCAGGCATGATCGCGAAAACATCAAGCCCCGAGGTGTTTGACGCGATGATCGCGTCGTCGCTTGCCGCCGCGTTGATTTTGTCAAAGAGCTCGATTTTCGCGTCTTTGTTTTCAACGATGGTCTCTTGAATGAAGTCCGCGCCCTTGACCGCGTCTTCAACCGTGAGCGCAAAGTCGACCCGCTTGAAGGTTTCTTCCAGCTTGCCGGCTTCCAGCAGCCCTTCCTCCACGAATGTCTGAAGGCTTTTGTAGAGCGTCTCTTTCGCTTTTTCGCGTGTCTGTTCGCTGCGCGTCCACATGGTTACGGTGTAGCCTCCCATTGCGAACATCTGCGCGATTCCCGGACCCATCGTGCCGGCGCCGAGAACGGCGATTTTTTTGATATCGTTTATACTTTTCATTTTCCCCCATCCAGTCTCATTTTTTTACCGTTGCACGGTACAAATAGCATTGTTGCGTTCCTCCTTAAAAATGTGTCAATGTATAGCTTTTCCACTTGCTATACAATTTAAACCTAAAAATACATCTAAAGTCAAGCGGTTTTTAAATTTTTCTCTTTGACTTTGCAAAAATATCGGGTATAATGCCGTGTGAGGTGTCTAAATATGTCTAAAAAAGCGTTAATAATTGAAGATGACGGAAATATTGCGGAGATTCTGCGCCTATACCTGGAGAAAGACGGATTCATTGTGTCCATAGCCGACAACGGCGCCGCGGGCGTGGCGGAATTTGAGAAATTCAATCCCAATCTTGTGCTGCTTGATATCATGCTGCCCATACTTGACGGATGGAGCGTCTGCCGCGAGATACGCGCCGTGTCAAATGTGCCGATAATAATGCTGACGGCAAAGGGCGAAACCCTCGACAAGGTCACGGGGCTCGAGATGGGCGCGGACGATTACATCGTCAAGCCGTTTGAGGTCGGGGAACTGATGGCCCGCATCCACTCCGTAATGCGCAGATCTGATTCAACTGGTGGATCCGCGCTCAAACGGTTGACATTTGACAATCTGGTAATTAACATGGACTCATTTGAACTGTTTGTCAAAGGCAAAAGGGTCGATGCGCCGCCCAAGGAGATGGAGCTGTTGTTTCATCTGGCGTCATCCCCGAACAGGGTGTACACGCGCAATCAGCTTCTTGATGAGGTGTGGGGATTTGATTACTTCGGCGATTCCCGAACTGTCGATGTCCATGTCAAGCGCCTGCGCGAAAAACTTGAGAATGTCAGCGAGATGTGGTCGTTGAAAACGGTCTGGGGCGTGGGTTACAAATTTGAACTCTTAGACGATCCCCAACCGCAATGAAACGCAGCATTTATATCCGGCATTTTATCGCTACCGCCCTTATAGTCCTGGTCAGCTTCACGATCCTCGGCGGCCTGTCCACCGTATGGAGCTACAGGCGTTCCCTTGCCGAAAGAAAGCAGGCCATGACCTCGACGATGCAGGAGACCGCCAGGTACGTCACGGCGCAGAACCTCTATGACGGGGTTGAGTTGGGCGACCTGAACCTTAGCATGTGGCTGGCCATAATATCGGGCGTGTCGGGTTTCGATATGCTTATAGCGGATTTGGACGGCGTAGTTGTCGCCTGCTCCGACGGGGATTTCAGGAATCTGGGGAAAACGATACCGGAGCCGGATATCACGCTTGCGTTAAAGGAAGGGGCTTCCGTGGCCCGTTCCAGCTTAGGCGCGATTTACCCCGGCTTCCGCCAAGTCGCGGGGACGCCGCTTATTGCGGTCGTCGGCGGCGAGACTTACGTTTCGGGATATCTTTTCATTTCAAGCGATTTTGCATCGTTCAGGCAGGGGTGGAAGCAGTTTACGAGCATATTCATGCTTATCGCCCTGTGCGTGATGCTTCTCGCTTTTATCGTTTCGCTCTTTGCCACAAAAAAAGAAGCCGAGCCTATCAACGAGATGGCGGGCGCGGCGCGCCGTTTTGCGCGCGGGGACTTTGCCTCGCGCGTCAAAGACACGGGGAGATATGACGAAATCGGCCAGCTTGCCCAGGCGTTCAACGCCATGGCGGATTCCCTTGAAAGCTCCGAAACGCTGAGGAGGGGCTTCATAGCAAACCTTTCCCATGAGCTAAAGACTCCGATGACGGTCATCGACGGCTTCACGGAAGGAATTCTGGACGGCACGATACCGCAGGAGGACGCGGAGCGGTACATGAAAGTGATTTTGTCGGAAACAAGGCGTCTTTCAAGGCTTGTGGGGAGCATGCTCAACATGTCAAAACTTCAGTTGTCAACCCCCTCCGCGACGCTCAAAAACAGCTTCGACATATCCGAGGTGCTCCGGCTTGCGCTGTTGAGCCTTGAAGGCGAAATAGGCGCAAGGAGGCTTGATGTGGACGCGGGGCTGCCCGAAGAGCCGATCATGACTTTCGGCGACAGCGATTCCATCACGCAAGTCGTTTATAACCTCATCGACAACGCGATCAAGTTTTCGATGCCCGGCGGGGTGATCCGGCTTGAATTATGGAAGCAGGGTGACCTTGCCTACGTTTCTGTCGAAAACAGCGGCGAGACGATACCGGCCGATGAAATATCGTTAATTTTTGACCGATTCCACAAGGCGGACAAATCCAGAAGCGCGGACCGCGAGGGCGTCGGCCTCGGTTTGTATATAGTGAAGACGATACTTGACAGTCATAACGGGGATATTTTTGTGACGAGCGTCGACGGCGTCACGAAATTCGTTTTCACCCTGGGCATAGCGCAATGAACGGTCATAATTCTTCATATCGAGGTGTATCTTGCGGGTTTGATATGGTGTAGAGTAGGTATGCTAGGTGTTTTACGCCCGGCCTGGCAAATATGCGAATTGCGGAACAGGGGGTGATTCAAGCGTAGTGGAAAATATTAACTATAACACAAAAGGGGACGCGACCAAGCAGAAGATACTTGAGAGCGCGGCGGGGCTGTTCGCCGACAAGGGCTTCACGGAGACGACGATCCGGGAATTGACGAAAGCCGTCGGACTGAAGAACCCGGCTTCCGTGTATGGTTATTTTTCGTCTAAAAACGCCATACTCGAACAAATGCTTGACGATTATTCCGCCGGGAACATAGACATGTTCACCGAGGACTTGATAACCAAAATCCTATCGGAAGACCCTACGACGAACGGGATAATGGCCTGCCTCCAGATTTCCTTCCCGCCGGATAGGGTGGAGTATTTCTTAAATATACTTTGCGTCATGCTGCACGAACAGCTCCGCAATCCGATGGTACAGGAATTTGTGTCAGAGCGGATCATCCTGCGCGCGGAGTATAAGGTCAAGACGATCATCGAAGTGCTGAAGCGTCTCGGTGTGATACGGCAGGACACGGACCCTGACTACTGGATGAAATCCACTTCAAGTTTTTCATATTCCTTTTCAGCCCGCAGGATGCTCGGCATTGGCGACAATGCGCCAAGCTTCACGGGGAAGGGGATGGCTGAAATTATGAGGCATCAGTTTGATCTGATGCTCGAAAAGCACGGCGTTGGGCGCGTGGACGAGATGGCCGCGCCACCGCCCCCGGTCGCGGAAGGCGGCGCCGATGGATGATGTGAAAGCCGAAAGGGCGACTGCCCCGGAGATGCTGTCTTTTGGCGGGGCGCATTTCGCCGCAAGCATCTACATGGCATTTTCGTCTTACTATCTGATGATGTTCCTTACCGATGTGGCATTGCTCCCCTCGGCGGCGACGGCGGCATTGCTTTTTTGTTTCCGCTTGTTTGCCGCGATCGATACCCAGGCAATTGGCATCTTTGTCAACCGCGTGAATTTCAGGGACGGGAAATACCGTCCGTATTTTAAATGGTGCGCGCTGCCATATGCCGCAAGTTTGGCCGCGCTCGGATTGACTCCATATGTCGGAGCCTCTTTCAAGCTTGTCTACGCCGCCTTAGTGCTGGTTTTCTGCGACCTATTCTGGACGACGCTGAACATAGCGTCGTTTTCTATGCTCCCGTACCTTGCCAGTGACGATGCGGGCCGCTCAAAATTCATTTCTTTTTCCCACGGAAGCTCCATCGCCTCATATATTCTCGTCGGAACTTTTATGCTGCCTTTATCCAATCTGCTTGGCGGGGACGGCAGGGACGGCGGCTTGTCGCTGACGCTTGCAATCCTCGCGCTTTTGGCTTTGCCGCTTTTTTATAACGCATACTTCAGCCTGCGCGAACGGAACTATGCCGGCCCAAAGGAAAATCCTGCGATAAAGGACATATTGCTGGCAATCGGGCAAAGCAGAAGGGTCATGCTGTTTTTGGTGGGGTTTTTGCTTTATTGCATGGGGGACGGATTCAAGAATCTGACCGCCTATTACTATTTGACGCATGTGATGGGGCGTCCCGAGCTTCTGCCTGTGGTAATCTCGGCGGGGCTCATATCCCCGTTGGCCATGCAGCTTGTCATCCCGAGGCTGTTGAAGCTGGCGAAAAAAGAGGCGTTGATTGTTTTCGGCCTGTTCGCGGCATCCGCTTCCTCGTTGTTAATGCTGGCGGCAGGGAGCAGCCCCTTTGCCCTGATCGTTTGCGTGGTTCTCTATGGCGCTTTCACGGCGGTCGTCGCAAATCTGGTATACGCGGTGATGGCTTCGTTTTCGGATGAGATGCGCGCCCTGCGGGACATCAGCATGAGCGAAATCCTGACAGCCGCCATGAACCTTTGTTCCAATTTAGGCGTCGGCATCGCAAGCGGCGTCGCGGCTATGGCATTGGCGGCTTTCGGCTACTCCGCGCAAGCCGCGTCCCAAACTGCCGCCGCGCTCTCCGGCATCAAGGCCCTGTACATACTCTGCACCGCCTCCGGCTTGGCAATATCGGGCATCGTAATGCTGTTTTTCAGCAAAAAAAACGCACCGTGACTGTTCACGAGCAATGTAATTTAGTTATGACAACACCCATGTAGGGGGAGGTGCCGGGAAGTTGAGTGACTTTTTATACAAACCTAAGTATGATATTACTGATGAAATATTGAATTTAGTCGCGTTGATTGCCGCCCGCGTTGATGTTCTGACCATTCAAAGCAGTATGGAGCAAAAACCCAAGTTGCATCGGCTTAACCGTCTGCGTTCTATTCACTCGTCCCTTGCGATTGAAAACAACACGCTATCACTGGAGCAGATAACAGCGCTCTTTGACGGCAAACCCGTTATTGCGCCGCCGCAGGATATTTGCGAGGCGCAGAACGCTTTTGAGGCATACCGCCGGCTGCTTGAATTTAACCCATACGACATTATGGACTTACTGACTGCTCACCAGATTCTGATGAAAGATTTGGTAAAAGCGCCGGGACTGTTTCGTTCCGGCAATATCGGCGTGGTTCGCGGCGATAAGGTTGTGCATATCGGGCCACCCGCCGACAACGTTTCGGGGCTGATGGCGGATTTGCTCCATTGGACGAAAGATTCAGCTGTTCACCCGCTTGTAAAAAGCTGTGTGTTTCACTATGAATTTGAAATCATCCATCCTTTCCCGGACGGCAACGGGCGCATGGGCAGAATGTGGCAGACGCTTCTGCTCTACCAATGGAAAGAGATTTTCGCATGGTTGCCCGTGGAAACAATCATACACGAACGTCAGCAAGAGTATTACGCCGCGCTCAGTCAATCAAACGACGCCGACGACTGCACGGAGTTTATACGTTTTATCCTGCAAGCAATATGGGACACACTGGAGCAGTACGCTGTGAGCGACCAAGATGCCGACCATGTGAGCGACCAAGTAAAGCTGCTTTTGAGCGTTATCGGAACAAAAAAGCTTTCGGCTTTGGAACTCATGGAGCTGCTCGGCTTAAAGCACCGACCCACGTTCCGTAAAAACTATCTGCACCCGGCTCTGGACGCCGGGTTAATTGAAATGACCCTACCGCAGACACCAAACGCCCGCGGGCAGAAGTATCGCAGGAAAAAGGGAGAATGAGAAGGGAAAGACACATCAGCCACGCGCGAACAGGCGTTAATTATCGCGGTGCGAATGGTTGAGAATTTGGGATAGATAAATAAAAAGCACACAAGGGAGCGGTCAAGGCGGACAACCTCGACCGCTCCCTTTTATGCGCCTGATTCCCTACAATACATTTGACAACCCGGATATTTCAGATATAATATAAGGCGTGATAAAGTCACAAAAACATGATGTGCTTTTATTGCGCCATATCGCATTTTTGATGCCAATGGAGGAAATATGCTAAATAATTCAGAGAAAACTATGGATAAAATCACCGCGCTATGCAAAGGCAGGGGTTTTATCTACTCAGGCAGCGAAATATACGGCGGACTCGCCAATTCATGGGATTACGGCCCGCTCGGCGTTGAATTGAAAAACAACGTCAAGCGCGCATGGTGGCGGAAATTCGTGCAGGAAAGCCCTTACAATGTCGGGCTTGACGCGGCGATCCTGATGAATCCCCGCGTGTGGGAGGCGTCCGGCCATGTCGCAACGTTCAACGACCCTCTCATAGACTGCAAGGGGTGCAAAATGCGCCATCGGGCGGATAAGCTCGTCGAGGATTGGAACGAGGAAAATGGCATTGCCGACGTTGCCGTTGAGACGATGGGCGAGGAAAAGCTCATTGAATACATCCGCGAGAAGGGCGTGGCCTGCCCGCATTGCGGCAAATCGGATTTCACCGAAATCAGAAAATTCAACCTGATGTTCAAGACCTTTCAAGGGGTCAATGAAGACACGGCGGCGCAGATATACATGCGCCCTGAAACGGCTCAAGGCATTTTCGTCAATTTTAAGAATATCCAGCGCACGACGCGCCGGAAAATCCCTTTTGGCGTGTGCCAGGTCGGCAAGTCGTTCCGCAATGAGATCACGCCCGGAAATTTCATTTTCCGCACCCGGGAATTCGAGCAGATGGAACTTGAGTTTTTCTGCAAACCCGGGACCGATCTCGAATGGTTTGAATACTGGCGCGCATTTTGCCGCGACTGGCTGCTCTCCCTCGGGCTCCGCGAGGAGAACCTTCGGCTTCGCGACCATGCCAAAGAGGAGCTGTCCCACTATTCGAATGCGACGACCGATTTCGAGTTCCTGTTCCCGTTCGGTTGGGGGGAGCTTTGGGGCGTCGCGGACCGCACGGATTTTGACTTGAAAGCGCATCAGGAGTCTTCGGGCGAAAATATGGAATACTTCGACCAGGAAACGGGCGAAAAATACATCCCATACGTCATCGAACCGTCGCTTGGGGCGGATCGCGTCCTGCTGGCATTCCTGATCGACGCATACGACGAGGAAGTGGTCGACGCGGAAAAGAATGATATCCGCAC
>Ga0099364_10009123_pt1 | contig 13822 bp, 11 predicted proteins | sample TergutTh196P3_FD_73070 | JGI IMG/M metagenome (GOLD analysis project Ga0099364, IMG submission 73070) | Microcerotermes parvus P3 segment gut microbial communities from Pointe-Noire, Republic of the Congo - Th196 P3 | ecosystem: Host-associated > Arthropoda: Insects > Digestive system > Gut ...
GTTCGTGGGTCCTTAAGTTCTTGGACGGATTGGGCGACTTTTTTGACTTTTCGTGTTCCGTTGTCTTTTTTGAGGACGTTGACGATGTGCTTGGGTCGGGCTTTTTGGGGGGAAGTTTTGGTTGTGGGGGTGCTGTTGGTCATGACTCCTCCGTGAGTAAAAAACGCATTTTAACACACGATGACGCTTAAAAATAGGGGACTTGAAAAATTCGGTGCGTCAGCCCTGGGTTGAAACCCCAGGCTATTACGCCTTGCCCTTACAGGGCGGCAAGGAAGTTAAGTATTCTGCCTCCTGCCTCCTTTCCCCCCCCCCTCTGCGTCCTTTGCGGCAACTTTGCGTCTTGTATGTTTTCTGTCAGCGAAAAACGTTCCCTTGTTCGTTACAATGGGATCCTTGTCGTTTTGCCTCCAATGGAAGGACAGAATGACAAAAATCGTAAACCGCCGGGACTTCGATAGCGTATTGACAGACGAAACACTTCGTCATGTCGCCGCAAAGCATGAAGCCCGATGGTCATTCCTGTTAAACTCGAACAATTGCCAGAGATGCAAAACGATCTCGTATATGCAAGGATGAGAAAACAAGAAAAAATCAAACCCTAACACATAACGAAACCATGAAACAAAACGAAAATCCAAATTACATTGGAATCGATGTCGCCAAAGAAACGCTCGACGTACACCGACTCCCTAGTAACCTGCACCGAAAGTTTAACAACTCGCACGAAGGTTGGCAAGAGTTCCTCCACTGGATTAAAGACGAGCCGCCAACACTCGTTCTCTGTGAAGCAACCGGAGGATACGAAAAAAACTTCGTCATCGCCCTCGCCGAAGCAGGAATACCCTTCCGCGTCGTCAAGCCGCAAGAGTCCGAGACTACGCCAAAAGCCTCGGCATCCTCGCCAAGACCGATAAAATCGATGCGAAAATCCTCGCACAGTTCGCCGCCGAAAGAAAGCTCGAACCCCAGCAAATGCCGGACGAAACGCAAAGAAAACTCAAAGAACTCATCGTCTGGCGGCGGCAGTTGATCAAGACAAGAACCATGCACCGGAACCAACTCGAGCATGCTTCTTACAAGACCATCGTCAAAGGAACGAAGACGTTGCTCGAACAGATCAACAAGCAGATCGAAAGGGTCGAGTTGGAACTCACGCAACTGATTGACGATGATCCACATTGGAACAACATCAATGAGATCCTCCAATCGATTCCTGGTATTGGTACGGAGACGGCGAGAACGATCATCGTGGAGTGTTCGGGTTTGGGTGAGGGCGATGCGTCGCAGTTATGTTCATTGGCGGGCGTGGTGCCGTTCAATTGTTGTGATAGTGGTCGGCATCGGGGTCAGCGCCGGATTTATGGCGGTCGGTCGTTGTTGCGTTCGGCGCTTTATATGGCGGCGTTATCGGCGGTGAAGTGTACGAAGGCGGACAACGTCTTCAAGCAGATGTATGAGCGGATTGTGTTGAAGCGTCCTCACAAGGTCGGCATCATCGCGGTTGCTCATAAGATGTTGCTCATTGCTCATTCGCTGGTCAAGAACAATGTCAGATGGGAAAATAAACTCCTGCAAAAAGTCCAAAACTCCGCCTACCCCCCCCTTGACGAAAACACAATTACTTTGCGGTTAAAAAAAAGAAGATTTAACCGCAAGGGACGAAAAAGAGTACAATAACTGCCAAACAAAATTTTACTCGTCCGCCGCAAAAAATCTTTTTACCTAATGTTCCACACTTTTTCCGTCGCATTGGCAGCGATTCTGGCAGTTTTTTGTATTGTCGGTGCCGGTGTATTTTTTCGGCGCAGCGGTCGGCTGACGCATCAAGCCGAACAGCCGCTGCTCCGTTTGACCATCGATTTGCTGCTCCCCTGCCTGATTATCGACAGGGTGCTGCGAACCGATGCTTTTGTTTCTAATCCGCAAAATCTGTGGCTGCCGCCGCTGCTCGGCTTCGGTCTCGTTGCTGTGGGTATCTTCTTTGGTTTATGTGTCGCTCTTCTGTCGAAAAGACTCAATGGTTTGGAAACATGGAAACAACGGCGAACCTTTGCGAGTTGCGTCGGAAATTATAACTACGGTTTCGTGCCGATCCCGCTGGTGATTGCGATGTTCCCCGAAGATGACCGGCTGCTCGGTGTCTTGTTTGTGCAAAACCTCGGTGTCGAACTTGCCGTCTGGACGATTGTACTCTTTACATTACAGGGCAGATTCGACGGGAAGTCCCTGCGGCAGGTCATCAACGCGCCAAGTGTCGCCATCGTTCTTTCGGTCTCGCTGAATTTGCTCGGCAATAGTTCACTCATTCCCGCCGCTTTTCATGAACAGGTCGTGCCCTGTTTCGACTTTTTGTTTATAACCATTCATCTCTTGGGTGCTGCCGGAATTCCGCTTTCGATTATTTTAATCGGTACGATTTTCGCAGACCATTTCCACCGGAAAGAGATTAAGGAGCGGCTGTCCGATACATGGAAAATCTCCTTTTGGTCAATTTTGATTCGGCTTACCGTGATGCCGGTAATTTTTGTCTCCCTTGCCGTCTGGCTGCCCTGTACCATCGAGATTAAGAAAATTTTGGTCATTCACGGGGCAACCGGCTCCGCCATTTTTACGATGGCACTTGCCAAACATTACGGCGGCGATCCAAAGACGGCATTCGACACCATTTTGAGTAACTCGCTCCTCACCGCACTGACACTTCCGGCGTGGATTGCCATTGGATTGAGTTTGATTTAGGTGCCGTAAACGGCACGAGTATTGTCCTTTGCGTTCTTTGCGAGAACTTTGCGAACTTTGCGGTTAAATATTCTTTTTTTAACCGCAAGGTTCGCAAAGGAATACGCAATTTTAATCTTGCCGGGGCACTGCGGGCACTGCTTATCGGGGTTGAGGGGCTATTTACAGTTTGAGCAATACTGTATAATGACACACGCCTTGAAAATGCAGAAAATTAAAAGAATCCTATGCTGTCAGTCATCAACGTTTGCACCAATTCCATTGACGATCTCGATGTTGCCTGCGAAGAAATTTTGTCGCAACTCAAAGACAAAACCCTTCTGAAGAATTCAGTCGGAATTATCGGTTGCCACAGTGATTACGTCGAAGAGAACGTCATCGCCGCCATTAAGGAATCCCTGCCGTTTGATATTGTCGGTTGTTCTGCTCTTGGAACAGCTGTCAATGGAAACGGCGGATTGGAGCAACTCGCGCTCACTGTTTTGACCAGCGACGACATTGTGTTTTCCACTGCCTTGTCCGACACCATTTCCAAAGACGATTTCGATGCTCCCATCGAAAAAGTCTATGCGGAAGCGGAAAAGTCACTGGGAACTGCCCCCGGTCTCGTTTTCGTCTTTGCTCCGATTACGGAGGATGTTGCCGGCGATAGAATGTTGACAAAACTGACCCAACTCGGCGGCAAAGTTCCCATTTTCGGAACGCTTGCCAACGATACTTCGTCGGGATACACAAAAAGTTACGTTTTCAAAAATGGTGAATACGACCGCTTCAAAATGGCATTGATCATGATGAGCGGCAATATCAATCCTCGCTTCCACATTACTTCAATCGCCAAACGCAACATTCAGCAAAACAACGCTATTGTTACCGGTGCGGATGGTTATTTGGTTACGTCGATCAACGATATGCCGGTCTTGGATTACTTCGCGTCATTGGGCATCCTCACCAGGAAGGAGCACAGTATTGCCCCGGTAACGATGATTCCGTTTCTTGTCGATTTCGGAGACGGAACCGCACCTGTGGCGTACAGCATGTATAACATTTCGGAAGACGGTGCTTATTGCGGCGGAGCCATTCCGCAGGGATCGAAAATTACCTTTGCCGAGATCGATATGGTGAGTATCTTGGAGACGGCGGAAATAACGCTCCGCGCAGCACTCGACGACGCAGAAAAGAACGGTGCCAGCGGGATCGTGGCGATTCCTTGCTTTGCACGGGCAATGGTGATGACTCCGAGCGTCGAGGCAGAAATTGTGAAGTCGTTGGAAGTCATCGGCGACAAGATACCCTTTTTGTTGATTTACAGCGGCGGCGAAATTTGTCCCGTCTATAACAAGCAGCAGGAACCTGTCAACCGGTTCCATAACCTGACTTATACGCTGATGGTGTTCTAGCCCAGTGTTCTGCCCATGGGAACCTCTATACTGTAAACGGCATGAAATTGCCCTTTGCGTTCCTTGCAGGAACTTTGTGCCCCTTGCGGTTAAATTTTCTTTTTTTACTCGTCGGACAGCCCGAAGCCGCCGTGAGGGAAAGTGCCTACCGTATCGAAAGGGCTATCAAAAATTCAGGATACTTCAGTCCGATTCATCACGCCGCCTATTGGGCAAGATAATCTCGCACCAGCAGATTTTCTGCTATAATCAACCGCCATGAAACTCTACGCTTTCATTACTCCCGACATCGCAAAGCATGCTGGTTGTCTCAAAATCGGAGAAACCCACGGCAACGTCGAAGAGCGGGTCAAACAACAGGGACATGAACTCAACGTCGAAAACGAAATCGTCTGGACGGATGCCGTCATCACAGAACGCATCGGCATCGACAAAATGATTCACCGTTACCTGAAGGAGCAAGGCTTTCACGTTCAACAGTTCGGAACCGGTCGGGATACCGAGTGGGTTAAATGTACCCTTGCCGATTTGGAAAAAGCGTTTGCCGTCGTCAAACAACGACTTTATGACGAAGAAAAACAACGTGAAGAAATCGGAAAACAATTTTACCTCGAAATCAGAAACTGGTTTTACTGGACAACGCAAGAAAACAAAAAAATTGATAACGACTACGCCCTTCGGTTAGTCGTACGCTTGCTCTTTTGCTTCTTCCTGCGAGAGAAAAATGAACTTGTCCCCAAAGAATTGTTAGACGCAAACATTACTGCACACCTCAAAAACGATGAGGAATACAGTTACTACAACGGCATACTGCGTAACTTATTCTTTCATTGTCTCAATACGCCGGGTGAAAGAAAATACGAAAATGAAAAATTGCTTGTTGCTCAAAACATCAAAAAATGGTTTACAGTAATTCCTTTTCTCAACGGCGGACTCTTTGACGAACATGACAAAGATGATATTCCCATTGGAAATGACTATTTTTTTTCAGAAAGAAAAGAACGTACACTGACCGAACTGGACAGAACCTGCGACGTGTACGGTATCATTACCATTCTCTCAAAATATCAGTACAAACTAACGTTGGACGATCTGCTGGAACAAGCGGAATACGAAACCGTTGACCCGGAATTCATTGGTAAAGTGTTTGAATCGCTTTTGTCCTGTATTGATTCTAACAGCAAGGAAAGCCGGCGCAAAGTAACGGGCAGTTATTATACACCGAGAGAAATTGTCGATTATATGGTGAACACTTCGCTTGATGCGTATTTGGAAACGAAGCGTCAAACAGATACCCAATCGAGCGACTCTGAATTGTTGCTTCAATGCAGAATCCTCGATCCTGCTTGTGGGAGCGGTGCGTTTCCATGTGAAGCGGTGAATATCATTATGCACCGCATCGAAGAGGAAAAAAAATTGAGAGATAACAAAAGTCTTTCTCCATTAGACCGCTACCACATCAAACTTAATATCGTAAGAAACGTGATTTACGGAGTGGATATTCAGCCGATGGCAGTGCAGATTACGTTGCTGCGTTTTTTTCTATCGCTCATTCAAGAGATCACACCCAACAAACAAGATAAAAACAATTACGGCATCGTACCGTTGCCGAATCTCGAAGTAAAGTTTGTATGTGCGGACACATTGATTCCTTTGGTAACAGACCGTAAAGACTCGGAAGGAAGATACCAAAGGATGTTGGAAAACCCTATTATTCGCAACACTACCAAGTCATTACTGGATAACCGTAATCAGTATTTTATGGCAAGCATGCTTGATCGCAAGCAAGAAATCCGGCAAATAGATAAAACGCTTCGGGAAACATTGGCAATCGCCATGGAGAGTGATGGGATGATCACTCACAATACCACTAAAAAGATAATGGCTTGGAATCCTTATGATCAGTCGCAGTCCGCCCCCTTCTTTGATACCGGATGGATGTTCGGAATCCGGGGCGGTTTCGATATTGTCATAGGCAATCCGCCGTATGATGTATTGGGAACAAAACATCCCCATCTCGGTTATTATCGAAAGAACTTTCGATCTACTTCCGGCGGCAAAGTTAATCTGTACGAACTCTTTTTTGAAAAGGGACTTTCGCTGATTAAGGACAATGGGTTGCTGGTCTATATTACTCCTTATAACTATCTGACCAGTGCAGACAGCGTCAAACTTCGGGAAATTTTGCTCAACGAAACTACTATCATCGAGATTGTGGACTATGAAGAATCACAGAAGGTTTTTGAATCGGCAACCCAAGCAGTGGCGACGATTATTACACGAAAACAACCCACGAGAAATTACCAATTTGAATACCGAAACTTAGGAACAACCTACACATTGAAATCAAAGGAAGTCAATCGCGCCCCCCGGCTCTTGTTCAAAGGCAGTAACCGAGTCATTAAAAGAATAAACCAATGGGAGAAAACATTTGATTATTTCATTGAAGGTTATCAAGGGGAAATCAATGTTAGTACAAAAAAAGATTTCTTTGTCGATAACAATCAAAAAGGATGCTTACCGTTGATTCGCGGCAATCAAATCGGACATTATGAAACGATTTCTCAGCCAGTGGAATTTTGTCCGATAAACATTTCATCACGTTCGCATCATAAAATCCGGCGTATTGTTTTTCAAGAAATTGCCAACGCGGGTCAACATCGGCGAATCAAGGCGACTATTCTTGAAAACGTTTTGTGCGGACACACGGTCAATTACATGTTTTCAAAACATAAAAATCTTCCACTGGAAGCATTGTTGGGGTTGATTAATTCACGGTTGATCAATTACTATTTCAAATTTTACAACCAGACCAATCACGTTCCGATAGGTGAGATCAAAATGATTCCCGTTCCGGATTGCATTGTTAGCACAAGTAAACGTTTGGCAAAACTTGTAACCCGCCGATTGCAAGGCGAACTCGTGGACGACAAAATCGACGCATTGGTGTACGAACTGTACGGCTTGACCGACGAGGAGATCAGATTGGTGGAAAAGCAATAGCATAACGGATTTCCGCCGCCTATGGCTATTTCTGCATACAAGGGCTGTCCGGTGTTGGAATCAAACACCAACTTGGTATCTTCTTTGCCTGAATCCATGCCGCTTGGTAGGTTTTCCCCCCGTAATAGGTAAAGGAATGCGCAAAGGACGCAGGGAAAAATGTCCAATTTCTCCCGTTTACGGTATATCTTCTTGCAAAACTGGAAAAAGTGTGTTACATTAGAAACGGCGTGGTGCATGGAGGTCTGCCAGACCCAATGTTGCCTTACCCACTGTTTACGCCGAAAACCCGGCAGGAGGTTCCACACGATGAGTGCCAATCACAGTTTGATCTTATTTGAAGGGGATGTTACCCGAAAATTTGCGGGCATTTTCGATTGTTTTGGTCTAAAATTCACCGGCAATATCGAACATGCCACCGGGCTTGCCGAAATCTGGGAATGTACCGGTTGGCCCCGAAAGGGCAAGCCGAGAAGTCATATCCACAAAGCCGCTCTCTACAATGGTATGTGGACGGCAGTACTTGACAGGGAAATGTCCATGATTCTCGACCAGGAAAAGTGCATGAAATGTGCCCAGCGTGCAAAAATCAAGATTTTCGGATATATGGTCGAAAGTGTTTCCGGTTCTTGTGCAATGTACTATTACACTCCCGAAAAAGTCCGAGGGGTGAACGTCCAAAACTTTGAAGTCCTCGAAGATTTTGGCGAACCGTTGCCGCAAGAAGAGGGGATTACATTACAAGACATGCTGGATGACGGGGCGATGCGGATTTCCCGGCGCATCGGCTTTTCAGACTCACTGTTTGCCCATCCGACCTCCAAAGTGTTAATTTTGGGACTGGAAGACCCATTGCGGGGAGCAGCCGACAAAGAGCGGACAGAAGTTTTAGCCGCAAAAACGCAACAGCGTTCCAAAGTACCGCCGCCGAAAAAACCGGAAAGCCGGCTGGAAAAACCCTGGTGGAAATTGTGGTAGTACACTGTGTCTTCAATGACATAGATGATGTTTCTCACAAAGGCACGAAGGACACAGAGGAATTTACAAGGAATTTACAGCGGTTTAGACTCTTTGCGACCCTTGCGCTTCCTTGCGTCTTTGCGGTAAAAAATTAACCGCAAAGACGCAAGGGATGCGCAAGAGTCACAAGGTACAATTTTCAAGCCGTTTACAGTATAAATTCCTCTTGACGAAAAAGCACAAAATCGCTACGCTTCCCGCTGGTACTATTTCCAGTGCAAGCGGTTATGTTCATGCAATTTCAAGAGCGGTTCCGAGGATTATTTTGGGCAGGTGCATTTCTTTTCGTGCTCTTTTTGTCCGTCGGCGGATGTAAAAGTTGGCTTCCGAGCGGAAATTGGTTTCCGGGACGAAAAGATAAAGACCCGGCGGAGGATACGTTCAGCCTCCAAACCGAAGATGGACGAGCACGGCTGGTCGGCGATTGTGTGATGGTCGGCAATTACCAAAGCGTCCCCGTTTTTGGATACGGACTGGTGGTCGAACTGCCCGGTACCGGCGGAGAAGATGCTAATTCCTTTCATTATAGAATGGTCTTTGACCGCCTGAACAGAGATAAATGGACGAATATCCGCAGTATCCTTGCCCGGCCTGATACCGCCGTTGTGGAAATCAGGGGGCAAATGCACCCCGGTATTCAACAGGGAGACCGATTTGATGTGGACATCTTGCTCCCGCCGGAAACCGATACCCGAAGTTTACGCAACGGCATCTTGCTGGAAACCCGGCTTGCCGAAATGGAAACATTCGGCAATGAAGCGGCAAGCGGTGTAACGCGTGCTGTGGTTGCCGGTCCCATTATGGTCGATGATCTCCTGGCAACGGAACTGACCAATCCCGGCGGTCTGAAAAAGGGGAGAATTTTAAGCGGTGCCATCGTTACCAGTGAATCCCGGATGTTGTCGCTGATTATGAAAGAAAAATCCTTTTTCGGAGTGGAGCAGATCGCTAAATCCATCAACGACCGCTTTCACATGCCGACGGGAGCACGCCGGGGAGTCGCCTCTGCGGAGACTGATGCGTTGATTGTTCTGAGCGTTCATCCCGCTTATGCGAATGATGTTGACCGGTTTGTCCGGGTCATTCAATCCATTGCCGTTTTTGAAACGACGATCCAACGACACCAGCGTATTGAACGGCTCAAAGAGGAATTACACAATCCCGTTACTGCACAACGGGCGGCATTTCAACTGGAAGCCATCGGGCGACCGGGCATCGAAGCGTTACAGCAGGCATTACGCAGTTCGGATAGGGAGATTCAATTTTATGCGGCAACATCCCTTGCCTACCTCGGCGACGGGACTTCGGCAAGGATATTGGCAGACCTTGCCCGGCAGGAACCGGCGTTCCGGGTCTATGCTCTCAATGCATTGAGCGTGATGAAAAATGATTTGGAAGCGGAATATCACCTTCAGGAACTGCTGCATGTTCCCAGTGCAGAAACACGGTACGGAGCCTTCCGGGCACTGAAAAACCGGAATCCCTGGGATCATACCATTCGCGGCGAAGTGCTGGGAGGACAGTTTAGTTATCACACCATTACCTCGCAAACTGCCCCGATGGTACACATCACCACACGGAAACATCAGGAAGTCGTGCTTTTCGGGACAGAGATATTTGTGCAACAGCCCTTTGCACTGGAAGCGGGAGCGACCATTGTGATCAACGGACGTGAGCCGGGCAGAGTGGCGGTCACGAAAATTGCCAGCACGGGACTTGACCAAAGGCGGGAATTTCACTCGAACCGCCTGGATGAAATCATCCGGGCAGTGGTCGAACTGGGAGGCACTTACCCTGATGTGGTGCAAATGCTCCAACAGGCGGACTTGATGGGAGTGCTGTCCTGCCGTTTGGAAGTGAACTGTTTGCCGGAACCGAACCGTGTTTACCGCAGACCGGGCAATGAAGAGTGGGAATACGAGGAAGAAGAGGAGAAGCCCCGGTCTTTTTGGGAGCGGATGGATCCCAGAAATATGTTCCCCTCGAATTCCGGCGGTTCTACTTGAAACGGTCCAATCCTCTCCTCTCTTTTTTAAATTCTCTTTTTTTTAACCGCAAAGTTCGCAAAGGAATGCGCAAAGGACGCAAGGGAAGAAACGTCCAATTCCTCCCCGTTTACAGTGTATTGTTATGCCGTAAACGGCACGAAATTGTTCTTTGCGTCCTTTGCGAAAACTTTGCGTCCTTGCGGTTAAAAAAAAGCAAATTGAACCGCAAAGTACACAAAGGGCAACTTCCCCGCCATTTGCACTCTCCCGACTCTAACGAATTTTCCGAATTTTCCGAAAATTCATTCAATAAAAATTGCTCTTGACCCGATTTCAGAAAATCATAATAATCTCGCAGCCTCGCCGAGAGGCGGGAACTGTTCCCGTCTTGCTGCAAGGAAGCACATCCCTAATCACTCACGGAGGAATACACAAGTGAAAAAGAATCATTGGATTACATTGGTCGCCGGAATCGCTCTCATACTGGGAATTTATGCCGTTCCAGCCATCACCCAGCAGCCCGCTGCCCAACCCGCCGCACAGCGTCCCTATCAGGTCGCCGTTATTGACCTTGCACAGGTCATCAGGGCGCATCCCGATTTTATGCTCAAGCAAGGAGCCTTGCAGGAAGAGGTCACCAAGGCGGAAGCAGATTTTACAGAGAAGCAGCGAACGATTGAAGCACAGCGGAGACAACTGGAAGAGTCAGCCCTCAGTCCTAATTCTCCCCAGTATCAGCAGACGTTTGACGGACTTGCCCGGCAAGTGGCGCAGTTCGAAGCCGATGTCCGGGCGCAGCACCGCCGGTTTGCTCTCCAAAACTCTCAAATTATGTACGATACCTACAAGGACATCAAGAGCACCATTGCTAACGTGTGCAGGGCAAGCGGTATCGCACAGGTCACGGACTATCGGGAATTTGAAGTGAATCCCGCCAACCCGGACTCGGTGGCGGAAGATATGGATCAGAGACTCGTGTGGTTCGACCCCCAGTTGAACATCACGCAGGCGATCATTACGCAAGTTCGTGCGGCTTACACTGCCCGAACCGGACAGCAGCCGCCGCCGATCCCGACGACCGCGTCGCAAGGGCAACCGGGAATACAACGGTAGATTTAAGGTCAGGTCGTTCGACCAGAAAGCCTTCTTTTTGCGTCCTTTGCGGTGAAGAAACAAACTTTAACCGCAAAGAACGCAGAGAACAAAACACAAACATTTCCCCATAATTTCCAACACCTGTCATGTTTACCACTATTGATGCCCGTTCCCTGTTTGGCAGCAGGGAAATCAACAGTTCCTTTCGGAACCAAAACACGATTGCCGAAAACGTTAGTCTCTCCGGCTTCGGTTTTTGGACAGGGGAAGACGTTACTCTGCATTTTCGTCCGGCACCGCCGCATAGCGGAATCGTTTTTGTCCGTCAAGATTTACCGGGTAATCCCCGCATTCCCGCTCTCGTGGAGCATCGGACGAATAAACCCCGGCAGACTTCGCTCGCGTATCAGGATGCCGGTGTGGATATGGTTGAACATGTTCTCGCAGCACTCTACGGCTTGCGGATTGATAACTGCGAAATCTGGACAGACAAGCCGGAAATGCCCGGCTTTGACGGTTCCAGTCAACCCTTTGTGGCTGCTTTTCGGAAAGCCGGCGTTGTGACTCAATCAGCGATACGTCCCATCAGAATCGTCACACGGGCATTTTACATCGGCAATGAGGAGACGTACATGATTGCCACAACGAACCGCCACGGAAATTGCGAGTTTCAATACACCCTTGTTCCCGGTGCCGCCTATCCCATTCAAACGCAGCGGTGCCAGTTTGTGAACAAGCCGGACAACTTCTGCAATGACCTGTCCTACTGCCGGACCTTCATTGCCCAACACGAAGCGGACGAACTTCTCGCTAAGGGACTCTGCCAACGGGTGACACCGCAAAACGTGCTGGTATTGACCAAAGAGGGACCGCTGGACAATAGTTTTCTTTACGATAACGAATGTGCGCGGCATAAGACACTCGATATGGTCGGCGACTTTGCACTGCTCGGTTGCGATTTAGTGGGAACGTTTGAATCTTTCCGCGGCGGACACACACTCAATGCCGAGTGCGTCCGGCAGTTGCTTGCCAAAACAATGTTGCTCGATACGGACAAAGTTGCCGAGTCGTCGTGTCAGGAGGAAGAGTTTCTTCGCGGAGCCGCGTGAGGAAGAGAAAGTGAGACCGTAAATGGGGCACTGTCCTGGCGGTTAAAAATTACATGTTTCGTGTTTTTCTCGCACAAAGGCACAAAGGACACGAAGTAGAGGGACACGAAGTAGAGAAACATAAATTTTTGTGTCCTTCGTGCCTTTGTGCGAAACAAATTGAAAATGATTGGAACAAAACAAGAGCGTAATTTTTACCCGCAAGCACAGTAAATTGGATTTTTTCTTGGTGCCCTTTGCAGTAAAGAAGATTTAACCGCACAGGTCGCCAAGCACAATTTTACGCCGTTTCAAGTAATAGGAGGAGTTAACTATGTCACGAATAGGAATTATCGGAGCAGGTCGTTTAGGTTCATTTCATGCGGACAAAGTTGCCGCCCATTCCGGTGCGGAATTGGCGGGTGTGGTCGATCCATGCGAGAGAGCACGCCATGGAGTTGCTCATAAGCACGGCGTTCGGGCGTTCTCTTCGTTCGATGAAATGATGCCGGAAGTGGATGCCGTCATCATTGCGTCACCGACCTACTTGCACTACGGTCTCGGCAGTGCATGTCTTCTAGCAGGCAAGCATGTTCTCATGGAAAAACCGATGTGCGCTTCTCTTGCCGAAGGACGCAAGTTGGTCGAACTGTCCAAGCAGCGCGGTCTCGTGTTACAAGTCGGACACGTCGAAGAATTCAACCCCGCCTGGGCAGCAGCAAAGAGGGCACTCCGCAACGACCTGATGGTCGGCGAACCTATTCTGATTGATGCCGTCCGAACGAGCGGATACACCTTCCGCAGTACCGACATCGGCACTGTGTTTGATATGATGGTTCACGATATTGACTTGGTGATTTCACTGGTTGCGTCCGAGGTCTTTTCCGTGGATGCGATTGGCTTTCATATTGTCGGCGGACAAAATGAAGATGTTGCTCACGCCCGGATTCGATTTGACAACGGTTGTGCGGCAAACCTGTTCTCGTCCCGCGTCGCCGACAAAGCAGAGCGGAAGATGCGGATCACCACCGCAACGGCAACAGTATCGGTCGATTTCGGAACACGGACAACGACATGCCACCGTGCCCATGAAACGGTCTTGCAGGGCAAATTCGCCCCGAATAATGTCTTACCCGATTCGGTCTCGCTCTTGATGCCGACGTTCATGCAGGATGCCTTTTCATTGGAAACGGAAACGCATGATGCCGTGGACGCACTGGCGGCGGAATTGGATGACTTCGTCTTATCAATTCAAACGAACAAAATTCCGCGCGTCTCCGGCACCAGGGCATTGGAAGCGGTCTCCGTTGCAGAAACCATTGTACGCTGCATCGCCAAAAGCGGTGCGCACGGACACATCCGGCGCGCGGCGTAGTTTTTGATTTATACTGTAGACGGCATGAAATTGTACTTTGCGAACCTTGCACTTCTCTGCGTCTTTGCGGTTAAATTCTCTTTTTTTTAACCGCAAAGTTCGCAAGGGAATGCGCAA
>Ga0099364_10009124_pt1 | contig 13820 bp, 15 predicted proteins | sample TergutTh196P3_FD_73070 | JGI IMG/M metagenome (GOLD analysis project Ga0099364, IMG submission 73070) | Microcerotermes parvus P3 segment gut microbial communities from Pointe-Noire, Republic of the Congo - Th196 P3 | ecosystem: Host-associated > Arthropoda: Insects > Digestive system > Gut ...
TGTGGCAGTAGTGCTGCCGGAAAATGTCTCTGTACGTCTGCCCCCCGGACCGTCCAGAATTACTTCAAAGTTTAACCCGGATAATTCCTGCTCTGTAACGGCAACCCTGCCCGCTGTTCCAAAAGCTATGGTTAATTGTGTTTCGTCAGTTTCCCCAGCCCAGGGACTAAAGCATGCGCCTAATAACAGCATCAAGAGAGGAACCATCAACGCAAACTTCATTTTATTTTTCCTATATTTGGTAGTTTTCTTCATTTTTTCACTTTCCTTTCATTAAATTTTCTTACACCAAAGGAATATGAAGAAGGTCATCGAATTAAAGCTACTTAAAACGAATGAATTCGTGGATATTTGTGTAATTCGTTGATCCATTCCACATTCCTTAAAACTAATGTGCGTACATTGCCCGCCGGCATAGGGCTAATCTAGACCTCCGTCTATATATTGCGGTAAATTAGCTTGGTAAAGCCCAAAACTTTACTAATTGTAGCTCTGTTTTCCTTATTTTGCAAGGTAAATATATAAGATTTTTAGCCACAGAGGCCGCGGAGAAATGTCATAAATCGAGTTAATTTCAATACTTCCTCTCAATCCTACCCATCTTCCCTCATTCCTAATTCTCATAATCCGTAGATTTCGCAGATTTTCGCGGAGATAGGGACGATTTCAACCTCCATCCGCGTTAATTCGCGTAATCCGCGGACTCTTAAAAAAATGTCAATCCTAGACGGACATTAAGAATAGCCGATTTTACCTCAAATTCAGCAGGTTTTTCGCAAAAAATGTAAACGATTACATTTGCAATCATCAAAACACCATGTTCTGTAAAAGCATACGGTTTAAACTTTCTTATATCATTTCTTAAGGTCACAAATTGTGACCTTAAATCTTCCCATTCATCTAGTGTAAGTTGAAACATAAAAGATACAGGAAATTTTTCTTTATTTCTCTTTACCGCCTGGTTTAGAGCTTTTATTTCAACCTCATAAAGTGCTGCAAGATCGCTATCCAGCATAACTTTTTGTCCTCTAATAGTATAAATCCGGTTCTCTATACGTTCTATTTTTGCTATTTTATTCATACCTACCCTCTGATCTATATATGGTTTAAATTAACATTTTGCTTGTATTACAAGGGGCATTTTTAAAATTTTCAGGAAACTTTTGTGGTTTTTCGCCTAAAATGGTGCCCAAAATGTAAACGATTACATTTTAAGAGCTACCAGACTAATTTTAGGCCATTTTCCTTGTACTGTCCAAACAAGCTGTCTTTGCTTATTATTGCCATATTTTTATTAATTGCCTGCCATATCAGCATTCTGTCAAAGGGATCTTTATGGTTTTCTTTTAGCGGCAATTCATGAAAGCTAATAGCTTCGTTTTCCTGTAAATCCAATATGGAAAAACCCATATCTCTTGCATATTGAGGGAAATCATAAATATCAATATTCTTAAAAGAAAATTTGTTCATTTTTGTCTTTAATGATATTTCCCAAAATGAAACAGTGCTGACATAAATTTCATTATTGCTGTTTGAAATTACTTCTATACATTTCTTGCTTAAATTATCTGTTTTTAATACAGACCAAATGAATGTATGTGTGTCCAGCAAATAATTCATAACCCAAGAAATTCATCCTCTGTGATTTTTCCGTCTCCGATTATTTTTATAGTTGCTTTCCCGTCCAAAATACCGATTTTCCGCCTGCTTGTTTTTCCTTCGTTATAAGGAACAATCATTGCCACTGGTTTTTTTGCCCTGCCATACAATATCCCCACTTTTCTCCCTTTTTTTACTTCATCCAGAACTTCCGAGAATTGTGCTTTTAGTTCTCCAACAGCAAGCGCTTTCATTAATAAAAATATACCTTGAAATTGACAACTTGTCAATATGCATTTTTTATGCATGAATTTTGGTCTAATAACCAAACAATTCCTTAAGCGTTACAGCAAATTCCTCTGGTAGCGGAGCCTTAATAACAGACGGAACATCCTTCATAGCCGGGACTTCAACCGGCAGTTTGAGTTCTGCAGCATGCAAGAAAAATCCCCTGCCAAAAAAACCTTTACTGCTGTATCGTTCGGACGAACCATACTTGCGGTCTCCTGCCAGGGGAAAGCCGCGGGATCCTGCCTGGGCGCGGATTTGATGGGTACGGCCAGTTCCCAGTTCCAGGTTTACATAAGTGTAAACAGCGCCCTTGTGTTCTGCCCAGGCCAGGGGAGCAGCATGGGTAAGAGCGTATTGCATTTTGCCGGGAGTTGGCTGTTTTCCATCACTATTTTGAACAATATTTTGAATTATTGTTGTTTGTGTTGTTGTATCCCGGAAAAGCATATCCTCCCAGTTTTCTTCCTGCTCTAATCTGCCTTCGATAATTGCCAGATATGATCTATGCATTTTTCCTGTCTTTAATAAAACGCTAAATTCCCTTGCAGCTTCAAGGCTTAAACCAAATACCACAATACCGCTAGAGGGTTTATCCAGGCGGTGAAGCGGGCCGGGCTTAAACGAAAGAGAAGGAGGAAGCCTGCCGGTTAGATAATTTTGTACACGTATATCAAGACTGTCGGGATATCCATGAACTGCCAGACCTGCCGGTTTATTTAAAACCAATAAGCCGTTTCCTTCATAAAGTATAAGAAGCTCCTCCCCTGCCTTGTTGTTTTGCTTTGGGATTGTTTTTTCTGCTGGAGTTTTTTCTTCTATAGTTTTTTCCTGCAGCAGTATTTCTATTCTTGCACCGGCAGCGACAAGGTGATCTTTCCTTGCTGTATTGCCGTTTATTATTACCTTGCCCTGCCGTAAAAGCCGGTGAATTGCAGATAAAGGAAGATCGGGAAGGGCTTTTCTGAGTATGCGGTCAAGTCGGCGGCCTGCATCGTCTGCTCCGGCGTTAAGAATCATATTTTTTCCGGAGCAAAGCCTGTTCGATTTTGTCAATGACAGTGTCCGGAGTGGAAGCCCCGGCACATAATCCTATTGTGTTTAGCGTCCAGGCTCCTTCCGGCAGATCTTCCGGGCTTTCGGCAAGCCATGCAGGTTTCCCGCAATCCCGGGCAATAGCCAAGAGCCGTCTGGTATTTGCAGATTCCCTTCCTCCGGCAATAACAATGGCATCTGTTTTGAAAGAAAGCTCCTTAAGGGCATCCTGCCTGTCCCGTGTTGCTTTGCAAATTGTATCGATAATTTCCAAATCGGAAAAATGTTTTTCCAGAGTTTGTGCAATTGCCTGGTATTCATCATCCGAAATGGTGGTCTGGCCTATCAATGCTGTTTTTACCGGATTATGATCCTGCTTGTCTGCATGTTTTTTTTCCTGCAAAGCAGCCGTTTGCGCTTCATCGGAGTTTCCCACGATACTACAGCTGGTCTTTCCCTTAACATAGCCGTATATTCCCTGTATCTCTGCATGATCTTTTTCTCCTGCCAAAAATATCCTGTATCCCTTTTTTGCCAAATCATGCGCTGTATTTTGGTTTGCTTTTACCTTCGGACAGGTAGCATCTATAATTGTAATGTCTTTTTCGCGGAGCGCCTGTTCAATTTCCGGACTTACCCCATGCGCCCGGATGATCACTGTAGTATTTTCCGGAATTGAAGAACAGTCTTCGAGAACTTTCACACCTTGTTCCGCAAGCGATTTAAGCACCTGCGGATTATGTATAAGCGGACCAAGTGTATAAATTGCAGCAGAACCGGAGTTTTTCGAACATTGCCCTGCATTAATAATTGCCGAGTTGGCTGTTTCTACGGCCCGGCGTACTCCCATGCAGAAGCCCAGAACCTTTGCCCGTATTACCTTCATGGCAGAATTTTTAAACCCGTCGTATTCCTAGCTTTTTACTGCTTCTGTTACTGCATCTTTTGCCTTGATCTTTCGCTTAATCTTTTTTTCCCAAAAAAGAACAGCTCCATTGGCAATAAAGATTGTAGAAAATGGACCGGCAATTAAGCCCACAATAACAGCAAGGGCAAAGTCTTTCATTGAACCAACAGTGAATATAAACAGCGAAAGTACTGCCAGGAGGGTTGTTGCCATGGTAATAAAAGTTCTGCTTAAAGTTTCTGTAGTTGCCCTGTTAAGCAGCATTTCAAAATCATCATCGGGAAACTTTGTTAGATTTTCCCTAATCCGGTCAAATACAACTATTGTATCATTTACCGAATAACCCATAACTGTTAAAATTGCTGCAATGGTGGGGACATTAAATTCCATCCTGCTCCACACAATAAAAGCAACCACAATAAAACTAGTGTTGACGATCCCAATAACAGCTCCAACAGCAAATTGCGGCCTAAAGCGTATTACAATATAAATCAGAATTAAAATCAGAGTTCCGCTGATAAGCCAGATAACCTGATCCACAAGGTTTTGCGAAAAGCGCGAACCAACATAATTAGAACTGGTAACTGCTACTTCTCCCCTTCCAAAATGGTTTTCCAGCGCCTGCCCTATCTCTGCAGTATTAAAACCCGGTCTTAGGTCGCTGTCCTGCATACGAATTAGAAAGCGCCGTTCAGATGGATCGCCCAAAACCTGAACAGCGGGATTTGGAAAAACAGCAAGAGCTGTCCGTAATTCTTCCAGGGAGACAGTTTCGGCATCTACCGGAAGATAGTACATATAGTAACTTTCCATATCAGAAGCAGGCAGTATTGGCACAGTCGCAGAATCCATTACCAAAGATCGAAAAGGCATTGAACCGGCAGCGGCAGAGACAGCAGTAATGCCTTCTATTTGATTTATTGCAAAAGCAAAAGCATCGATGGTGTTATAATCGGCAAGAAGATATTGCGAGGAAAATCCCTGAACACCCACGCCGGAGACAGTGATGGTTAAAGCGCTGCTGCTAAGAGAAACCACAGCGTTGCCCGGGCCGTCGTAAGACAGACTAAACGCATGAGGAACAAGCTGAACTTCCTCAATAAGTCCTGCCTGAAAATCAATTCCCAGATTAAAACCGTCACTTATTAAACGTGCGATACCCGCAGCGACCAACAGCAAAGAAATAATTGCAGCAGGAATAAAATAACGGGAAAAATGTACAATTCTTTTCATTGTGATGCTTCCATATTGTCTTTTATAAACCAGCTGATTTTGATTTTTTTAGCGCCAACTACATCGGTGCCAAAATCAAATATCAACCTGGAAACAAAGAGGGCTGTAAAGACCGAAGAAAAAATGCCAATTGATAAACAAACGGCAAATCCCCTAATAGGCCCGCTTCCAAGCTGCGAAAGAAAAAGCGCAGCTATAAAGGTAGTAATATTGGCATCCATAACAGTCCAGAATGCCTTGTCAAAGCCCGCTTCCACGGCAGCCTTACGGCTCTTACCCAGCCTTAGTTCTTCTTTTATTCGTTCAAATATAATTACACTGGAGTCTACCGCCATACCTATGGTAAGGATAAATCCTGCAATGCTGGGAAGAGTAAGGGTAAAATTAAATGCAGAAAGTATGCTAAACATTAAATAAATATTTAAAACTTGAGCAACCACTGCATTTATTCCTGCACTACGATAATAAAGAAGCATAAATACCAGAACCAGTCCAAGACCTCCCAGAAGGGCATAAAGCCCCTGGGTAATTGTATCTGCTCCCAAAGAAGGACCAATAGACTGCTGGCTAACCACATCCAGTCTTACCGGCAGTGCAGCGCTTCTAAGCACAGTGGCAATATTGTTTGCTTCTTCTATGCTGAATCTGCCGCTTATTCTAACTGAATCGCGGATCGGCTGATTTATCGTTGCTATTGTTTTTACACGGTTATCCAGAACAATTGCCAGGGCATTACCTTGATTGGCAGAGGTAAACTCATAAAAAATATCACCGCCTTCCGAATCAAGAATAAATGAGACTCCTGGTTCATTAAATTGATTATCTCTGTCGGCAGATACATGCTGAATATGACTGCCGTCAAGGGCGATTTCTTTTTTAAGCGCTGTATAGCCGGTAAATTCATCAATACCATAGCGATCTCTGGTGTAAATTCCAAAGATCAATACATCATCTGGCACTATATCTTCGACAGGGAGGGTACCGTCTGGATTGGGGACTACGCTGGGGTTACTCCTGTGATATATATTAAAAGCCTGAGTAGCTTCCGGATCATGAAGCCTAAAATTTAATCCGCCGGATTCCATTATAATGGATCTGATTAGTTCCGGATCCTGGGCGCCGGGAATTTCTATGTATATTTGGTCGGGTCCCTGCCGGCGTATTACCGGTTCGGTTAGTCCAAAACGGTCTACCCGGCCATTGAGTATTTCCAGGGTCTGGCTGAATATAATATCCCGTTCTTCGGCGCTGGGAGCCCGCTGGTACTGTTCACGAAAACTTTCGTTTAATGCATCCATGTCCCCCTGCAAAACTATGGAAAGACCCCCGGAAAGATCCAGCCCAAGCTGAACAGCATTTTGCTGAAAGCGTTTTATTCTAAGGATTCTGTCTGCATAACGGGCTTCAATTAAGCCAAGAACATCTGAACGGGAAAAAGCTCTTGATACCGCTGCTGCATCCCAGGTATCCGGCTGAGTACGGCCTCTATACGCTCTTTTTGCCGAGTCAATTAAAAATTCCAAACCATCCGGCACAGCTTCTCCCCTCCGGGCAGCTTCTGCCAGTACTTCTAAGTCCTGAACTGCTGTTCTGCGGGAATAATCCCGAATTTGTTCACGGGATCCCTGTGCCAGGGCCTGTTCGTCTCTGGGTGTAAAAAAGTACCATCTGACTGTCGGATAAAGGAAAAGGGAACATACACCTGTTACCAAAAGGACGATGACTAATCGGTAGCGCTTTCTCATTACTGGCCCGCGTTCTCTCCGCCATCACTCTTGCCGGATGCATCTACCGAAGCAATGGCGCTCCGGACAAACTCCAGCTTGCAGTTTTCATCTACTTTGACTATTACAGATTTTTCCCTGACATTCTGGATAACGCCGTGAATACCCCCTATGGTTACCACACGGTCGCCTTTTTTTAGTTCATCCAGCATGCGCTGGGTTTCTTTTTGCTTCTTTTTTTGGGGCCGTATAAGGAAAAAGTACATTACGCCAAAAATCAGTACAAGGGGCGCAAAGCTTACCAAACTTCCCGCTCCTCCGCCTCCCCCGGGAGCTCCGCCCATAAGCAGGAAAAATCCTAAATCGTTCATTATTCCATCCTTAAAGTTAAAATTAAGCAGTTTCAGCCTAGCATAAAAAGGAGGGGAAAGACAAGGGGAATGAAGCGGCCGGCCTTATTTAAATTAAAAACCACACAGAAAACCAGTGAAATACTGCTCCAAGCATTACAAAAACATGCCAAATTGCATGGGTAAACCTGATATGCTTCATCCGATACCAGATCGTTCCAAGCGTATATGCAATACCCCCGGTAAAAAGCAGAATAATGCTAAGCAAAGGTATGGAACGGAGCAGCGGTACAAATCCTACAATAATAACCCAGCCTGCTATTATATAAATAGCTACCTGAACTTTTTTTAGCGACTTAAAACAAAGGATTTTAATAATTATCCCCAGCAAAGCCAAAGACCACTGAACTGCAAAGAGACTCCAGCCCCATACTCCACCAATGCCGATTAAGCATATAGGTGTATAGGTCCCGGCAATAAAAACAAATATTATAGAATGATCCAGCCTGCGTAATATACCCTTTATACTGCGATGCTGAATTGCATGATATAAGGTTGATATTAAAAACATTCCTGTCATGGTTGCGGCAAAAATAATACTTGCAGCAATTTCCAGGTTGCCTGCCCTGACTCCGCTAAAAATCCCCCCGGTTTTAAGCGATAAAAGTACTAGTCCTGCAATTGCAGCCATAGTTCCTATACCATGCAGTATGGCATTAACAATTTCTTCCTTTGTAGTATATAGAGGTAAAGAATAAAAAGGGTTCTTGATTGTATCCATATACCTTGAGACCCAAGAAAGCGTTTATGGTTGCATAATAAATAAATCAATTAAAAAACCAGTTAATAAAGCAAATGCTACAGCAAAGACAATATACAATGCAAAGTGTTTTATCCCAAGAATAATTTTAAGTGCTCCCAGATTGGTAATTTTCATAGCCGGACCGCTAATCATAAATGCTGCGGCCGAACCTAAAGACATTCCCCTATCTATCCAGGAAATTAAAAGCGGTATGGTCCCGCCGCCGCAGACATAAAGGGGAACTCCTACACTGGCAGCCATTAGAAGACCAAAGGCACGGTGTCTGCCAAAAAGAGCAGCAACAGCATAATCGGGAACATATCGCTGAAACAGGGCAGAAAGGCTTATTCCCAAGAGAAATGCCGGACCGGTTACTTTTATATTCCGTAAAAGATTTTTAATAAAACGAAAGAATAAATTGCTGTCTGTATCGCGGTTTGTTGTGCTGCCGCTAAATTGTGAAAAATTAAAATAGTTTCTGCCGGTAAAAAAATAACGTACCAAAAGCCCGGCAGCAATACCGCATAAAAAACAGCTTGCAAGGCGAATTATTAAAGCTGCATTTCCCAGAGCAGCACTGTAAAAGATAAGCTGGGGATTTAAAAGGATTGAACTCATCATAAAAGCAGCCAGAAGGTCTTCCTGCATTCCCTTATCTGCAAAAGATGCAGCAATGGGGATGGTTCCGTATAAACACAGAGGAGAGGCAATGCCAATGAGGGAAGCAGGAATAATTCCCAATACCCCCCATTTTTTTTCCTGCATCGCGGAAAACAATAAAAAGAGTTTTTCCTTGCCAAAAACAGAAATAACAGAGCCAAGTACCATACCAAAAATCCAGTATGGTGCTATCTGTTCTGCCTGGACGGAAAAAAAATACCAAAAGTAAATGAGTTCCCTGGTTAAGGTTTCCAATATAACCACTATGAATTACAGGATAATTGCCCGTTTAACTTCTATTGGGATGACGCCAAACAAGCGTTCAAGAGAAGCTTCCGGGTCATAAGACGATCCGCTTGTTTTGTTATACTTTTCTATTACAAGGGCAATTTCTTCGTTCTTACCCGAGTAAACAGCCGATGAATAAGCAGCGCGGAACAATCCTTTTTCTGCAAGCTGGGCAGTAGAAAGCGAAGCATAACGCCGTTTTGCCTGACCATCTACTATAGCCACAGGGCCGTCATAGCCTATGGTAAAAATAAAGTCCCCTCTGGAAAGTTTAATTACAGGAGGACCTTTATCGGCTGTTTTTTCTTCCATAATCAGGAAACTACCGAAAAGTCATCTTTTGTTGCACCGCATAGCGGACAGACCCAGCTGTCGGGTATATCTTCGAATGCAGTACCGGGACTTATTCCTCCGCCTTCGTCTCCTACTTCCGGATCATAAACATAACCGCATAAATTACATACATATTTTTTCATTGCATTACTCCTTGTTTTACTTATACCATGGAAAGCGAATTAAGTATATATAATAACAAGCTGCCATTAACGATCATTTTCGTACCGTGCCATACTGCCCGGTGTTTCAAATACATCAACTGCATTAAGAAGTTCCGCTGCATACTGCGGAAGTATGCGAACAACTTCATCAAAAATATAATGGGCAATATGCTCTGCGCTGGGATTATCATTAAAAACAGGATTGTCATTCAAATTGCTATGGTCGAGTGTTTTACAAACCTGCCGCAGTGTATCTTTTAAGAGCTTAAAATCTACCAATATGCCCCCTGTGTTAAGAACACTGCCTTTTGCCCAGAGACGTACCCGGTAATTATGACCATGAAGCTTCTCGCACTTTCCATGATAACTGCTTAAAAAATGAGCGGCGGAAAATTCCGCCTCGACCCTGACATTATACATTGTTATACTCCGGAAATAGATTATATCATATATTTTTGATACGATATACAGAACATGAAACTTAATGATTTTTTTTCCAATGATATTGCCCAAAAGGCAGGATGTATTACAAAAGCCGGAGAAGGGAACCCCCTTGTCAGCAGTTTGGAATTCGATTCCCGCAAAGTGCAAAAGGAAAGTATGTACTTTGCCCTGCCTGGTCTTCATGCAGATGGTCATGATTTTATCGGCCAGGCAATACAAAAAGGCGCTTCTGTGATCGTCCACGAAAAACAACTTGATCCTATGGCACAGGGCCTTTCAACTGGTATTCCTCAGGATATTGTTTTTATCCAAACAGCAGATTCACGCTTTGCCATGTCTCCCATTGCAGCAGCCTACCATGGATTTCCGGCGGATACATTAATCCTTGCAGGGGTTACCGGTACCGAAGGAAAAAGCACCACAGTGTATTTGATATGGCAGCTATTGCGCCTGGCAGGAAAAAAAGCCGGATTTATTTCTACTGTTCAGTACAGCTATGGAGATGATGCATTATGGAACCCCGAACACCAGACCACGCCGGAAGCGACAATCATCCATAGGCAGCTTGCCGAAATGGTAGATAATGGCTGTGAATATGCAGTAGTGGAAACCAGTTCCCACGGCCTTTCCCCGCGGACAAACAGGCTGGGGGATATATATTTTGATGCAGCAGTAATGACCACCGTAACACATGAACACCTGGAATTCCATGGAAGCTGGGAACAGTACCGCGATGATAAGGCAAACCTTTTTCGTTCACTGGACAAGCGCGCTGCTTCGTATCCTGAACACAAGCCCTTTGGGGTAATTAATGCCGCCGATAAAAGCGCTGCTTATTTTGCATCGGTGACTCAGCAAAAAACTAAAACATTCAGCATAGATAAAAATGACGCGGCCGATTTACAGCTCCGTTCCATTACAGGCAGCGCAGAAGGAAACAGCTATGAAGTATACTGTAAAAAAAGCGGTAAAACCCTGGTGATAAAAGATAAGCTTCCCGGTGAATATAACAGTGCAAATGTACTGGCAGCCCTTCTGGTTGTTTCCGGTCTTTTGAATAAGCCCATAGAAGAATTCATACAATATATTCCCCTGCTTGAACCGGTTAAAGGCAGAATGTCGCCGGTACAATGCGGACAGCCCTTCGAAGTGCTGGTAGACTATGCCCACACCCCCTCCTCTTTCCAAACGATATTTCCTCCCATTTCTGAACGTATACACAAAAGCGGCGGAAGGGTAATATGCCTGTTTGGTTCCGGAGGAGAGAGGGATACAAAAAAACGAAGCGAACAGGGCGCCATAGCCGCCCAGTATTCCGATATCGTAATACTAGCCGACGAAGATCCCCGCGGCGAAAATCCCATGACCATTCTGGAACATATAGCCGAAGGCTGCGAAACAATTCCGTCAATGCGCCGCGAAGAAACCCTGTTTTTAATTCCCGACAGACCCGCCGCCATACGAAAAGCTTTTTCTCTTGCCCGTCCTGGAGACCTGGTACTGCTATTGGGAAAGGGCCATGAGAATTCGATCATCTATAAGGATTATTCTATGCCATACGATGAAATTACCGAGGCCGAAAAGGCGCTGGAGGAGTTGCGGTAACTATACAGGCAAACGCAATTGGCAATATCAGCGCCAGAGCCGGCTGGTTTTGCTGGAAAACCGGTGCCGGAGAAAGCCGCAGTATTATGGTTAGTACTCCTCCCAAAAATACATAGCTCCACAATATGGTCAATAAGAGCGCGGCCATTTTTCGCTTTTTAGGAATGTCAGAAAAAGCAAATATTATACCTGCAGGAATTGCGGCAAGAAGCAGAGGATTTATAAAAATGATATTGATATTGTTAAAGGTATAATCGTGGTCGGTAAAAACATTCATAAAAAAGAGGAGAAATCCAACAATGCCAAAGAACAATCCCAGTACTGTCTGGCTTATGCCGTATATACGCCGGGAAAGTATACATTCACTGCGTATACCTGCTGCTTTAATTCCGACTATCCCCAACGCAACAGTAATGATTATTCCCAGGATCAATTCCCCCCGCCATCCCTGCCGGGGCTGTGCTGCAGGCAGTGGCCGGTTTATTGACTGGTTTATTATTTCGATATTCGATACAAACTGCCGCTGCTGACCCAATGAATCTGTATAGCTAAAATCCAGGGCACGCAGGCCGACTTCCGAGGGCAAAAACATTTCATCCCAGATGGTAATGGGCCGGTCAATGTCCTGTCCCATCCAAAAACTTAAAGCCCAATCCCAAAAGGGAGAAAACCAGGTATGGCGGCGTATATGCTCGCGCAGGGTAAAGCGGCCGGGGGCATTTCCGTAGGCGGAAAAAAATGCTCCGCCTGTAGCAAGGTCTAAAATGTCCCTTACCCTTGTTGCACAGTTATCGCGGAAATGATGGTAGCGGTAGTCGCGGTTCTCCGGCAGTAAATTATTTTGAGCAAACTGGAGGAGCTCGGTTTTAGCATGGGACGGCAGATCCAGGGTATAAAAAACCAGGTCTCTGTTGGTGTTTTTATAATGGGCGATGGAATATTCTGCAGGAGTAGCAAGACAACTGTATACAGGCCGGCCAAAGGCAAAATCAAGATAAAAATTATCTACATCAAAAGAAAATACTCCCCAGTCAAAAAAAAGTGTTGTGTGGGACAGGGCATCTTCTATAACAAGACCAATATGACCCCACCAGAAATAAATTTCATCCCCCGGGCCTACCACGGCAATTTTAACGGTAAGGTACTCTCCCCGTGCAGAAAGGTCTACAGGGGTTGCCGGGTTAGCAAGTTCTTGAGCTGCTATATCCAGAAGCGGTACCGTCCAGCATAGCTGTACAAGGATAATAAAAACCAAAACAAGCCGAACAAAAAGTGCTTTCATCCCGGACTTTACTCCCTGCCCTATACGCCCAGCCTGTTTCTCCGCATTAAATCCAAAGTGGTTTGCACGCTGGCCGGTTTATAATTCGGCAGGGGCAGTACCCGCTCGTGTATTGCATCGATAATCCAGCTTGTCTGGGGGAAGTACAATTCTTCCATTTCTGCTGCCGGGGTTATCCAGTTTCGGCTTCCTACTACAGTAACCGGTGCATCAAGGAAATCAAAGGCAAAGCTTCCAATATTGCTTGCAACAGTGTGAAGAAACGATCCCCTTTCGGCTGCATCGCTTACCAGCACAAGACGGCCGGTCTTTTTAACAGACTGGATAATCACATCGTAGTTTAGCGGATTAATAAAACGAAGATCGATTATTTCCGCTTCAAGGCCGAATTCTTTTTTAAGCCTGTCCGCCGCTTCAACAGCTTTGTAAAGGGTTGCACCCAATGTTGCGATGGTAATATCCTTGCCGCTTCGGCGTATGGCAGGTTCTCCTTCGGGAACTTCGTAATAACCTTGGGGGACTCCGTCCTTTTCAAACAATTCACCCATATCATAAAGAAGCTGGCTTTCCAAAAACACTACAGGGTCAGTTCCCCGCAGGGCCATATTAAGCATAGCCTTGGCATCATAGGGAGTTGCCGGAAAATAAACCTTAAGCCCGGGAATATTTGCTACCAGGGCAGCCCAGTCCTGGCTGTGCTGTGCTCCGTATTTGTTGCCCACCGATACCCGTATTACCAGGGGCATTTTTAGAAGACCGGCGGACATGGACTGCCACTTGGATGCCTGGTTAAACACTTCGTCCCCGGCACGGCCTAAAAAGTCGCAGTACATTAGTTCCACCACAGCACGGCCGCCGCTTAATGCATAACCTACACCGGCGCCGACAATGGCTCCTTCGGAAATGGAAGAGTTAAACAGACGGGGATAGGGAACCAGTTCGGTAAGGCCGCGGTATACGGCAAAGGCCCCGCCCCAGTCACGGTTTTCTTCGCCCCAGGCTGCCATGGTTGGATCTTCTGCATAACGGTGAACCATTGCTTCAAATAGACCGTCTCTAAGCTGGAAGACCTTATTCTTGGAAATTGCTTTTCCGTTTTCATCCAG
>Ga0099364_10009125_pt1 | contig 13819 bp, 10 predicted proteins | sample TergutTh196P3_FD_73070 | JGI IMG/M metagenome (GOLD analysis project Ga0099364, IMG submission 73070) | Microcerotermes parvus P3 segment gut microbial communities from Pointe-Noire, Republic of the Congo - Th196 P3 | ecosystem: Host-associated > Arthropoda: Insects > Digestive system > Gut ...
CGGCATCGGTATATTTAAATGCGTTACTCAATAAATTGTTTAATACCTGCTTGATACGAAGCTCATCGCCAATCAATTTTGCCGGAATGTTTTCATCGACCATAACTTCAAATTCTATGGGTTTATCGCCGATCCGCATCATGTTCAATTGAATGGAATCGTTGATCAAACTTGCGGCATAATATTGATTTGGCTTGATATCCAGTTTACCTGCCTCTATTTTAGAAAAGTCCAGTATGTCATTGATGATGCCCATGAGCATATCGCACGAACTGTACAGTTTATTCAAAGCGTCCCCTGTTTCTTCTGAAAGGGATTCATTTTGCATCATGATTTCCGTTACGCCTAAAATTGTATTCATCGGCGTACGAATTTCATGACTCATATTGGCAAGGAAAGAAGACTTGGATTTGTTTGCGGCATTTGCAGCCTGTGTTGCTATTTCAAGTTCAGTTGTCCGTTCCTTTACAAGGCTGTCCAATTGTTTTCCGGTACTGCGGCTTCTTACAAAAAGAACAGACATAAGGGCAACCACCATTAAAGCCAAAACAATCGCGCCAATCAGCCAGGGACGCTGTGCCTGCAGCAGCCTTGCCTGATAATCAAATGTTATGCTTGCCCAACGAGATGATATGCCGTTTATATCTATCAAAGTAAACGCCTTGTCAATGATTGAACACAGAACAGCTTGATCTATGTTAAAACCAATGTATGATTCTGCGGCATGAACAAAAATAAGATTCGCTTTATATCCGGAAAGTTCATAATAATTTGTGAGCGCAAGAAGGTGTATCTGGCTGGAAATTACCAGATCAACTTCGCCTTTACCCAAAGCAACTAAAGCATCGGTTGAACCTTCATATTCAACGACATTTGTATGAAGAGGAAACCACGCATAAAACATATCAGCATAAGCAGTTGATTTTTGTACACCAACTCTCATGTTTAAAACTTCATTGATGCTGACATTGGGGGTCTCCGTTTTGGATAAAAGCGCATAATTATTGGCGATAGTCGGGGTTGCAGGCCACCTGAAACGCCCCATTCTTGCCTCTGATTGAAGCAGTTCAGAAATAAGATACGCTTCTCCCCGTTCCAACATTCCAAGCAAAACCGGAAAATCATCTTTCTCATTATTGACAAGTTTAAACTCAAGCCCTGTAAGTTCCGTTAATTCATTGAGTATGTCAAAGTATATACCTTGCCATTGTTTGTCATAAGAGTTATAAAAACTTACCGGATAATTAAAATATTCCGCTGCAAAGGGAATTACCGGGCCAGAGCGAAGGAAGCTGCGTTCTTCTTCATCTAATTTTATATAAAGCCTGTGCCTTCTGTGTTCCTGCCTGCCAAGCCTATACAGTTCTTTTAAATAATCGGCGGCGCCGTTTTCCAGCGCTTTTTGCACAACTGAAATGACAGGTTCAAGCAAAGGGTTTTGTGTTGACAGGGAAACCGGCATGCCGATAACCGGAATAAAATCGTTGTATGTAATATTATCGTATATGTCAAAAGCCGATTCCATGCTGCTGTCAGAGAAGAAAGCATCCGCCTGTGCGGTTACAAGAATATTATAGGCTTCTTCGTAGCTGTCAACAAAAATAGTTTCAAAGGCGTAATTTGTAAATGTTTCGATATAACCTACTGTGATAGAGCCATTCAGAAACACATAACGCGGAGTGCGGGAGGCTATTATATTCTGAAGAGATGCGCTGCCTGTTATTTGTACATATTCTATTGAACGGCTGGCTATAGGACTGGTCATAAAATATAGCCGGCTTCGTTCATCTGTCGCAGTAAGCTCGCCTGTAAAATCTATCTGCCCGCTTTCAAGCCCGGAAACAAGCCCGCTCCATTCATAGAGTTCAGGAACAAACCGGATATCGAACAAACCTGTCAGCCATTCACTGAACAAGGCGGCAAAACCGCGGACTTCTCCATATTCTTCAAATGCTTCGGTACTTGGAATCATTCCGTATACAAATGAATCTGTGTGTTTTTTCAGCGCCTCAATGGAACGGATTTCTTCTTCTGTGATGCCGGGTATATTTTGATATCCGATATCTCTGAATGATATTTCGTCCATTTTCTGAACAGACAGGGTTTCACCGGAACTGCGGCCATTACCGCACCCGGAAAATATTACTAAAAATAACGCGGTAATACATGCGCCAAATATAATTTTTTTTATTAACATTATACCAATATTTTTCCGCAGATAAACTTCTTAGTCAAGCGGGCATTGCCTGATAAATGACTACAAATCCGCCGCTATACTTTCCTGATTTCTAAGGCCGTCTGTAATCCACTTAATAAATATTTCGATCCGTCTGTTTATGTTTGGGGTAAGGTTTACCCTGTCGGCAATAAAACCCGGCAGGTAAAATCCAGACATACTGTAGATAAGTATACCCTCTTTGACAGGTTCAAGGTAAATAATAGTAGAAAACCTTTCCGCCCTCATAAGCGGGACAAGAAAATAACGAACATCTGTAAAGTTAGTCATATTATAAGTTATGCCGTACATGCTTATAGATATATCTCCGCGAATAAAGATATTTCCCAAATTTATTTCATTCAGGCGAAGATAAATTGTTTCAGAAAAAGGAAGCAAAACCGCAGGCAAAGGATCAGAAATAGCCCTTCTGTTACGGGCGCTTTGAATCCGGGTAGATTCTGTAAAAATATAAATATCTCTGCCATTCATGGGAGAAGAGTGATCTTTTATTTTTTCGATCCTTCCAAGCGCATTGTAAATATCCAATAAGTCCAGTTCTCTTTCGTTATATGGCACTACCACTACAGCCTCGATAAGATGAGAAGGATTTTTGCTCATGACACTGCCAAGGAGATTAATCTCTAAATCCGGATTGGAAATAATAGACGGGGATTCGTCCTTTGTAAAAGAACGCCTAAGCCCCGTTCTGCTCATTGCCGACATTCTTTGCATTCGTGAAAAGCCGGGAAAAATATCATTAAAAGAACGCATCTCATATTCGGGAACTTCAAAGAGCATGTCTGGGGCTTCAAAAAAGAAGGCATCATCATCTGGAATAGTTCCCTCAGCAAGAAGAGTTTCTTCGTCAGATAGGGTTTCTTCATCTAAAAAGATATCTTCGCTAAGGAATAGTTCTTCTTCGTAGAAGAAATCATCACTTAGGAAGGTTTCATCATCAAAAAGAAATTCATCGAATGATTCATCGGGAAATTCACCGGCTTCATGTAAGGAAAGATCTCCTGCATAAATAAAAAGTTCTTCAAAAAAAAATGTTTCATCGCTAAGAATGAGTTCTTCAAAAAGAAACCACATATTATCAAAGGAGGAGTCTTCTGTAAAAGAAGAATCTTCGCCATAAAGAGGGAAAATGAAGAAAAATAAAAAAATAAGACAGGCTGCCTTTCCGGCCAATCTCACATACCCTCCTGCTAATAAAAATTTACCAAGCATACAAAAGTTACAGGCTTATTACCGCTTACTTTTATCGAATATTTCTCCAATGGCACGCGGAGGACGGTTGTGTTTAGAAAAGAAAACCAAGGACAGCAATGTCAATACATAGGGCATTATAAGGAACAAGTCTGTAACATTACTTGGCAGACCCAGAGTAAGGCATAACTGATAACCGCCGGACCTTGCAAACCCAAAAAACAAACAAACAGCAAAAGTTGTCAAAATTTCCCAGTTGCCAAAAATCATCGCGGCTATAGCCAGAAACCCATAACCCATGTATATGCTCGGAGAAAAATTAGCCATTATAGAATATGCAAAACACATTCCGGCAAGCCCGGATAAAGCTCCGGTTATCATGATAGCTTTGACACGCACCGCATTGACATTCCCGCCTGCTGCATCAAGGCTGTGGGGATTATCTCCGCAAGCCCGCAGATGAAGTCCAAAACGCGTTTTGTAAAAAACATACCAGGCCAGGACTGCAAGTACAAGTATAACAATTTGATATGGATATATATTCCTGAAAAAATATCCAAGTACAGGAATCTCTGAAATTACGGGAACTGTAAACCTTGAAGAAACGCCAATCTGAAACCTATTGACAGGAGTCCCGGTTAAAGCCCTGTTTATTACGCTGGTAAAAAATGCAGTAAGAGCTATTGATAAAATATTTACAACAACTCCGCTGATAGTCTGCCCCGCCCTAAAACGTACGCAGAGTACGGCATGTAAAAGACTGTATACCGCACCGCCCAGCATTGCCGCAGCCATTGCAACATAGATCATAAACGGGAAAGCGTCGCCAAGAACGGGTCTTAACATAACAACGGCAAGCGCTCCGACAAATGCGCCAAAGCCCTGCAAGCCCTCAAGCGCAAGCATGATGACACCGCTTCGTTCGCAGTAGATTCCGCCAACAGCCATTATAAAAAGAGGCAGAGCAAAAGACAGGCCGTCGATAATAACTATGTCCATACAGTACTCCCGCCGCTTTTATTACGTTCCATTTTTGCAAGCTGCTTCCCTGCCCAGTAACGCATGTATGCTCCGCATGCGCTGAAAAGCAAAAGTATACCGGTAATAACTGAGGCTATCTCACGCGGTATTCCGCTTATGGAACTCATGTACACACTGCCTTTCTGAAAAATAGTTATTAAAGATGATGAAAAAATACAGCCCAGCGGACTTATATTTCCAAGCAGTGCAGCCGCTATCGCGTCATATCCAAGACTTGCCAATTCTCTGGGGATTATAGTATTGTAGTAACCAAGGTAAAAACTTACACCCGCAAGCCCCGCTAAAATACCAGAAAGGAACATAGCAAGGATAGTGATGCGGCCTACACGAACGCCGGAATACTGAGCGCATTTTTTATTCAGCCCGACAGTTTTTATTTCAAACCCTATCACGGTGCGATCCAGAACAAAACGGACAAAGAAAACCGAAGCAAGGGCAATAACAATACCTAATGGGACGATGATCCTCATTGAACTATCTGTAACATAAACTATATTAAGCCTTGCCGCCGGGGTAATTATTCTTGATGAACGCGTTATTGCATCAATAAAATAACCATTAAGAAAAAATCCTGTTACATAACTGATTATATAATTAAACATAATAGAAGATACTACTTCGTGGATATTAAACTTGTACTTAAGAAAACCTATTGCCGCGCCTATTGTTCCGCCGGCTGACATTCCAATTAGTATTACCAAAGGTTTTGCAATCCATGCGTCAAGACCGCTGTAGCCGATAATAACAGTCGCGGCAAAACCTGCGGCAAGCATTTGCCCTGCAGTCCCTATATTAAAAAGCCCTGCACGCATCGCAACACTGACACCTAAAGCCGCCAGCATCATCGGCGCAAGTATGCCAAGGAAAGATAAAAAATCTGTAAACATATTTTGATTCCCGGCATAAGCGGGCTTTAGGAGAAAACCGCTGCCGCGCAAAAAACCGCTCAATGCAAAAACAGGGTCTGCATCCATAAGCAGCAGTATGACAGAAGCTGTAATCATGCTTAGTATGATCGAAACAAGCGGAATTAGATATTTACTTTTTTTATCATCGGTAAGCAGACGGAGAAAAATATTTATACTTTTTTCTGTATTTTGTTTTATATGCTTCATTGGCGTACACCCATCATATATCTGCCAACCTCCTGTGTTGACAAGTCTGCGGCATTGGATATTTTAAGAATCTCACCGTTGTATATAATTCCTATGGTATCGGCAAGAGCCATTATTTCGTCAAGCTCAAGTGATATCAGCAAAATTGCCTTGCCCATATCACGTTCTTCCAAAATTAGACGGTGGATAGTGTCTATCGCGCCAATGTCAAGCCCGCGTGTCGGCTGGACAAAAACCATAAGAGGCGCATCTTGCGAGATTTCCCTTGCGACAATTGCCTTTTGCTGATTACCGCCGCTCATTGAACGTGTTATTGTATAAAAACTGTTTGCTGCTCTTATGTCAAATTTTTCTATAAGTTTAAGCGCGTATTTTTCAAAACTTTCCTGATTTAATATTCCGTTTTTAGAAAAAGGTTCGCGGTAATAAGACTTTATAGCAAGGTTATTGCCAAGCGGAAAATCCAAAGTTATTCCATAACTCTGCCTGTCTTCCGGGATATAGGCTATGCCCTTTTTTGTCCGTTCCCGTATACTGTCCTGAGTAATCTCATGCCCGTTAAGAAATATGTTACCTGAATGTGGAGTTAAAAGCCCCGCTATTGTATCGGCAATTTCCACCTGACCGTTTCCCGATACGCCTGCAATGGCGAACACTTCACCGCCTTTTACAGAAAATGATACATTTTTTACAACTTCAAATTTGTCTTCGTTTTTTACCGTCAGGTTTTGGATACGGAGAACTTCTTTACCAAAAGAATGTGGTTTTTTTTCCAGTTCTGTACTTATCGCCCGCCCCACCATGAGTTCAGCCATTTCCTGCGTTGTTGTTTTTTCTACATCAAGAACAGCCACCATTTTTCCGCGGCGTAAAACCGCAAAGCGTTCGGCGATTTTTTTTATTTCTTCCAGTTTATGGGTAATAAGAATAATGGTTTTACCGCCGTTTCGCAGTTCTTCCATTATCTTTAATAAAAATTCAATTTCCTGCGGAGTGAGTAATGCGGTTGGTTCGTCAAATATAAGTATTTCAGCTTCGCGGTACAGCATTTTAAGAATTTCAACACGCTGTTGAATAGAAACATTTACATCTCTTATGCGTTTGTCAGGGTCTACTTCAAGACCGTAAGTTTTGGACAGTTCCCTGATCTGTGCGCTTGCCGCTTTGACATCAACATAAGGAAATATCCCAAAAGCGCGTTTTACAGGCTCTTGTCCAAGCACAATGTTTTCTGCAATGGTATAGTTGCTTACAAGTTTAAAGTGCTGGTGTACCATACCGATATTCAGCGCCGATGCTTCATTAGGTGAATTTAAAAAAACCTTATTGCCGCGGATAAATATTTCTCCGGCATCAGGTTCATACAGCCCAAACAGAATGCTCATCAATGTTGACTTGCCGGCGCCGTTTTCGCCAAGAATGGCAAATATCTCGCCTTTTTTAACGGCAATGCTTACATCATCATTGGCAACTATACCCGGGAAACGTTTTGTGATATTCCTCATTTCGACAATATAGTCACTCACCGGCGTTTCCTAACAGCTGCCGGCTTAACAGCCGGCAGTTCTGTGTTATCTTAGCCCCGGAAAATTATCGGGAGCATGGTTGTTAAAATTCGCAGCAGGAACAATAACTCCGCTTTTTAACAGCGGGTATACTTCTTCCAGCCTTGCAAGCGTTGACGCGGACAACTGATGACGTCCGGGAGCGCTGACAAAACCTGTTGAATCTGTCGATGCATCTAACAGATCATTCTTTCCTGCAAATGTTCCGTTTGCAATCGCTGTAAGCTGTCTTGTAACATTGATATTCATAACTTTAAGCGCAGAAGTAAGCAGGACATTGCGGCCGTCCATTGCGCCTGCGCCGTCATCAAACTGATCAACGTCACAGCCAATAACAAACACACCTGTTGCTTCTTTCGCTGCGGTGAATACTCCATTGCCGGACGCGCCTGCCGCAACGAGCATGATGTCTACACCAGCATTGATAAGCGCATTACCTACAACTTTTCCTGTTACTTCATCGGCAAACCCGCCAATGTAATTTCCGCCGACTGCAACCCCTCTTACATCTCTTCCTGAATACGGGGCCAGCTCAACAATTTCCGCTGTTGTACCAAAATGGGCATTGGCATAATTAACGCCTGACATAAAGCCAAACTGATAATTTACATTTGACGGAAACGCCATGCCGTTAACAACAGCAACTTTGTTTGTTTTGGTTTCAAGCGCTGCGGCAATACCCGCAAAGAAACCGCTTTCTTCCTCTTTAAATGTCATTGAGTATACATTGGCTAATTCAACATCATTGCCTTCTTCGTCCTGAGGACTTGCATCGACAAGGATAATTTTCCTGTCGGGATTTTCCATAGCAATAGTTCCAACCCTTGCAAAGTTAAAACCGGGAAGAACCAGAACATCAAAGTTAGCAATAACAGAAGCTACAGCAGGAATAAGCCTGCTCATATCCGGTTCATTTATCGTGGTAACCTGAGTGTCAGGATGTGTTGCAACAAAATTAAGGATACCGATATAACAGTCCTGGCCAAAAGAACCGTCATCAACACCTGATGATGTTACAATTCCGACCTTAAGCCCGGTTGACGAGGCCTGCCTTCCGCGTGAACATGACACTGCTCCAAACAGCACCATTACAATAACGATTGATAAAACAATTTTTTTCATTTTTTTCCCCTTGTTTTTTTTACCGCCCTTTCCTTTCATCGAACGGCTATGTAGATTAAGCCTTATGGGCTTAACATAATTTTATAGATCAAACAAATGCTAGTCAAGGTTTATTTATAAAGTTGTTATATACGCTTTATAATTTCTGTAATTAACTTTATAAATTTTTCACTGACTCTATCGGCTACCTCTATCACTTCTTCGCCGGAAAGCGGGACGTCAAGGATACCTGCCGCAAGATTGGTAACGCAGCTTAATGCAAGCAGTTTTATACCGCAATGGCTTGCAACAATAGCTTCGGGAACAGTTGACATACCGACAACATCAGCGCCAAAGAGCTGAAACAGTTTTATTTCCGCCGGAGTTTCAAAACTGGGGCCGCTGTAACTGATATACACGCCTTCGCGAAGACCAATACCCTGATCCGCCGCAGCCTTTCTTGCAATGTCTGCCAGCTCACGAGTATAGACACGGGTCATATCCGGGAAGCGTACGCCAAACTGCTCATCATTGGGGCCTATAAGCGGGTTTTGTCCCATGAAATTAATATGGTCTTTAATGAGCATAAGATCTCCGGGAGAAAAATCAGGATTAAGGCCGCCGCATGCATTGGTAAGTATCAATGACTGTATGCCGAGTTTTTTCATTACACGCACGGGATAGGTAATCTGCTGCATGGTATAACCTTCGTAGTAATGAACTCTGCCCTGCATACAGAGAATTGTCTTTCCGCCAAGTTTCCCAATAACTATCCGCCCCTTGTGTCCAGGCGCTGTAGAAGAAACAAAGTGAGGTATTTCACTGTATGGAATAAAACAGGCTTCTTCCAGTTTATCGCCCAAAGCGCCCAGCCCCGATCCAAGTATTATCCCTAATTCGGGTTTTAGGGTTGTTTTAGATGAGATAAAATCCGCTGTTTCTTTATATGCTGTTGTTGGTATACTCATAATTTACCATGTAGTATATTTTGACAAAAGTCAAGAATGATAAGTTTCAAACGGCCTTACATTTACGTTATTTTGCATAAGGTAATCTTTAAGCTCCCGGACGCTGTAATTTCTTTCTGCCCGCGGCGAATAAAGCATACTGCTGATAATAGCGCCCTGCGCCTGTGTATTTAAAAATAAATCTTTTAAGTGTTCAGGTTTACCCGCCCCGCCGGAAGCGATAAGCGGAACTGAAACGGCTTTTTCTGCAAGCTGCATAAGCTCAAGGTCATATCCTGTCATCATGCCGTCGCAGTCAATACTGTTAAGGCAGATTTCCCCCGCGCCAAGATCCTGTCCGCGTTTAATCCACTCTATCGCATCTTTCCCTGTCGCCACTCTGGCGCCGTCGATAAAAACTTCATAACCGCTTGGCGTTGTTCCCGTACGTTTTGCCTGCGTAGAAAGCACAATACACTGCGAACCAAATGCTTTTGCGCCGTCTGTAACAATCTGCGGATTGCGTACTGCCATTGAATCGACGCTGATTTTTTCCGCGCCCGCTTTGAGCGTTTCGTACATATCGTTTAAGTTTTTGATTCCTCCGCCTACGGTAAACGGGATAAAAACGCGGCGGGCGGTTTTTTTTACGGTTTCGATATCTATTCCACGCCTGTCGGAGCTTGCGGTTATATCGTAAAAAACAAGTTCGTCAATCTGCGCATTGTACTGTACTTCTGCAAGCTCATCGGCGGAAGCGACATCTATATTGTCCTGAAACTGTATTGCTTTTGTTACCCGTCCGTTTATGATATCAAAGCAAGCTATAAGTCTTTTTGTCAGCATTGTGTTATAAATCCTTTTAAAAGTTTTAATCCAGCTTCCCCGCTCTTTTCTATATGAAACTGAGTGCCGTAGATATTGCCCCGGTTTACAGCCGCAGTAAAGTCTTCGCCGTACTGCGCTGTTCCCCAAATATCATTCTGGTCTTCGGCTATTGCATGATACGAATTGACAAAATAAAAATATCCGTCTGCTGCATTGAGCGGCGTATCATTAATAAAGCATACCTTATTCCAGCCCATTTGAGGAACGCGTACTGTATTTGAATCAAATTTTTTAACTTTGCCTTTTAGCCAGCCAAAACAAAAAGCATCATCTTCTTCGCTGTGTTCAAAGAGAATTTGAAGCCCTACGCAAACACCCAAAAAAGGAATCCTTCTATTAATAGCATATTCAGTTAAAGCCTGCGCCATACCAGATTCCCGCAGGGAACTCATTGTCGCACCGGCGCTGCCTACACCCGGCAAAATTATACGCGAAGCGTTTTCAAGCCCCTCTGGATCTGCGGTTAATTCCGCTTTAAATCCAAGACGTTCTACTGCGTGCAAAACGCTGGGAGCGTTTCCGGCTTTATAATCTATTATCTTAATCATACCTTTACCTCGCCTGCTTTCAATAAACCCAAAAACAACGGGTGCGGTTTATTTGGACGGCTTTTAAATTCGGGGTGAAACTGCACACCGACAAAAAACTCCTTGCCGGCAATTTCTACCGCTTCTATTAAACTGCCGTCGGGCGAAGTTCCCGAAAGCGTCAGCCCATGTTCAGATAATAATCTACGGTAATCGTTATTAAACTCAAAGCGGTGGCGGTGTCTTTCGCTTATTTCGTCTGCATTGTAAAGTGCGCTTAACTTTGTACCTTTTTCGATTTTACACGGATATGCGCCAAGCCGCATAGTGCCGCCGCTGTTAAGCTTTCCTTTCTGACCGGGCATATAATGTATTACCGGATTTTCTGTCTCCGGGTTGAACTCACAAGAATGTGCATCTTTAAGGCCGCATACATTTCTTGCAAACTCAATAACTGCAACCTGCATTCCAAGACAAATCCCCAAAAACGGAATGTTGTTTTCACGGACATAACGGCATGCTTCAATTTTTCCTTCTATTCCGCGATCCCCAAAGCCGCCGGGAATTATCAAACCGTCAATTCCCTGCAATAGCGCCTGTGCGCCTTTTTCGCGGGGGCTGGCATCTGATATACTCTCGCTGTCGATCCATTCGATGCGCACAAACGCTCCTATTTCAAAGCCTGCGTGGTTCAGGCTTTCTATAATAGAAAGGTATGCATCATGAAGCTTGACATATTTTCCTACGATTGCAATGATAACTTCTTTTTTTCGCGAGGCGATTTTTTGCGTCATCTGACGCCATGCAGTTAAATCAGGCTGCGGCGGCGTTATCCCGTCGGAAGTTATTCCCAGTTCACGGCATACAACATTGTCAAAGCCTTTATCATGAAGCATGATAGGAGCTTCGTACAAAGAAGGCAGAGTAATATTTTCTATTACACAATCGGGTTTTACATTACAAAACAGTGCGATTTTTTCCGTTATACCAGGACTTAAAGGTTCGTCCGCGCGCGCGATAATTATATTGGGGTTAATTCCCATTGACTGTAATTCCTTAACCGAATGTTGAGTAGGTTTGGATTTATGCTCACCGGATGCTTTTAAAAAGGGAATCAACGTTACATGAATAAAAAGACAGTTTTCGCGTCCGCGCTCCAGACTAACCTGCCGGATAGCCTCGATAAAGGGCTGGCTTTCGATATCACCAATCGTACCGCCAATCTCTGTAATTAAAACATCTGCGCCGCTTTTGTCTGCGCCCGCATAAATAAAATCTTTAATTTCCTGTGTAACATGCGGAATTACCTGAACTGTGTTTCCTGAATAACCGCCGTCCCGTTCCCTTTGTAATACGCTCCAATAGATTCTGCCGGAAGTAAGGTTAGAAAATTTGGTCAGGTTTTCGTCTATAAACCGCTCGTAATGCCCCAGATCCAAATCAGTTTCCGCACCGTCGTCCGTCACAAAAACCTCTCCATGCTGAAACGGGCTCATCGTGCCGGGATCGATATTCATATATGGATCAAGTTTTTGCGCGGCAACTTTTAAAGACCGCTGCTTTAACAGCCTCCCCAAAGATGCCGCAGTAATTCCTTTGCCAAGTCCCGAAACAACTCCGCCTGTTACAAATATAAATTTTGTTGTCTTCATAATTTATTCCCATTCCACCGTAGCCGGAGGCTTTCCAGTAATATCGTATACAACTCTGCTTATCCCTGCAACCTCGCTCGTTATACGCGCAGAAATTTTTGATAACACTCTGTGCGGAAGCGGCGCATATTCGCAAGTCATAAAATCGGAAGTAACAACAGCGCGAACTACAATAACCGGATCATAGGTTCTTGCATCTCCTTTAACACCGACAGAAAGAGTATCTGTTAAAACGGCGAAATATTGATCCGGGCATTTTTTTAATTTACCTATTTCTTCTGTAACTATCGCATCGGCTTGCTTTAAAACTTCCAGCTTTTTACTTGTTACTTCGCTTGTGATACGGATAGCAAGCCCCGGCCCGGGAAAGGGCTGACGCTCAACCAAAGCTGCGGGCAAACCTAATTTACGCCCGATTATGCGCACTTCATCTTTGAACAACCCGGAAAGAGGTTCTAGCAACCCCGAAAAAGCAAGCTTTTCCGGCATGCCTCCAACATTGTGATGACTCTTTATTACAGCGCCCTTAGTTCCTCCCGATTCTACAATGTCAGGATAAATCGTACCTTGAGCTAAAAATGGAATTTTTCCTAATTTTACAGCTTCTTCTTCAAATACGCGGACAAATTCCTCGCCGACAATTTTACGTTTTTGCTCAGGTTCGACAATTCCTTTCATTCGGCTTAAAAAACGATCTTTTGCATCTACGCGGACAAAGTTCATTTTTCTTTTGGAAAAAACCTTTTCTATTTTATCCCCTTCCTTTTGCCGCATAAAACCGTGATCCACAAAAACGCAGGTTAATTGATCCGGTATGGCTCGGCTTAACAAAGCGGCGCAGACAGAAGAATCCACTCCGCCGGAAAGCGCTAAAAGCACACGATTACTTCCAGCTTTCTCCTGTATTTTCTGCGTTTCTTTTTCTATATAATCGTCCAAACGGTAATCGCCTTTAGCGCCGCAAATATCGTACAGAAAATGCCTTATAATTTCACGGCCGCCTTCTGTATGGGAAGTTTCAGGGTGAAACTGGACTCCGTACAGTTTTTTCTGCGTACACTCGACTGCCGCAATATGATTTTCAGAATGTGCCGTTACGCGAAATCCTTTGGGCGCACGGGAAACAACATCTCTGTGACTCATAAGCGCCCTAAAGGGCTTGCCTCCGTCTGCGGGTACAACGGTAACTTTGCCGTATTCCCCGGTGTTTCCCTGTTTTACCTCGCCGCCAAGACAATGGCACATAAGCTGCATTCCGTAACATATTCCAAAAACAGGAATGTTAAGTTCAAAAATATTTTTATCGCACTTGGCCGCGTTGCTGTCGTATACGCTGTCCGGGCCGCCTGTCAAAATAATTCCAACTGGGTTTAGTGCGCGTATTTCATCAGCCGAAAGCGTTCCCGGCATAATCTGCGAATAGACGCCGCTGGAACGCACAGATCGCGCTATTAACTCTTTGTACTGTCCGCCAAAATCCAAAACCAATACTGTTTCGTTCACCTTTGATATTCTACCTTAAAAAGTTTTCAATAATTATTTTTCCGTCAGGCGTA
>Ga0099364_10009126_pt1 | contig 13815 bp, 9 predicted proteins | sample TergutTh196P3_FD_73070 | JGI IMG/M metagenome (GOLD analysis project Ga0099364, IMG submission 73070) | Microcerotermes parvus P3 segment gut microbial communities from Pointe-Noire, Republic of the Congo - Th196 P3 | ecosystem: Host-associated > Arthropoda: Insects > Digestive system > Gut ...
AGATCGAACGATTTCGTGATTGTTATTTTATGAATGATCTTGAAAATTTTAAGGGCACAAAGTGGGGATTGCTCCTCGCCGCCAGTGATTACGTTACTCATAAACCGGTGAGAACCAAGCGTGAACGTGAAGGACACTTTTTACGAATGATCGAAGGTCATGAGTTACTCGGTAAGGCTTATACCTTGATTGATATGTTGTAATCAGGTATTTCGGGACAAGAATTCAACCGTCGGGGGCGCAATGCCGATGAAGGACGATGCCCGACCGCTAACCCAAATTCTACCTCAAAAACCAAATGGACGCTCAACTCGTTTCCCATGAAAAATCTGTAAGACGTTCAGGCAGATTAGAGCCTATTTCAAATTGCTGTGGAACAATTTTTCTCCACGAAAGACACGAAAAGCACGAAAAAAGAGAAAATTTCGTGCTTTTTGTGTCTTTCGTGGAAGAAAATAAAAACTTTCCGTCCTGTTCATTCCAGAGTAAAAAGAAATACGCTCTAGTAATGAACAAATGAACTTTGACGCACCCTGAGGTAAAGCAAGATGTTACAAGATAGTTGCCATTCCGGCTGACTCCGTTACAATATCCTTATGTCTTTTTTCTGGATCGCCGTTTGGTTCGAAGGCGGCTTGGCAGTCATTGCTATTATTGCCGGGTTTTTCGCCGGACTCCATTACTGGGACCACTGCTGGTGCCGCAGCGAAACAATCTGGCAAATTGTTTTGGGGTTGCTTCCTCTCTTGGTCGGATACCATGTGCTTCAAGCATTTCCCTTTTCAGGGTTCCGGCGGATGGACCAACTTGTCCGGGAATTGTTTCGGCAATATATGGGACGGTTAAATTTTTTTCAACTTGCCCTGATTGCCGCACTCGCCGGTATCGGCGAAGAACTCTTTTTTCGAGGATTGCTGCAACTGGGGATGTCCGGTTTCCTTAATAATGTTTGGCTTGCCGTCCTGATTACGTCGCTGTTTTTTGGACTGGCTCATGCGGTAACGCTGACTTATTTTTTCTTTGCATTTCTTGCTTCGCTCTACCTCGGTTTTCTTTTTGAATATACCGGTAACCTCATTGTTCCGATAGCCGTCCATGCACTCTACGATTTTGCTGTCTTCCTGTATATCCGGCATACGCCGAAAACAGCATAGAGTTGTCCTTCGCGCCCTTTGCGGTGAATTTTTTAACCGCAACGGGTGCAAAGAAACCGCAAGGTGTGCAAAAGAATGAACACAAAATCTACCATTTTGGTACTGTTAGAGGTTCCCTAAACAGAAGGATTTTTTACACACCCGACTTTACCCCTTGGAACTTCCCTTGTACAATGGCACTATGGCTCAACCGTTTTGTCATTCTCCGCAAAATATCTGGCATGGGCAGGGTGTTGTTGAATCGAATGACCGCCTGACCGAAGACACGTGGCGGCTGGCACTCCGCACAGCGGAAGTGTTGCCCGTTGCCCGACCGGGGCAGTTTGCGATGCTTCGTTTGCCGAACAGTGCCGATCCGCTGCTCGGTCGTCCGCTTGCCCTTTATCGGGCGGAACCGCACCATATTGAAGTTGTTTATCTGTCCGTCGGCAAAATGACGCATCGGCTTACCAAAGTGAAGCCGGCAGAACCTCTTGAAATTTGGATGCCCCTCGGTAATGGTTTTCCCGATGATGCAGTGGTAAAAGGAGACGTGCAGCATACTATTATTGTTGCGGGGGGGATTGGACAGACTCCTTTTTTGATGTATTGTCAGAATCGGCAAGAACGTGTTTCGCTGCTCTATGGGGCAAGGACCGCTTCACGAATTGCCTGCATGGATGATTTCCGGCAACAAGGAATCGAGCCGGTTCTGTCCACCGACGATGGTTCACTCGGCTATCATGGACTTGTAACGGATTTGATAGAGAAGGTCTATCAACCCGGCGAAGCGGCGCGGTTGTTGTGTTGCGGTCCTTTGCCGATGTTGCGTTCGGCATTCCAGACAGCACAAAAATTGGACATGCCCTGTTTGGTTTCGCTGGAAACGCCGATGAGTTGCGGATTAGGTATTTGCTTCGGCTGCGTCGTGCACTATCGGGAGAGCGAGTATTCAGCGTGGGATTACCGGCGGACATGTACGGATGGTCCCGTCTTTGATGCCTACAAACTCCGCTGGGAGGGGTGCTGATCTCCCGTAGGTGGTGCGGGGCAGTCCGTTGCGGCTTCTGCGGTCTCTTTTTTTGTACCGGAAACAGAGTGAAATTGTTCTTTGCGCCCTTTGCGAAAACTTTGCGGTTAAATTTTTCACTGCAAAGTCCGCAAGGAAAAAACAGGGCAATGGCTCCCTGCTTACGGTCTCTGTTGAGTAGAATTTAACGATTATAACGATTTTTCTGCGTTATCTGCCCCCAAACGGACCTTCAAAAATGGAAAAATCGTGCTTTGGCGGTTCGATTTGCCGTTTTTTGTGAAGCCCCGCTTTTCTATAAACCGATAACCGAAGAAGGTACACCGTTGCGAAAGCCGGTTACATGCCACCAAGTCCAACATTCGGAGAATGTCATGCGATTGTTCATCGTTCCATTTATTTTAGTTGCGATCCTTGTTCAAGCACCCGCTCCCGCTTTGGGGAACAACCAAGAAGCGGCGGAAAAAATTGCCGGTGTCATCGGCACGAATTTTCCCGACGCGGATATTGATGTTGCCTATCAAGGGGGGCAGGTTTGGCTGAAGGGGGATGCTGTTTCAGCGGAACAGCGGACGAGAATTGTCGAACATGTCCGTAATGTTCCCGGTATCAACGTTACCGAAGTTAATAATGAAATCCAGATTGCGGCACCCAGAGTGGCTGTCGGAATACCGGCACGGACTCCGGCACAAACACCGCGTTCTGCGGCTACAGCATTTACTACGCCGGCTCCGATACCCAATCCTGCCCAAACGAATCCAGTACCGATGAATTCGGGCATTGCCAGTCCGGTAGCGGGTGTCCCTGCTCCGATCATTGCGACCAGCGATAGGCAGCCGCCTCCGCCGCCGCCGCAAATGCCGCAGGTGCCGCCGCAACTCGTACAAATGTACCCGCAAATGCCGGTGCAGCAGTTTGTGCCGCATCCGCAGCCGATGACGGCAATGACCGGTGCCGACCTTGCACAATACCCGCTCGTCCATTATCCGGCGGCTTATGGGATGAGACCGGGGCAGGAGCCGGTACATCCTTATCCTTATATGCCGACTTCGTTTGTGCCAGTAGGACAAGAGCAGCCGATACCGATGCACCAACATCCCCAGCAACATCAGCCGGCTTACCACGGACATCACGGACCGTTGCCGGGACAATACAATCAGCCGCATCTGCCGGATTACGCTTGGCCCGCTTATGCGAACTACCCGAATTATGCACAGGTTTCCTATCCGAGGTCCTATTCACCGAAAGCATGGCCCTACATCGGTCCGTTCTATCCTTATCCGCAAGTGCCGATGGGCTGGCGGAAAGTAACGCTGGAACACAGCAACGGATGGTGGTGGCTGGACTTCGATGACGGTTCCTCATCGGGACCCTTCTCGGCACTGTTCCGCCACCCGCAACAGTACCGGTATTGACGCACCAATGCTGCAAAGCGGCAAATAACGGTGTTGCAAACAACGTGATAAACAATTTAGAATAAACGCATTGAAGGCAAGAGGCACTCATAGGGTGCTGACGCGTCCGACTCAAAATAGCAAAGGATTGACACCATGACAAAGAAATTTTTCACCATAGGTTATGCCGGCTTGTTGGCACTGGCAGTTGCGGCGGCGGGCACGAGCGGCTGCGTCGGTGTTGCCGGTCCCACTCTGGGTGTTGTGAGCATTCCCGCTCCGGTGCTTCCCTACCATCAGCAGATGGCAGAGGATCAGGCGTTTGAGACGCGTTACAACAGAGTGGCAATCCTTCCAGAGATTGTGGAGGAGAATCATATTGCTCTTGATCCTCCGTCAGACGACGAGGTCATTCGGGCATTGGAAAGAGTGCGTCCTGTCGGCGGTGCCGTTCCGGGCTTGGAAGTAACGATGCGAAATGTCAAGGGCATCACAAAAGAACTCATTGCCGACTACCTTGATCCGCCGCGGCATCTACCGCTGGTTGGACCCGTACAGGTGCATCACGCTCACTGGAAATGCACGGTCTATTTTGAAGAGATCACGCATGTCGGTTGGCCCATTCCGCACCAAATCAGAACTGACGACGGAATCGAAGTGCTTTATATCGACAAAGACCACCTCCACCGAGTCGGCGGCGGCGAATTCCACGCCCCCATGCATTAGTCCCGTGCATTAGTGTTCTGTCAAGGTTGAACTGGGTGTATCTTTTGCGGTTAAGTTCTTTTTTAACCGCAAAGACGCGAAGTTTTCGCAAAGACACAAAGAACAACTTCATGCCGTTTACAGCATCTCACCCACCGCTCACCACGGTTATCCTGCTGCCGCTCCGGTTTTTTTCGATGCGGACTTGAGGGTCGATCCATTCCCGCAATTCGGAAACGTGGGAGATGATTCCGATGATTCTGTCCGTGCCCGCCATTTCCGAAAGTGTCTTGATGGCGATGTCCAGAACTTCCGAATCGAGTGTGCCGAAGCCTTCGTCGATAAACATTGCGTCCAGATGAATCCCCCCCGCACTCTGCTGAACAATGTCGGACAGTCCCAATGCCAGTGAAAGGGATGCCATGAATGATTCGCCGCCCGATAAACTGTTTGCCGAACGCTCTTTGCCGGTGAATGCGTCGAAAACTTCAATATCCAATCCCGCACGTTTGCGGCCATCCCCTCCCTCGGTCTTGCGTTGTAGTGAATAACGGTTTTGACTCATCAGATTCAAGCGAAGGTTCGCGGCTCCGATCACGCAGTCAAAATAGGTCATTTGGGCATAGGTTTCAAAGTCGAGTTTGCCGTTTGCTGTTTCCGATAACTGTTTCACGGTCGCGAGGGCTTTTTCGGCTTTTTCATAACCGGCGGCGGCTTGCGTCAGTTCTTTGAGTGCGGACTCGGTTTTGTTTAAGCGGCTATTGATGGTGTCGCGCTGTTCGGTCAATGCTTTGGAAGCCGCCAGTGCCGTCTCTGCCTCCTTTCGCAGTTTCTCTATGTCGGGCAACTCTTTCCCCTCGGTCTCCTTTTCCAGACGGTCAATGTCGCGGGCAAGTTGTTCCCCCTTTTTCTCGTAGTCCGAGACCTGTTTGTTTAAGCGGGCAAGTTCGCTCTCGGTGATAAGGGCGGCGGTGTATTCCGCCTCATCAATGAAATCATTCTTTTGTAAAACGATTTGATAGTTTTCCTGTGCTTCATGGCGGAGGGAGAGTAATTTTTGTTCATTCGCCATGCGTTCAGCGACCAGTGTTTGTGCCGACTTTGCTGCGGACTCGGCATCCGTTTTGCGTTTGGCAGCAGACTCCCTTTTTTTTGTGAGATCGTCCCATTGTTGCTGTGCGGTGTTCTTGCGGGTGGTCAACTCTTTGACGGTATGTTGTGTTTGCGAAAGCAAATCGGTAAGGGTTCGGTCAAGGTCGGTAATCGACTGCCGGGCGGCAACGCCGGTGATCGCCGATAGGGGATCACCCTCTGGAACCAATTCGGAAAACTCCTCGATAAAGCGTTGCGTGAGGGTCTCTATTTCCCCTTGGAATTGAGCCAGTTTTGGCGTGAACATGTCTCGTTGGGACAGGGCTTTTTCTCTGGTTTCTTTGGCTCTTTTCAGTGCCGTTTCGCTCATCTCTGTCCCGGATATTTTGGCTTCCCCGGTTATTTGGGCAGGAGCGGGATGTTCAGTGGAACCGCAAACGGGGCACGGTTTGCCCGCTGCTAATGTGTCCGCAAGAATACCTGCCTGATTGCGCAGAAAGGCGTTCTCCAATGTCCGGTATTTTTCATCGGCAGTATGAAACTCCGCATCAAGGGTTACATATTTTGCTTGTTTTTTTGCGAACTCGCTTTGCTTCTGTTGGATGGCGGCAGAATCTCTATGCAATGCCGATAGTTTCGCAAGTTTGTCCTCTTCGCTTTTCAGACTTGCCGATAGTTTATCATGTTCGGCTTGATACTCCGCAAGCAGCGGCAGATTTTCTACGGCTTTTGTTGCCTTTTCTAATTCAGTGCCCGCGGCAACTTCCCCCTTCTTTGCGGTATCCAGATGGGAGAGTGCGGCGGCGTGATTGCCCGCCGTTTTTACGGCTTCATCCGCCAGAGGTTTTACCTTCCGCAAAGCAATTTCGCCGCGAAGAGTGTGCTGCTTGACCTTTGCCATTTCATCCGATTTTGTTTTATGCGCATCAAGGTCTTGCCGGTGCCGTTTAAGGTCGGCAATTGTTTTGCTGAGGTTTTCCGCATTTTTGAGTTCGGCGGCGAGGAATAGTCTCTGTTCGTCATGGCAAAGGAGTTGTTTTTCAATTCCGGTTTTTTCCGCTTTGTCCGCTTTGATTTGTTCTTTCCACCGGGCAAACTGTTCACGGCGTTGGTGAACATCCACTTCGTGCCGGTTGAAATCATGGATAATCAAATCAATTTTATCATTCTCGGTTTTGACTCTGGCTTTGAGCCGCTCTTGGAATTGTTTCAATGCTTCCGTGCCGAAGATATGCCGAAGTATTGCCAGGCGGTCAGCGGTATTGCTTTGAAGGAAGCGCAGGAAATCGTTTTGAGCAATCATCACGATTTGGGCAAATTGGTCGCGGTCAAGTCCGACAACCTCGGTGATTTTCCCGTCCACATCTTTCTTTCGGGTCATGACCGTACCGTCGGGAAGAGTGAACACGATTTCCTGACTGTTTTTCTTGATCGACCGTTTGATGGTGTAGGATTGACTGCCCGAAACGAAGACCAATTCAACGAACGTCTTCGCTTTTTCCCCAGCAAAATCAGAGCGGAGCATCGGATAATCCTTACGTCCTTCACCGCTGGCTCTGCCGAACAATGCAAAGGAGATCGCATCAAAGATAGTGGTTTTGCCCGCTCCGGTTTCACCCGTGATGAGATACAACCCGCCGGTGCCAAGCCTTGTAAAATCTATTTTCTGTTCGTCGGCAAAGGAGCCGAAAGCACTGAGGGTCAAATGCACTGGTTTCATTGTTCTTTTTCTTTTTTTAACCGCCCTGGCAGTGAAATTTGACAGGTACACTGCACCACGTCACAAATTGAACGTTTTTGGATTGCCGAAACACTGTCCCATCTCCCTCTGGGAGAGGGTCAGGGTGAGGGCAGGGTGTGAGAACGTAATGCCCTCACCCTAGCCCTCTCCCAGAGGGAGAGGGGACGGAAAAACGGACAATGATGCCGTGTTGCAGTAGAGTACATTCCGTCTTAAATAGCATTGATTATTTGTTTTCCAATTTTTCCTCGCACAAAGGCACAAAGTTCACAAAGGAGTCTAAACTGCTGTAAATTCCTTTGTGTCCTTCGTGCCTTTGTGCGAAACATAATCTCTATCATTTAAGGCACAATGTACTACCTCTGCAAATTGGTAATTTTTAACTGCCAGGGCAATAACCGCAAAGGAAATGCAAAGTTCGCAAAGAAAATGTCCTTGTTTATGACGGGGCACCGCCTCTCACTGCGGTCGCGGAAAACTTCCCCGCGTGTTCCGCTCCTGCCGATACTGTTCGGGAATCGCTACGCCAGGTCGCCACGAATCGGGACCGGGCTGCCAACTGCCCGCACTAGCCGCAGCATCGTCGGTTTCCCCCCTTTGCTTCTTCAACTGGGCGAGTAAAACCTTGGCATGCTCCGGCGGATTGTCGGTCAACTCTTGCAGACGTTTCCATTGCTCATCGGTCAGAACGTCAAACATCTTCGTCTGGAATTGCACGGCGAATGTTTTCCCTTTGGTATGCATGCCGTCATTAATCCTTTTGAATTCCGGGTCATCTTCCGCCAATTTCTGTACAATTTCCTGGGACTTTTTTCCGAACTCTTCCATCTTTTGCCGGTCGCCTCCAATGTTACCGAGTTCTTCAAGTACCCCCTGCTTCTCGAATTCGTCAAACATTTTATTCACTACGAGCACCGATGACTCCGTAAAATCTTCGATAAGTTGCTCGAATGCCGGTTCGAGTTCCTTTTTGATCTCTTCCATTTGCTCCCTTTGAGCGTCGGTCAGGTCAAGAATCTCGAACATATCCGGCGAAATGATCGGCATTTCCCCCATGTTTGCCAGGAGAGCCTCTGCGGTTTTTTCTCTCTGCTCCGGGGTCAAAAGACCGTCGATGGTTTCGGCTTGAATTTCCATGACCAAGGGCATCACTCTTTCTTGAACGTTCATGAACTGATTCAATGTTTCCTCATCCGCGTTGTGCATAAGAGGATCCATCGGGTCTTGAATCGCTTGCATCTCCGCCATGATCTCTTGGTATTCGGGATGAGCCTGCAATGCCGCTCCGATATTCATTTGAGCACTCTGAATTTCCTGATACTGTTCGTCCGAAACACCGACCGCTTGCCGAAATTCCGGAATATTGAGCAAGCCTATTGTCATTAAGCCGCTGCCGCTACCATCCCAAAAGGAGCGAAGGGTGGCTTTCACACCCATTTTCATGCTTTGTTGCATCATAGGGGATTGCCGCAACTCTGCAAAGTTAGGCTGAGCATAACCTGTTGCCGAAAGGAGAAACAGGCACAATAAAGAGAGAAGTAGTGATTTTGTTTGCATGGGTGAATCTTCCTGTGTGAAAAACTACACCCATTATACCGAAAACGGACTAAAATGCTACTTTGCGTCCTTGCGGTTTTTTTAACCGCAAGGGACGCAAAGAAGTGCAGAGTCGCGAGGAAAATATCCCATTTCTTCCCATGTACAGCATGTACCATGTACAGCATGTACCGATTTTGCGGGGAAAGATAATTTTTTCACCAAAACGGGGGAAATTTGCCGATAATCGGAGAAATAGCGGCATGTTTTATTGACTTCGGGCATAAAAATAGGTAGAATGGCTACCCGAAGTCTGTTGTCTTGTTAGAAAGTAGAGGAAATTATGAACTTGCTTGGAAAATTACTCATTGTTCTGATATTCATCGGAAGCATCCTGCTTGCGGCTTTTTCCGTGACCCTGTATTCGACCCATACGAACTGGCGGGAACAGCATGCCAGAGTGAGTGCGACCCTCGCACAGAGGACGCAGGAACTGACCGACTTGCAAAGGCAGAAGGCAAGCATGGAGGCGGCGTTGCGGCTGGAGATTAATAATCAAGCGAGCCGGAATATTGCTCTGGCAGATAGGGTGCGTCAGTTGACCGAAGATAAAACCGCCCTGGAAGACACCAATCACGTTTTGAGTGGACAATTAGAAACGGCAATTGCCACCGCCGAATCCTCTCTTACAGAGATGGCGGCACTCCGGGACCGGCTCGCTGGAGAGAGTAAAGCACTCGCCGATGCCCAAAGAGAGTGGCAGGAGATGTCCACCGAACTTATCAAAAAGATGGATGAGGCACACAGTTTGGCAATTCTGTTATCGAATTACCAAGCGACGGCGGCAAAACTTGCGGTGGATTACCGGAATGCGATGGAAGTTTTGCGGCTGCATGGACGACAACCTGATCCGGCTCTTTACCCCAAAATGCCGCCGGCAGGAATTCACGGTTACATTACAGAGGTGCGTCCCAGAGGAAATGTCGAAATTTCTATCGGCTCGGACTCCGGTTTAGCCAATGGGCATCAACTGGACGTGGTCCGCGTTCGGGACGGACGCAGTTCATACGTCGGTAAGATAGAAATCATTGATGTCGCGGCTGACCGTGCCAGTGCAAGGGTGATGAGCGAGTTCCGGATGGGTGTCGCCCAGCGCGGCGACGAAGTGATGTACATTGATGTAGGCGGATTGGTCGCCGTTCATTAAGCCGCCGCGCCGATATATGGTAAAAACGGTATGGAATTGTACTTTGCGTCCCTTGCGGTTAATTTTTTTTACGGCAAAGGATGCAAAGGAAAAACGTCGGTGTTGTACGGCACCAATGGGTCATTTTACGAATTGCCAAAACGCCGTTCCCTTGGGAGAGGGGACGAAAAAAACGGACATTTATGCCGTGTGGCAGTGTTATAAGCAGTTTACTGTACAAAAAGAGTTAAGGATCGCAGATGGCTATGTTCGGAAAAAAAGGGAAAAAAGCGGACAAGGCTGCTCCAAAAGCCGCAGCCAAGGGTGCGTCACCTAAAACGAAAACGCCGAAGCAGCCGAAGGCACAAAAGCCGAATGTCCCTGCGGATACCTACACCCTGCTTCTGGGCTTGTCGACACTGTTTCTTATTACGGCAGCGGTGGTGCTGGGGCTGAACTTCTATTGGTATCAAACAACCGACCCCGCCGTCCTGCCGATGAGTACCTGGGCACGATAGCAGGTGAAGGCGGCTATCGTGAAACGGCTGAAGGAACCTCTAAAAATAGATTCTTTGCGTCCTTTGCACCATCTTTGCGCCCCTTGCAGTTAACATGGTTCGGATTGAACCGCAAAGGGCAGTCATGGACAACGCTGGGACTGAGTCCCTCCGTCGGGTCATCTTGCAAAGGGAATTAAATCCGCTACAATTGGCATCCGTGGTTTTAGAAAATTTAATAATACACTCACTCAATTATGGCAAAATCCATGAAGATTCAATTCGACCCCAAGGAGTTTTCTCCGAAATTCAAACTCGCCGCCTCTGTTGCCGCCGCCCGGGACATTAAGCCGATCCTCCAAAATGTGAAGATTAAAGCCGATAAAAAGATCGGTGCCATCCTGCAAGCGACGGATACCGAAATCGGTATCCGAATCCGTGTCGATTGCGATGTAGTCAACAACGGCGAGGCAGTGCTTCCGACCAAGAGTCTGACGCAACTCCTCGACCTGACCCGCGATGACCGTTTGAGTCTCGAAGCCGCCGAAGGCAAGGTTGTCTTCAGCGATGAGAAAGGACCTCTCGAACTGAATACACAGGAACCCGACGAATTTCCCAATGTGGAGGAATTCGAGGAAACCGCCTATCATGAAATACCGGCAAAGGCATTCAAAGAGATAATCCGGCGTACGGTTTATGCAACCGATACTGAAGCCGCCCGTTTTGCCCTCAGCGGGGTCTGTTTTGAAATGGACGGCGACAATATCTCTGTTGTGGCTACGGATGGTCGCCGGCTCGCTTGGCAAGAGGGCAAAGGAAACTGCGTGAACGACCATAAAGTCGAAACAGCAATCTTGCCCGTTAAATCGCTGCAAATTCTGGAACGTGTGCTGAACGACAAATCAGTGGACGATGACGACGAGGTCAAGATGTCGGTCTCTGCCAATCGGGTCTTATTCCAGTGCCGGGATGTTGTCCTGTTTTCCCGGCTGGTGGAGGGACGGTTCCCGAAGTGGCGGACTATTATTCCCAAGACAGAAGACGATACACCCGTTGCCGTGGAATCGGGCGAGTTGTTATCGGCGGTGCTCCGGGCGCAGATCGCCATCACCGACCTGGATCCGGGAGTCCATTTCGTTTTTGACAAGGGAAAACTGACCCTGACCGGAGAAGGCAAAGAAAAAGGGGTGTCCACGTACGTCCTGCCTATTTCGTTCGACGGACCGGAGAAGAAGATCAAGTTTGACCCGAAGTTCATTACCAGTTTTCTCCGGGTTTTGGATTCCGGTGCGGTGGTGTCGGTATATTTACCGCCCGATAATGACCCCGTCAAGATTACTGCGGACGAAGGCGGATACGTTTACGTCGTGATGCCGATGTCATGATAGACCATGAATGGGGACAGATTGGACTTTTTCCCCGCGCCCTTTGCGGTAATTTTTTTACCGCAAAGACGCAGAGAAGTGCAAGGAGCGCGAAGGTACAATTTCATGCCTTTTACAGTAGCAGATACCATGAAACCATCCATCCTCCTTTCCGCCATCATCCTGTTCGCGGCAACGGCGGTCCATGCCGACACGCCGCTCGCTGTTGTCTTTCGTGTCAGCGAGGGAATACGTCCCGGCGAAACCTTTTCCCTCTACGGTGAATACCTCAATGGTCCCGGCGAAGTCCGATTCCTCGACCGGAATAGTGCCATCCTCGCCACGCAACAAGCCGTTCAGACCGATCCCGACGGACGATTTCTCCGGGCAATCTTTCCCGACATCCCACCGGGGGTGTATAAATTGTCCGTACACAACTCCGCCGGTTGGTCCGAACAAGAATTGTACATCAACCATGCCGATCCCCGTTGGCTTTCCGATGACAGGGCGTATCCCGGCATGAAATTGAAACTCATCGGACGCAACTTCGATGCCGCCGAATACGGCGGAGAAACGAAAACACAGATTGTGATTCGTTGGCTTGATCATACGCCGGGATTTACTCCGGCACCACACTACATCGAGCCGGATGCGGTGAATCCTTACTGTGTGGACTTTACCATTCCGAGCAATGTTCGCCCTGGACAATACTCTATTTATATCATCACTCGATCCGGCGGTTACGGTGGTCGGTTCGTCAGACCTACAAACCGCTCCGAGTATCCTGAAATAACCAGTGGAACGATCCTCACCATCGAACCCGCACCGACCAATCCGATAGCACGTTCGCTGAACGTCTCTTGGGCAAACGATTTCAACTGGGAAAAAACGGCGGACATCAAAACCGACTTCGGAGCCAAAAGCGACGGCACCGACGAAACGGCAATTATTCAAACTGCCATCAACTCGCTTAGCGAAACAGGCGGAATCCTCTATTTCCCCAAAGGCGTTTATGGAATCACCCAACTCGACATCCCTTCCGGCATCATTCTGCTCGGCGAAAGTCAGGAAGAGACCGTGTTACTCGGCAAAGCCGTTCACCGGACGCTGCGCTTTCAAGGAGAGCGGCACGGTATCGCACAGATGACGCTGCGTTACCATCCCGACGTTCCGCCGGAAGAACAGACGATATTCCTGACTGGCGATGCGAAAAAACTTTTCCTCTACCGGGTAACTTTTGATCTCCTGCGGGAGCCGGATATTTTTACCCGATACAACCCCTACTATGTCAAAGGGGACGGTCCGATGCTCGTGGCGGAGTGCCGGTTCAACAAGAATATATGGAATCACGAAGTGCGCAACCGGGTAACGTTCCGCAACAATTTTATCAAGATGCGTGATGGACTCGGTTTTTGTATGTCTTCCGAAAAACTGCTGATGTTGAACAACGAACTGGTCTTTGAACCGGCGGAATACGCAGGACAGATGAACGGCTTTTTTGTTACCGAAGGTTGGATGGGCTGGAATATCTTCAATGCGTACATTGCCGAAAATCATGCACGTAATCTCAATGGTCCCGGCGATTGTCAACCATTTGCGTTGGACTCCGCATGGTCATGTTTTGCCGGTGCGGTAACGGAAGCGGCAGATAAGAGCATCAATGTGCGGGTCGATCTCGATGCCGATTATAAGTCTATCGACAAGCACGAACTCACCGTGTTGATGGTACAAGGGAAAGGATTGGGACAACTTCGCCGGGTAACGTCGTTCGAGAAATTAGGCGGCAATCCCGAAGTGGTGCGGCTTGCGGTCGTTCCTGCCTGGGATGTCGAACCGGACGAAACGAGCGTTGCGGCCATTGGAAGTTGGCATGTCAATAATGTGTTTTACAAAAATGTTGCCGAAACGGCGAATTCGCAGTACAACATGTTTTACGGCGGTGCTTACGATTGCGTTGATTCCGATGCGGTGTCGATGGACACGGAGGGTTGGTTCAATTGGGGGCGGATTGGTGAGGTTCCGAATGCGCCGGGCAATCCTCCGCATTTTAGTCAGAACTGGCACACGCCGGTCTATTTTAGTCAACTTCGGCGTTCGACTTTTTCAGGCAGATCGCCGATGTACCGAGGACATAGTA
>Ga0099364_10009127_pt1 | contig 13813 bp, 10 predicted proteins | sample TergutTh196P3_FD_73070 | JGI IMG/M metagenome (GOLD analysis project Ga0099364, IMG submission 73070) | Microcerotermes parvus P3 segment gut microbial communities from Pointe-Noire, Republic of the Congo - Th196 P3 | ecosystem: Host-associated > Arthropoda: Insects > Digestive system > Gut ...
CAGGTACTAATCTGAATGTGAGCGATTCGATAACCGGCAAATCGTTCCAATAGTTCTCATTTCTAACAAGCTCCACCTTATCACCGAGAACCAAGTCATTGAACATAAATGGCCCAGTACCTATAGGGTTCTCAGCTAAATTTTCAGCAGATATGCCCGCAGGGGAAATTGCAGAGCCCGGATGCGCCAGATGGCGTAGAATTGGAGCAAAAGGCGTGGAAAGGTGAATGGTAATATCATAATCACCATTGACCGTAACAGAATCGATCATTCCTAAAACAGCGGTGAAATGAGAGGAAGCAGCAGCTTTTTCGAGGGAATATTTCACATCATTAGCCGTAAAAGCAGCACCGTTATGGAATGTCACGTTCTCGCGAAGGATAAAGTTGACGGTTTGCGGATCTATGATGTCCCATGAGAGGGCAAGTCCGGGTTTAGGAGCAAAAGTGTCATAATCCAAGACAATAAGCGCTTCGTATATTTGCTTGTTCACTTGTGCAGAAGCACTGTCATTGGATCCGGTAGGATCTAGGGATACCGGCAAAGATGGAGTGACGATTACCAGATTGGTTTTCGCCGTTTCGGTGGGATGCGCCATATCCCCGGCAACAGATCCGGTATCAGTGGATTCATCATCTGTTTGCACCGTAGAGGGAGAAGTGCTGGTTTGAGAATTTGAACCGTTGCAGGCAGAAAGGATTCCAATGAGTAATAAAAAGGCGAAGAGCAGGGATAAAGACTTGCTTTTTTTCATTTTAGCCTCCATATAATTTTTCGGAGGCTTCGACAAGTAAAGCCTCCACATGTGCAAAAAAGTGTGCAACATAAACATAGTAACCCACAACCCATATGAAGTCAAGATTACAAATGTGAACATTTTTAGATTTATTTCGCGAAATGTGACTTTTATTGTAACATAGCCATCCATGCGCCATGGAAAAGAGGCATGTATCAATACCGCAGAGCGCATACATGGATGTTGGAGCGGTCGCGAATTGGCGCAGGATGTGCCATTGAGCGACAAGGAATAGAAACATACCTCTTTTCCAAGCATCGCACAAACAGAACAGACAATCTTATATTGTAACAACACCAACCGTCGCAATGGAAAAGAGGTATGTTTCTGTTCCGCAGAGCGCATACACGGAAGTTGGAGCGGTCGCGAATAGGCACAGGATGTGCCATTGAGCGACAAGGAACAGAAACATACCTCTTTTCCAAGCACCGCACAAAAAAATATACAATCTGCTAATTAGTTATGTGGATATTGCATACATGTTGCACTGCAGAAAATGATGTGTTACAATGAAGCGATTGGAAAGGAGGTGACTAAATGCCAAACAATGCGCTCAATCTTAACAATTTGAGGCTAGCTGTCCTTATCGATGCAGAAAACGTACCGCGAAACTGTATTAAAAGCGTTATGGAAGAGATAGCAATATATGGGACACCCACAGTCAAGCGAATATATGGGGACTGGACAAGCCCCACGATATCAGGGTGGAAAATATCGCTTTTGGAAAATGCGATTACTCCAATACAGCAATATAGTTATACCACAGGGAAAAACTCCAGTGATTCTGCAATGATAATAGACGCAATGGACATACTATACTCTGACAAAACAGATGGATTCGTCATAGTATCCAGTGACAGCGACTTTACTCGGCTAGCAATACGTTTGCGAGAAGCAGGCCAAAGAGTAATCGGCATCGGCGAACGGAAGACACCAAACGCATTTATCGCTGCTTGCGATAAATTCACTTACATTGAAGTAATAAGAGACGGTGGAGGAGCAGCACAACAGGATGATGAAGACGAAGCGGTCGCAACGCTGGACGGATCCCACCTCGATAACTACGTAACAGTGCAAAAAAGCAATTCACAACAGCGGGACAGAAACAATGTTACGTCTAGGGTACGAGGTTTGCGAGTACCCAATCCCGTCATAAACCTTATCGCCGATTCAGTATCTGACCTGGCAGGGGATGATGGAGTCGTCTTTATGGGTGAACTCGGTAATCTGATATTAAAAAAACAACCTGACTTTGATCATAGGAATTATGGATATAAAAGCCTATCTGCGATGATAAAGTCGATAGGACGTTTTGATATTGAGTTTCGCCAAACAGCTGATCCAAACATAAAGCACGTATTTGTTCGCGACAAAGAAGCGAGCTAGCGCGAAAGCGACCGGCAAGCGGAAAGAAAATTGGCTAGAGAATACAAATGATCATCGAATTCGAAGACTACAAACAAAAAATATCGAACTTGCAACCTGTGCTTTTGAGTTTGAAACAAGCTCTAAAATCTGAAGAAGCAGCAGCAGAAGTGCTCAAGCTGGAAGCAGAAAGCGGACGGGATGGATTTTGGAACAATACGCAAAACTCCCAGGCTGTTTTGCAACGGATTAAGTTGCTCAAAAACAAGAGCAGCATATATGACAAGCTTGAAAAAGCATTGAGCGATCTGGCAACGCTGTGTCAAATGGGGATAGAGGAACAAGATGAGAGCCTCTTGCCGGAGCTTGAAGAGGAACTCAATTCCTTTTCAAGCGAGTTGGAGATTGCAAGGCTCGAAACATTGCTATCAGGGGAATACGATCATTGTGCCGCTATTTTATCTTTCCATGCCGGCGCAGGAGGAACCGAAGCACAAGACTGGGTTGAGATGCTTTATAGAATGTATACTCGTTGGGCAGAGCGCCATGGCATGAAATATCGGATTTTGGACTGGTTGGATGGAGAAGAAGCCGGACTCAAATCGGCTTCGATCGAAATTGATGGAGACAACGTATACGGCTTGCTAAAAAGCGAAAGCGGCATTCACAGACTGGTGAGAATATCGCCATTTGACTCTTCCGGCAGGCGACACACATCCTTTGCCGCCGTTGAGGTTACACCTCTCATTACGGATGATGTTGAAGTAGAAATACGGCAAGAAGATTTAAAGATAGACACATACCGCTCTTCCGGTGCCGGCGGTCAGCATGTGAACAAGACTGAAAGCGCGATTCGCATCACCCACATCCCAAGCGGAATAGTTGTGGCTTGCCAAATGGAACGCAGCCAACATCAAAACCGCGAGGTCGCCATGCGCGTGCTTCGATCGAAATTAATCGAAATCAAAGAACGGCAGCATCTAGACAAAATCAGCGACATTAAAGGCGAGCAAATGAAAATCGAATGGGGCAGCCAGATCAGATCTTATGTGTTCATGCCCTACACTCTAGTCAAAGACCACCGCACAAGCTACGAAAATGGTAATGTCAATGCTGTAATGGACGGCGAACTGGACGGATTCATTAACGCATACTTGACAGAAGCAAGCATCAAGAGGAACTAGTGTACCGTCTGCCAAACAACTGGTCATATCTACCGGTCTTTTTCCCGTCATTCGGTACGTCAAATCATGCAAGAAGACAGACTGCTAAATGCAGTATGGTTCTGCGAAGCTGTTTCGGCAGCGAAAATCAAGCCGCTAGGCGGTGGGGGATCTAAATTCATTGCGCAGTTTCTCAAAGCTGCCGTCTTCAATTGAATTTCGGATTCGCTCCAACAACATATTGTAGAAATACAGATTGTGCAGCACTGCCAGACGCATTGCAAGCATTTCGCCGGCTTTGAACAAATGGCGAAGATAGGCACGGGAATAACTGGCGCAAACCGGGCAGCCGCAATGTTCGTCTATGGGATTGCTGTCATTTCGGAATGCCTCGTTGTTGATGTTAATGCTACCGCTCCGTATATACAAACGACCATGCCTGCCATTTCTGGCGGGCATTACGCAATCAAAGAAGTCTACGCCCCGTGCCACTGATTCGATTATGTTTTCAGGGGTGCCCACACCCATGAGGTACCGCGGGCGGTCTGTGGGCATATGCTCCTCGACGATTTCTATTGTATCGTACATTTCCTGAGCAGTTTCGCCAACTGCCAATCCGCCGATGGCGTAACCGGGAAGATCCAAATCAGCTATGCGCTTCATGTGGGATATCCGTATGTCCGGAAAAGTCGCGCCTTGATTTATACCAAAGAGCGTTTGCCCCATGGTAACGGCATCGGGAGTTTTTCGTTGCCGCTCCAGCTCGTCTCGGCAACGAACGAGCCAACGCAATGTCCTCTCGCAAGACGCTTCCACATAATCCCGAGGCGAGGGAATCTCAATGCATTCATCGAAAGCCATTAGGATATCCGCACCTAAATTAAACTGGATGCGAATGCTGTCCTCCGGGGACATAAAAATATTCCTGCCATCCACATGGGATTGGAATGCGACACCTTCTTCGTTGATCTTTCTCAGCCCTGCAAGGGAAAATATCTGAAACCCGCCACTATCCGTCAGCATGGGGCGATCCCAAACCATGAATTTATGCAGACCACCCAAAGCGCGGATCAGCTCGTCCCCCGGTCGCACATGCAAATGGTATGTATTCGCTAAAGCAACTTGGCAACCTATGGTTTTTAAATCCTCTGAAGATAAGGCCCCCTTTATTGCTGCTTGAGTAGCAACATTCATAAAGACTGGCGTTTGAATTGCTCCATGGCTGGTAATATACTCACCCCTGCGAGCTTTCCCTTGTTTTGCAATCAGATTGAACATTTGATACTCCATCTAATAGATTTTTTCTCTGATGTGTAGTATACTACAGAAGCGACACTGAGGAAAGAGGTATAGTTCATGCTTCTGATTAAGAATGGTAAAGTAATTGGCACATCGGAGGAATCCAGCGACATTTTGGTAGATGGCGATAAAATATGCGCAATGGCACCTGCCATCGAAGAAACAAGCGATATGACGGTGCTCAACGCTCAGGGGATGGTAGTCGCACCGGGGCTTGTGGACATGCATGTGCATTTTCGGGATCCCGGGTTTGAGTATAAAGAAGATATTTTGACAGGGGCGCTCGCGGCTGCTGCGGGCGGCGTGACGACGTGCTGCTGTATGCCGAATACTATGCCTGTTGCTGACAGCGCGGATATTGTCGGGTATGTCGCAAATAAGGCAAAGGGCGCGACGATAGAGGTTTTGCCGATTGGCGCTGTGACTGCAAAGCAGGAGGGCAGGGAACTGACGGATTTCTCGGCGCTGAAAGACGCCGGCGCGGTTGCGCTGTCAGACGACGGGAATCCGATACAAAATGCCTCGATTATGCGTCGCGCTATGCTTGAGGCGCGGGAGCGGGATATGCTCATAATAAGCCACTGCGAGGATGCGGAACTGGCGCAAAACTATGCCGTGAACGAGGGGAAAGCGTCATGGGAGCTGATGCTGCCGGGGCGCCCGGCGATAGCGGAGGAGATAATGGTGGCGCGTGACGCGATGCTTGCCGCCGAAACTGGCGCCAGACTACATATCGCGCATGTAAGCACGGCTCGTTCGGTCGATATAATCCGAAAAGCGAAAGAATCGGGCGCAAAAATCACCGCAGAGACATGTCCCCATTATTTTTCGCTAACGGAAGACGAGATTTTAAGGCAAGGATCTCTTGCGCGCGTGAATCCTCCTCTCAGGAGCAAAGAAGATATAGCGGCAATCATCGACGGCCTAGCCGACGGGACGATCGACGCGATAGCGACAGACCATGCGCCGCACTCGGCAAACGAGAAAGCGCTCCCGCTCACGGATGCGCCAAGCGGAATGATTGGGCTCGAAACGTCGCTTGCCGTATCGCTGACGTTCCTGCATCACGCGGGGCGCTTGAGCATTGACGAGATAATAAGGCTGATGTCAGAATCCCCCGCACGCATTCTTGGCATCGACGCGGGAAAACTCCAAGTTGGCGCCAAGGCGGATATCGTAATATTCGACCCCGACGAGGAATGGACCGTTGATGCGGACAAACTCAAATCAAAAGCGCGCAACTCACCGCTAAATGGCACGAAGCTGCGTGGCAAGGTGAAGTATACGATATCGAGAGGCGAGGTTGTGTACAGTGGTTAGTGGTTTGTTAGGAGTTAGGAGTTAGGAGTTAGGAGTTAACGGTATCATGTACTCTGTTACTTGTTACTTGTTACTTGTTACTTGTTACTTGTTACTTGCCAGCCTGAGAGGTCTTTGCCTGATTTGTACATTGTACATTGTAATTTGTAATTTGCTTGGAGGGTTTTATGTCATTTGATAGGTTGCAGGAATTGATTGATAAAATGGGGAATCCGACTGTTGTTGGGTTTGATCCGGCGTTGGAGCATGTACCGCCAAGTATACTTGACAGGCATATCGCGGAAAAAGGCGAAACCCTTGAAGCGGCGGCGGCGGCGGTCTATGAGTTCAACGTGGGGCTAATCGACGCATTGTGTGATATCGTGCCGGCGGTCAAGCCGCAGTCCGCATATTATGAAGTGCTTGGGCCGCAGGGGGTGCAGACGCTAAAAATGACTTGCGATTACGCGAAATCGAAGGGTATGTACGTGATTTGCGACGTGAAGCGAAACGACATCGGTTCAACGGCGTCGGCATACAGCGCGGCGTATCTCGGCTCAGTTAAAATCGGCGATACGGAAATCCGCCCATTCGACGTTGATGCGCTTACAGTCAACGCATATCTCGGTTCAGACGGTATCAAGCCATTTATTGATGCGGCCGTGAAGTATGATAAGGCAATGTTCGCGCTCGTCAAGACATCGAATCCATCTGCGGGCGAGATTCAGGATAGGCATATCGCGGGAAAGGAAGATGCTGCCTTCTCCGAATCCAAGCAGAGCGACCGTCCTATTGCGTTTTCGTCTACCGTTTACACTGCGGTAGGCGACCTCCTTGAGGAATTATCCGGTGATACAGCAGGGAAGTATGGGTACACGCGCGTCGGCGCGGTCGTGGGCGCGACATATCCGGAGGAGACCGAGTTTTTGCGCGCGCGGCTGCGACACACGTTCTTTCTTGTGCCGGGCTATGGCGCACAGGGCGGCTCGGCGGCGGAAGCTTTGCGCGCTTTCGATGATAACGGGCGCGGAGCCATAATAAATTCCTCGCGCGCTATAATCGCCGCTTGGAAAAAGACAGGCGGGGACTACAAGGAATCCGCAAGAGCCGAGGCATTGCGGATGAGGGATGCGCTGAAGCGGACAGGCAGCAAATGAGATATGAGAAATTATAAATATGAACAAGCCGCAGTGAGTAATGAAATGAATATGTGGAGAAAGAAAGTGAGAGGAGTTGCGATATGAACTGGAAAAAAGGCATTGTCCCCGGAGCGCTGATTGGGCTTGGCGCGGTGCTCGTCGCTCGAGCATTGTTATACAAGCCTCCGAAAGACAAACCCGTCGACGAAGCGGAGGTTCTTGTTAACGCTGACGAGACCGCAGAGCGGCTTGCGCAAATGATACGTTGCAAGACTGTATCATCTAGGGACAAATCGCTGATGGATCAAAATGAATTTGACAGGTTTCTCGATCTTTTGCCGTCGATGTATCCGCATGTCCATAGAGCGTGTACTGTCGAACGAATTGGCGCAAGCGGCATACTCTACACGCTGAAAGGCAAAAAAAGCAGCGAACCTGTCGTGCTGATGTCGCATTATGATGTCGTCCCCGCAGACGAGGCTAAGTGGGACAAGCCGCCATTTGCAGGAGTTATCGAGCGCGACTACCTGTGGGGGAGAGGGACGCTTGATACAAAGGGAACGCTCTGCGGTATCTTGGAAGCGGCGGAAGGGCTGATTGCCGCCGGATTTATACCGGAAAACGACATATACTTCGCGTTCTCCGGAGATGAAGAAATAGCGGGCCCAACCGCGCCCGCTATGGTGGATGAACTAAAAAAACGGGGCGTATCCCCGGCAATGGTGCTGGATGAAGGCGGCGTTGTCATGGAGGGCATATTCCCGGGAGTGAAACGGGCATGTGCGCTAATCGGCACGGCCGAAAAGGGGATGCTGGACGTGGAACTGTCCGTGGAAAGCAGCGGCGGACACGCATCTTACCCGCCGCCGCACACGCCTGTGGGCGTACTTGCCAAAGCGGTGACGCGCATAGAAAACAAGCCTTTCCCGTTCAGGCTGACACCGCCCGTGAAAGCGATGCTTGACACGCTGGGCCGTCACTCGTCTTTCGCGTACAGGCTTCTCTTCGCGAACCTTTGGTGCTTCAAGCCGCTTTTGGCAGCATTTACCCGAAAACGCGGCGGCGAACTGAACGCTATGATGCGCACCACATGCGCCTTCACGAAAATGGAGGGGTCGAACGCATCGAATGTTTTGCCGACCGTCGCAAAAATGGGCGCAAACATGCGCGTACTGAGCGGCGAGACAATATCCGACGCAATAGATCGAATAAAAGCGGCGGCGGACGACGAGGATATAAAATTCAATGTCGTATACGGCATGGATCCCTCTCCAAACTCAAACACTTCGGGGCGCATGTGGGAAACGCTGACCGAGACTGTCATGCAGACTTGGCCGCAGGCAATTGTTTCGCCATATCTAATGTTTGCTACAACCGATTCAAGACACTATTGCGACATTTCAGATTGTGTCTACCGTTTTTCCGCAGTGGAGCTCACAAGAGAGGAACTCGCAACAATCCACGGTCACAACGAAAAAATCTCGTCGGAAGCCCTCGTGAAAATTGTGCAGTTTTACACTCGTTTGATGCGCCGTTGTTAGTGTGAGTTAAACGAAAGCCGAATGTGAGGTATGTCGTATTGAGAAATATCAAGCGATTTTCGGCGTAGCGCGCGGCGTCTGGGTTGTGGGGCGGAGCCTCACGTTAGTTTTGCACGAACTTGCTCAGAGCGTGTTCAGTTTCTTTCTGCGCCTAAGTCGTCCGGTTTTCGCATTAGTTTGAATAGTGATAATCCAAGCATAATCGCGATTCCGGTCGTGAGCAGGTCGGCGGTGGGCTGGGCCCAGATAAAGCCTTCAAATCCGAACAGATGGTCGAACACGAAGATCAGCGGAATATAAAACAGGAATTGACGTCCCATTGCGATGACCGTCGCCTGAACCGGTTTGCCGAAAGCCTGAAACGACACCATCATCATTATCTGCGGTCCGATAAACGGTATGCCCAAAACAAAGATACGCATAATCGCGGCGCCGGCTTCGATGGTTTGCTCGTCGTCTATAAAGAATCTGATCAAAGCGGTGCCGAATACACGCAGAACCACTGCGCCGAAAATGCAAAGACCCGTGGCTATCATCAGCGTCAGCTTAAAACCTTTGCGAAGGCGCTCGTAGTTTCCGGCGCCATAATTGAACCCGGCAAATGGTTGATAGCCCATAATAAGCGCAAATATGACCATGAAAAACATACTGCCCACGCGCCGCTGGACACCATTTCCCGCGACCACATGATCGCCGTATGCAGCCAGAACACGGTTTGCCATTATATCAGAAACGCTCATAATGATGTTGGTGAACGCCGCAGGAATTCCAACAGACAGTATTTGCTTCATCATTTCCCTGTTTGGCCTGTAATCGGTCGGCTTTATGGACAACAAAGTATCTTTTTTAAGATAATAGCGTATTCCGTAGGTAAACGAAGCCACTTGGCCGGCAACGGTGGCCCAAGCTGCGCCCGCCGTTCCCATATCGAGCCACAGTATAAAAATCGGGTCAAGAATGATGTTTAACGCAATACCTATGATTTGCAGCGCCATAGCCTTTTGCGCCGCGCCTTCGCTGCGCATTTGCCCGCTCATTACGCCTCCGCAAGCGGCAATGGTCATGAACATCAAGAGCGGCGTAAAATATGCGTTCGTATATTCATAGGTCGCGTCGCTTGCCCCGATCAGCCATAGCGTGGGCGATTTGAAAATCGATAGGACTATCGTAATCAGTACGCCCGCGCAAAGAGCGACATACAGCGACACCGTGGATGTTTGCCTTGCGGCATCTGTCTTTTTCGCGCCGAGCAGTCGAGATATATAGGTGGAACCGCCGGTTGCAAACACATTGGTCAACGCCTGCGACATCATGAAAAGAGGGTTAACAAGCGCAATCGCCGCAACCATATTCGGATCGCCGGTTTGCCCGATGAAGAACATGTCGGTCATATTGTATATCGATTGCGCCAGCATCGTTAGTATCATAGGCAACGCCATGCGGATGATCGCCGTGCCGACCGGCGCTTCTCCCATCAGCTCAACACCAGTGTATGTCTTTTTTACTTTCATCTTTCTCCTCCTGTGGGCATCAGGATGTGTGCTTCCTGACGCCCGCAATATAAACTTATCAGTAACTACACAATTTCCATCTCGAATCCGAATGTGCTGCCGTTGCCTATCTCCGATGTTACGTCGTAACTGCCGCCGTGCAGCTCAATAATTTTCTTGACGATAGACAGCCCCAGCCCTGTGCCGATGACGGCGCGTTTATGCTTCTTGCCGCTCTTGAAATACCTGTCCCATATAAACGGTAAATCTTCTTTCGCAATTCCCTCGCCGTAATCCGTGACGGAAATCCGCACGCGGCTATTGGCAACAGTCTGCGTCACGGAGACATTCCGGTTCTCGCCGGAGTAATTTACGGCGTTGAGCAGCATATTATAAAACGCCCTGCCGATTTTAACCTCATCGGCAACCAAATACACATCGCCCTCATGGGAAAAAGTGATGGTAAAACCGTCGCTTTTCAACAATTCGCCCACGCGCTCAACCGTTTCGGAAATGCTTTGCGTGAGATTGAACCGTGAGCGGGTCAGCTTTTCCATATCGGTTTCCAGTTTTGATATGTCCAGCGCATCGTTGACAAGGGTCGTAAGCCTCCGCGTTTCGTCCATAATGACCCTTGTCTGCTCGGGCGTAATCTCTCCGGGAAAGTCGTTCATCATTTCGGCGTAGCTGTAAATCAAGGCAAGCGGCGTCCGCAAATCATGCGACACGTTCGCCAGCAGTTCGCGGCGCAATCCTTCCACTTTGCCCAGTTCAAGCGCTGTTGTGTTGAGCGTTTCGGATAACTCAACAATCTCGGCAAACCCTTTTCCGTCAAATCGTACATTATAGTTGCCCTTGGCAAGGGTCAGGGCGCTTCGGGTTATATCCTCAATCGGTTTTGAAACGCGCCTTGCGATAACGATAGCCATAAGGACCGCCAGTATTATCATTGCGCCAGTTATCAAAGAAAGCTGCATCCGTAGCGTGGAAACGGTCGCGCTGACCGGTGCGATCATCGCGTAAAACGTCAAGGATGTCGTTTGCCCGCCGCTTATAATAAACTCTTTGGTTTCGGTAATGGTCATAGGCGGGATATTGCCGCGCTGTTCTCTCGGTCCAAGTCCCTGCCATGTCGGGGGGACAAAATCCCGTGTAGGCATGATGAGGATGTCCCGCTCGGATTGAATGCGGAACAGTACTGATTGCAATTCAGGATTGTCAATTTCCCGCTCCACCGTCTTCATTGCCTGCGTCAATTCCTGCGTTCGGATGAACCTGTACATATCGTCTAAGAAAACCGTCTGGAACAGCCACAAAATCATCAGCAGAAGGGCGCAGAAACCCAGCAGGAAAGCAAAGACCTTCCATTTCAACCGCAATCTTTCCAAACGCATTCGGTCGATCACCCCTCAAACCTGTATCCAAGCCCGCGCAGGGGTTTAATCAAATCAGCGCATTTCCCCAGCGCTTTTCGCAGGAGCTTCATGTGTGTATCGAGCGTCCTGTCGTCGCCGCAGTAATCAAAGCCCCATACCTCCGTCAGGATTTTTTCGCGAGGAACGGCAATGTTTTTGTTGCGTATCAAGAAAAACAGCAAGTCGTATACCTTTGGAGCCATTTCAGTTTGCACATCATCAATGAACACTTTGTAAGCCGTCATATCGGCCAGAAACCCGTCTTTTTTGAATATGGTATGTCCATCGTCGGTTATCCCGCTTCTACCCGACCGCCTGAGTATGGCGGCGATGCGAAGCATGATTTCCTTTGACGAAAATGGTTTTACAACATAATCGTCAATCCCAAGCTCGAAGCCGAGGACCTTGTCGTACTCCTCTCCTCTGGCAGAGAGCATAATAACCGGGACATCAGATGTTTTGCGTATCTCTTTGACCGCCGAAAAACCGTCAAGTTCCGGCATCATTATGTCCATGATGATAATATCGAACGATTCTGTCCTGAAGGCGTCCACCGCTTCCAAGCCGTCCCCGGCTTCCGTCACATCATGCCCGTCGAATTGGGCGTACCGCTTAATTACGGCACGAAGACCGGGTTCGTCGTCGCAAATCAATATTTTCGCCATTGCCTCACCCCTTGCATTATATCACAACTTATCAAGGAAGACTACCCTAACCGCCAGGGCAATCGCTTACGAACTTGCAATTGGTAAAAACCTATCGAAAACCTGACAGTTCCGTCGTTGCGAGGAGCGAAGCGACGCGGCAATCCAGAAAGAAATATTAAAATCGGCGTAAAAAGGACTGGATTGCTTCGCTGCGGCTCGCAAAGACGGGGAATTTAGCCTTTGGGTTTCCGTAAGCGATTGCCCTGCCCTAACCGCTCGGCCATCTGTCGTCGCCCATGCCGCCGCGACCACCGCCGCCCATCATAGAGCCAAGAGCGGAGAGGTTTATGTCGGATGCGTCTATCAGTGCAGAAGCGTCTTCGCGCTGCCCGCTCGACGTGGATGGGATTGTTCCGTCAAGCTGTCCCTTGACGCTTTCCGCCCGTAGAAGTCCAAGCAGGGTCAACTGGGGCAGTGACGCTTCGTACTGCTCATATGTGTAGTACACATTCACATCATTTTTGACATACCCGTTGATTTTAGCATCCAGAGCGCGAATCGTGTTTTCATACAGACCGCTCTCGAAGTAGCCCTCCACGATTTGCCGCAGATAGCCGTGGTATCTGTCACGGTATTCGTCCACTTCCAGCAGCATGTTCAGCAAAGGCCTGTCTTCCATGCTCACGCCGCTGACAGGCGTGTCGATTGGGAAGTTCACGACGCTTGAAGCATTGCCAGACTGGAAGCCGCCGAAAGCGAGGTTGTAGTCCCACGGCAGTATTGTCAGTTTGCCGTTTTGCTCATAGATATAGTAATTCTGAGCCATATTGCTGGTGTAGCTGTCTAAGTTCACGACAATGGTATGAGCCGCGAAATAGCGAAGGGTCGCGTCAACGTCGATATATTTTTCCAAATCGGTTCCTGCGTTTAAGTTTTTAATGGCAGTAATAACGCGCTGCTTGTCCATGTCCGAGGTTTTGCCCGACACCGCGTTATCAAGTATCGCGGAGTAACTGCTAATTTCATCATCGGTGTATTGCAAAGACCCGCCGCCCCTGCCGCCAAATCCTCCGCCCATGCCTCTGTTTCCGCCCTGCTGCCTGTCGCCGAAGTCGAACCAGCCCTCCGTCATATCAGGGAATCCTCCTTCGTTCGGCATACGTCCGCCGCCCTGCTGCCTGTCGGGAAACCTTTCACCCCTATCGCCTTGCGGCATATCAGGAACTCTAGCTTCACCCCTGCCACGCTGCGGCATATCGGGAAATCCCGCATCACCCCTGCCACCTTGCGGCATATCGGGAAATCCCGCATCGCTATCTCCGCGCTGCCGAAATCCGGGGAAACTGCTCACGACATCCTGCCAGTCGCCCTCGAAATCTTCGCGTTGCCCCATACCGATTTTTGCGCTGTACAGATGTCCTGCCGATGTGCTGTAGACCCTATCCAAAAACGCTTGGTCGTAACGCTCCAGCGCGATGCCAAAGCAGTAAGCTTCGCCGTTGACCGTTACGCTTGCATAATTAACAAGCGGCGTGTCCACACCGATGAAACTCATAATATCATAGGCGAGGTAATCCTTCATGTAAGTGGCGTCGCCCATCATGTTATTTACGCAAAACGTGTCAAGCCCGTAATATGTCTGCCCTTTGACATACTTGT
>Ga0099364_10009128_pt1 | contig 13813 bp, 4 predicted proteins | sample TergutTh196P3_FD_73070 | JGI IMG/M metagenome (GOLD analysis project Ga0099364, IMG submission 73070) | Microcerotermes parvus P3 segment gut microbial communities from Pointe-Noire, Republic of the Congo - Th196 P3 | ecosystem: Host-associated > Arthropoda: Insects > Digestive system > Gut ...
CGCGGTCTTGCGCGTCCGGCTTGATGCCGAGAATCCTGTCGGCGTTGCCTTTCGCTATCAAAAGCTCCTGACGGTTCGACTTCGCGGAGCGGTAGCCGGAGTAGAGTTTTTTCTTCTCCGCGAGCAGCGCGGCGTACTCCTGTCTGAGCGAAGCAATCGTCGGTAATTTTTTATTTTTGCCGTATCCCGCTTCGTCAAAAAACTTTTTAGCCGCCCTGTGGAGCGTGATCTCCGCGCGGTGTTCCTCATAGAATTTTTCGCTCCACCCGGACTTTCGGTACTGCGCGTAAATGTCGCGGGTCTTGCCGTATGTGCCGATTTGCTTTTGCAATTCGCTTATCTCTCCCATGCGCGTTTCCGCGTCCTTGATTTTCTTTGTCAGCGTCGAAAAATCGCCAGATGCCGAGGACGCTTTTTTTACCAGATCGTCGTAGGAATCAATGCCGTTTTCTTTAAGGAACACCAGTGTTTTCGCGGCTTCTTTGAGGTTGAATATGTGCGCCCAATGCTCGTAGCCTGCCCCTTTGCCCTCGCGTATTTTCGCCTGTATGTCAAGGACGAACCTTTGAAATTATCGAACTTCCCCCGGCAGTCGAGGGTGGTGCTGTTATAATCAATATGGCAATGAATATGCGCCCGATCAGTATGAACGGAAACGATGAAAGCGTGTTTCCCTTTAGTCCATCGCAGCCCCAATTCGTATCCGACTTCCAACGCCTTTTCCGGCTCAATTTCGCCGGGCTTGAAACTCTGCCTGATACGATAGAAAAGAATGTCGCGCTTGCCTTGATCGCGCCCTGTCAGGTACTCGTATTCTTTCTTGGCAAGCATAAATTCCTCCGTCACCGTCCGGGGGTCGCACTCGTAGCCTTTGACCAGTGCGCCGCCTTTTGTTTTCTCCGGGTTCTGGGAGTAATCCGTGCCGCCGCTGATCGCGTCCGCTATGGCTTCCTGCGCGGTTTTATTGACGGTTTTTTTCGGATTCATGCTATAATCAGTACGGTCTTTTATCGTCGCGGATTTACTTTTGCCTTTTGTGTGCATCGGGAACAGCCATGTCGTAGCCATAGCCCACCTATAAGTCAGCCAGTTTGCGTAAAATCACTTTGGTCTGACCCCATATTTCCTCATACCGCCCGCTCAGTTCTTCGAGGTCGGCGGCGTAGATGTTTCCTGTTTCATTGGCGCGTTTGGCGATTTGATTTATGCAATTTGTGGCGTTGGAAAGAAGCCGCACCATCTCCCGGACGCTCGTCAGTTCAATGTGGATCACGCGCCCGTCAATAGCCATTTTCAGCAAGTAGGCGCGGCGGTTTTTTATGCCGGTCTGCGCCATGCGCCGCTCAATCATTTCGCGCTCTTGTTCGGTGACGCGGAAGATGATTTGGTGGCTTCGCGCCCTTTGCGTAACGCTCTGTTTTTCTTTTATGTTTTCCATATTCCAGCCCTCCAAAAATAGAGACGGCGGCGAGGTTTTTACGCCCCGCCGCCCTGTCTTGTTATATGTCCCGATCCGTAGGTTTCTTGCCCGGAACGGCAGATGGTTTCTCCGCGCTGAAAGACCGTATCGTCTCCAGCATCGGAGGCTTCGCGCTCTTGGCGGACGCCGCTTGATATTCACCTCCGACGCGGGAATCAGCCATAGGCGAATAGTTCCGCGTGTGCTGGATTCCCATTTCGTCCAATGCTTCGCCGACGCTCTCTACAAAGCTGTCGGAATCGCGCTCATCGTCGTCGTTCGTAACGTCAAAGCCGCCGTTGCCGTCGATGTTCAAATCGGCATTGAGAAGCGCGAGCCGCGCCTCCTTTTCGGCGAGTTCGTCAGCCAACGCGAACGGCTTTTCAAGTTCCTGTTTCGCCGCCTCTTGCTGTGATAAAAGCGTTTCAAGCTGCGACTTCGCGCCTTCCAGTTTCTTAGGCAGATCGTTCAGCGCGTTGTTGATGCGGGTGATGTTGCCGAAAGCGTCCGTGCCGAGTTCGCAGCGGTATGTCATGTTGCCCCGAAGCAGGACGCTGAACGTCTTGTTGAAGCTGTCGAAGCTCAGGCTCATCTTGAAGCCCATGTACTCGCCGATTGGCAAATCCTTTTTGTCCGTCACGCCCTTGCAGGCTTCGAGCAGGGCTTTGGCGGCGGGTTCTTTTTCTTTGTGTTCCACGCCGCCCAACGTCATGCCGGGGAAGTGCGCCGTGACCGACGCCGCGCCGTTTATCCCTTGCTGTATCTGCGTTGATTTCTCGCTCTGCGCCGCGTACATTTCGATGTCCTTGACAACGCCCGCGATATGCCCTTTCGCCGCCGTGATCCTTTCGGGGTAGTGCTTCAAGAGGTTGTCCTCAAGACGGTAGTGCTGGCTCTGATAGTCAGCTTTGAGCATACGCAGCCGCGCCACTTCCACGTCGAGGTTCATCTTCTCCGCGATAAGCGGATTGCCCGCGCAAAGCGCTTTTATTTCCGCATACGACAAAGCCGTCTCGTCCACGTCCTCGCAGCTCCGCATGGGAGATTTCGAGGTCATGATCTGCGATATGAATTTCTGCTTATTCTCCAAAGTCTGGTATAAATAAGCGTCGAACGTGGCATTGGTGACGTAACGGTAAATCTGCACCTCGTCGTTCTGGTTGCCTTGCCGGACGATGCGCCCCGCCCGCTGTTCGAGGTCTGCCGGACGCCACGGGCAGTCGGCGTCATGGATCGCTATAAGGCGGTCTTGGACATTTGTGCCTGCGCCCATCTTGAACGTGGAGCCGAACAGTATCCTAACCTTGCCCTGCCGCACCTTCGCGAACAGTTCCTTTTTCCTCGTTTCGGTGTCGGCGTCGTGGATGAAGGCGATTTCATGCTCCGGCACTCCGCGCTCAATCAATTTGGCTTTTATATCGTCATAGATGTTAAACCTGCCGTCCTTGTTGGGCGTCGAAAAATCGCAGAACACTAATTGCGTCAGCCTGCCGTCCTCCGTCTCGTCCCATATACGGAACACATTGTCAGTGCAGGCGTTTACCTTGCTGCCCTCAAAGTCGGGCAGGAGCGGGTTGATGAGCCTTTGATCGAGGCCGATTTTTCTGCCGTCCGTCGTGATCTTCAACATATTATCGACCTTCGCGTCCACCCGCTGCGAGTGGACGGCGGCGGCGCGTTCCGACAGTTCCTCCACCATTTCCCGTTGCAGGTCGGACGGCTCAACTACAATGGTTTCAAACACCGCTTCCGGCACGGGGAGGTTTAGCATATCGGCGGTCTGGATGTCGGCCACGTCCTTGAATATGGCCATGAGTTCGGGCAAATTGTGGAACTTGGCAAAGCGCGTCCGCGCCCTGTAGCCCGTGCCTTCCGGCGCGAGTTCGATGGATGTCTGCGTCTCGCCGAAAATGGATGCCCACTGGTCAAAATGCGTCAGGTTCTTCGCCGCCAGAGTGTCGTACTGGAGGTATCTCTGCATGGTGTAAAGCTCCGTCATGCTGTTGGAAATTGGCGTACCCGTAGCAAAAATGACCCCCTTGTTGTCGGTAAGCTCGTCCATGTAGCGGCACTTCATAAAGAGGTCGCTGGACTTCTGCGCCTCCGACGTTGACAGCCCGGCGACGTTGCGCATCTTGGTATACATGAACAGATTTTTGTAGTAATGCGCCTCGTCCACGAACAGCCTGTCAACGCCAAGCTGCTCAAAGGTCACGACGTCATCCCGCTTCTTCGCGTCAAGCAGCCTTGTGAGCCGCGTTTCGAGGGATTTCTTCGTCTTTTCAAGCTGCTTTATAGACCACCGCTCCCCGTTTGACGCTTTCAGTTCCGCGATGCCCTGTTCGATCTCCCAAAGCTGCTCGTTCAAGAGCCGCTCCTGCCGCTCACGCGACATGGGGATTTTCTCAAGCTGCGAGTGTCCGATGATAACCGCGTCGTAGTCGCCGGTGGCGATCTTCGCACAGAATTTCTTGCGGTTACGCATTTCAAAATCCTTTTTGGTCGCCACAAGGATATTCGCGGAGGGGTACAGCCGGAGGAACTCGCCCGCCCACTGCTCGGTCAGGTGGTTGGGGACGGCGAACAGGGATTTGTGGCACAGCCCAAGCCGTTTGGATTCCATCGCCGCGCCCACCATTTCAAACGTCTTGCCCGCGCCTACGACGTGCGCCAATAGCGTGTTGCCGCCGTAGAGGATATGGGCGATGGCGTCAAGCTGATGCTTGCGCATGGTGATCTCCGGCGATATGCCGGAAAAAGTGATGTGGCTCCCGTCGTATTCACGCGGCCTGACGCTGTTGAACTTCTCGTTATACAGTTGTACAAGCGTCTGGCGGCGATGCGGGTCGTTCCATAGCCAGTCTTTGAAAGCCTGCTTGATCTGTTCCTGCTTCTGTTGCGCGAGGGTGGTTTCCTTTTTGTTGAGTACGCGCTTCTCCCTGCCGTCCGCGTCCTCTTTATAGTCATAGACCCGCACGTCGCGGAGGTTGAGGGTGTCGTCGATGATCTGGTAGGCGTTCATGCGGCTTGTGCCGTAGGTGACGGTTGCATGGATGTCGCTATACTGCGTCCTGCCCTTGCCCGTGACTTGCCATTCGCCGGTGAACGGGTGGTATTTCACTTGATAAAGGCTTTGGCTGCGCCACGGCGTTTTGAGCAGATCGTACATGAACTGCTGAACGTAATCCGCGTCAATCCATGTAGCGCCAAGCCTGACTGCGATCTCTGATGCGTCCAATTCTTTCGGCATGGCCTGTTCCAAAGCGGCGATGTTGCCGCTTATGGCATCGTAGTTCGGGTGTTCTTCGTCCGTGTAGGTCAAGCCTTGCTGATATTTGCTGAGTTTTTCGCGGACGTTGCCGGACAGGAACTCGTCGGCGGTGAGGTAGACGTATCTGCCGTCAGGGAAACCGTGAAAGTCGCGGTAGATCACGCCGCGCAGTTCATCGAAAAGCGCCTGCTCGTCCCTGCCGGTCAGTTCAGACATAAAATCAATGTCCACGCAAGCCTTCTCGCCGAGCGAAACCGCCAGCGCCTCGCTTGCCGTATCGACGTGGGTTATCTCTACCCTCTGCTTGATGGTGCGCTTGGTGAACATATCGGCCTTGCGATCCAGATTGCCGTCCTCGTCCAGTATTTCGAGTGAGCAGAGCAGATAGTAGGCGCTGTCGGCGCAAAACGCCCGGTTGTTGCCCTGCGAGTTGATAAGCCCGTAGCCGGAGATGAAATGGTCGTACAGCGCGCTCAGTTCCGCCTGTTTCGCCAGTATCTCCGCTTCCTCATGCTCGTCAAGCTGCAAGGCGATAAGCCCGTGTACGCAGTCGCGCAGGGAGATCATGCCCTTGATGCGCTCCAACGTCGTCGCCGGGAGGTCTACCGGGTACATCAGCGAGTTCTCGCGGAAATACACCGTATCGTCCACCACGGTATAGCTGAAATTCTTGACGGCGGGATCTGCCGGGATCGCGTGGTTGTCGATGCCCTCGATGTCGTCCAGTTCATCGACGGTGTATTGCCCCCGGATATTGAGAATCGCGGACTTTAGCTGCTCCGCCAAATCCGCGCCCTCTATCGGAAGGCAGCACGTCGCGTCTTTGCTGCCGTACTTGCTGTTCATGTGGACGTCAAGCGCCATGACGCCGCACATCATTTCGGGGTTGTCGAGGAAGTAGCGGTTTACGGGTATGCCGTCATCCGTCAGACCCAGATGCACCCAATCCGGCTCAATGTCCATAGGCCGGTCGCGCTTCTGGAGGAATAAAATGTCCATCGTCGTTTCCGTGCCGGCGTTTTTGAGGAAAGCGTTGTTCGGCAGGCGCACCGCGCCGAGAAGCTCCGCCCTCTGAGCGATATACTTCCTCACGTCGGGGTTCTGCTTGTCCATCGTGAACTTGGACGTGACGAACGCCACGACGCCGCCCGGACGCACTTGGTCGAGCGCCTTGGCGAAAAAGTAGTCGTGTATGGAGAATTTGTGCTTGTCGTATCGTTTGTCCACCACGCCGTAGCTGCCGAAAGGCACGTTGCCGATGGCGAGGTCGAAGAAGGCGTCGGGCGTGTCTGTCCTCTCGAAGCCCATTTCTCTGATGTTGGCTTGTGGGTATAGCTGTTTCGCTATCCGCGCCGTCACGCTGTCCAGTTCCACGCCGTACAGCTTGCTTTGGCGCATACCCTCTGGAAGCAACCCGAAGAAGTTGCCGACGCCGCAGGACGGCTCCAGTATGTTGCCGGACTGGAAGCCCATGCGCTCCACGGCTTCATACATCGCCTTTATAACGACAGGCGACGTGTAATGCGCGTTTAGCGTACTGCCTTGCGCCGAAGCGTGTTCCTCCGGCGAGAGCGTGGCTTTTAGTTCGAGGTATTCGTTCGTCCAGCCCGCGTTGTCCGCGTCGAACGCCTGCGGTATGCCGCCCCACCCGACATAGCGTGAGAGCGTTTCCTGCTCTTCCGGCGTCGCGGCGCGTCCGTCACGTTCTATGCTTTTCAGCGTCCTGATCGCGTCAAGGTTGTTGCGGAATTTCGATTTCGCGCCGCCCTCGCCGAGATGGTCGTCGGTGATGCGGAAGTTTGCGCCTTTGGTAAGGCTGTCAATATACGCCTGCGCTTCTGCCTGTGTTTGGAACATGATGTAGCTGTCGTCGGGCTTGCGGAGGTACTTGCCGGCTTCGTTGTCGTATACGCCGTAACGCCTGCCGCTGTCGCCGGGTTCGAGCAGGCTGACCGTAGGCGGGTTGCTAATAATTTGCTCAACAACCGCAAGCGGCCTGACCTCGTATCGCGGCGTTTGCGGTGCGGCAGGGAGTTCTTCACGCGCCGCGCCGGTCGTCAGCGCCGGATCGCCGCCGTATAACTCATTCCATTGCTGTTCGTATTCCGGCTTAACGGCGCGGATTTGATCCTGCACCGCTTCGGGCAGCAGATTCCAGTCGCGGGGCATCTTTCGGAAACCGATGTTCATCTCCGACATTTCGCTCTCGGAGAGGTAGCAGACGTCAGCGCAAATGACATAGGTATCGGAACGCTCCGTTATCAGCGAGAGGGTTTCATGGCTCAGCGCGGCGCTTTCGTCCGTGCCGTCCGGGTAGCGGAAAAGGTAATACGCCGTAGTGTCGTCGCCAATAAGGGATTCTTCCTCATACAGCTTGTCCGCTATGAGCTGCGGTTTATCATCGCCAAAGATTTCCTCAATCTCGGCGAGTTCGGCGGGGTCGGTTATCTCGGTGAAAACGCCATACTGATTCTCCGGCGCGTCATGTCCGGGTTCCCGCTCGGCAGCCCATTTGACCGCCAATGCCCGGACGACGGGGGCAACGTCACCCCACGGGAAACTGAGCTTGGTGTTGAACTTGTCCTGAATGTCAATAAGGATGCCTTGCGAGTTTGCCGCATAATCAGCCTGCTCGCCGCTTGTCATGGTCAGCGTGTCGTAGTTGTGTTTCCCCTCATGGTCGCGGGAGAGCATGACAGCCAAATCAAAATTTATCATGCCGTCAATGAGCCTGCCGCGTATCACGTCCTTGTCCGCTTGCGTGAACAGGGCGTTTTCCAGTACGTCAACCAAGTCGCCGTTCGCCGCGTCAAGGCTTGCGGCTTTGTAGTCCCTAAAACCGTTCAAGACAGAGATATAGTTATCACGCACTTGCTCATCGGTGAGGTCGCCGTCGCGGTAGGCGTTCATCTGCTCCCATATATCGCGGGGGATGTCGGTGTCGCCCAAAATCTGACCCCACGGCGTAATGCCGGTCGTGGTGGTCGTGTAGGTCATGTTGCCTATGCGCCCAACCTCGTACTTCACGCCGTCCTTGTTGTAGCCGATAAGGTCGCGGTCGCTGTAAAGGCGCAGATTAAAATCGCGCTGCGCCGTTTCCCAATCAACGAAAAACACGGGCGGCGGGCTTTCAGGCGATATGGTTATGGTTTGCTGCTGCGCTTCGGGTTCGGATTGCTCCGTCAATGTCGCCGCGCCAGTTTCCGTCTGCTCTGTGTCGGACTCCTGCGCGTCCTGCTCCGGCGTGATCTCCGGCGCTTGCGTTTCCGCTTCTGCTAAGGTTTCCGTATGCACAGCGTTTTCCGCTTCACGGTCAGCCCACGCTTGGATGTAGATAAACTCGAAAAGATTGTCCGTAATCTCGTCGTTGCTGAGATACTCGTACATTCGCGGCTCTGATTCGTAGCTCTCGATAAGCCTGTCAAGCGCATTGTTGAGTGGTCGGCGCAAAGCGCCGCGAGAAGCGGCATTGTTGAGTGCTTCGACAAAAAAGTCGTCCTCTAAGATTTGCTCGTAAACTTCGTTAGCAATCGCGTCAAAGTTATACTCCGGCGCGGATTGCTCGGCTGGTTTTGCTATCAGGTTTTCCCTGTCCGCCCATGTTTCGCGCTGAACATAAGCGAGTAGGTCATTTCTGAACGTGAACTCACGGCTGTTGAAGTAGCGCCGCCATATTTCCGGTTCTTCGTGTTGGTGTTCGCGCACAGAGCGTTCAACCGCCCAACCCACGGGGTTGCGGATTGATGCGCGGGTAGTTGCGTCCGTAAGGTCTTGGATAAAATCCTCGTCCTGTTTGACACGTTCCAAGATGGTCTGCGCGGCGGCGTCAAAGTCAAACTCCAAAGGCTCCGCTGTGGTAGGCTCAACGGCGGCAGGTTCGGCAGATGCAGGCTCCGCTTCTTCAACCGCCATTTCCGCAGGAGAATCCTCTTGTGGTATGTTTATTACGTCAGAGCGGTTTCCGTTGTCTCCGAGCGCCGATATGGTCAGCCCATAGCCCGCTTCGTACAGCTTGTCAAAACAAGCGGTAAACCTGTCAGACGGCACACCTGCCATTTTGATACGTTCCGTCTGACCCTCAACGGGTCGGGACAAGAGCGATATGTCGAGTACCTTTGACGCTATTTCTGCGTCCTCGTTGTAAAGCTCGAAGAAATCGCCCACCTGAAACAAAACGATGTTTCCGGGGTTCTCCGCTTTTATCCGAAGGTATTCCTCGTACAGCGTGGGTTCGCGCTCCGCTTCCGGCTCAGGCACTTCCGTCAGGTATTCGTTTTCGATAAAATCAGTAACGTCCAGAAAATCGCCTTTGCCGCCGCTTTCGTGGTATTCGTTTATGCCGTCTCCTATTAACTCGCCCGATACCGCGAATCCGCGCTCGGACAGTTCATCACGCACTTGATCGAACAAGCTGCGCGGGTCACGGGTTTCACTGAACGCGCCTTGTGCGGCAAGTTCGGCGACGCGCTTGATGACCGCCGCCCACGGCAGCGTCAGGCGTTCCGGCTGCCTATCTTCATGCCCGGAAAAAATATCGCCCCTTGATATTGCGACGCCGGCGCTTTCGCCGATGATGCCAAGATAGCCTTCCCCGCCGTCCAAGCGCGGCATGGTTTCTATGAAATGCCCATATATCCCGCGCACAAGCTGCACGGCTTCACGCGAGCGCGGGCTGTCGGCAAACTGCGCCGCGATCCGCGCCTTGTCACCGTCATTGACGGCGAGAAGAAGCGCGTCCACTTCGCTCTGCGTAATTGGCAAAGAAAGAACCGGGGCGTCTGCCCCGGCTTCCTGTTCCTGTGCCTGTTCAATTTTTTGCCGCTGTTCCTCCGCGCTTGGCAAATCGGGCGGCGGCTGCGCGTTAAAGTCAAACAATGATATTTGCTGATTCGGCGCTTGCGGCGTGGGCTGCGGCGCGGCAAACATGGGTGCAGGGCGCTGACCGCGCGTTTCGGCAAGCTCCGGGTCGGGTATGTTCTCCAGTCCCGGAAAAAGGGTGAACGTCCCCTCACGGTATGCCAATAGGTTGTGAAACCCCGCGCTCCGCATATCGTAGTATCTATCTTCTTCCGGCGTGTTCACATATACGTACTGCATCTGTCCGAGTACGCCGTCAATCCGTTCCTCATCGTCCAAGAAATCGCGGAGGGCTTCCCATTCGCCCTCTTTGGGGTTATGGAAGTCCAGTCCTTCCGGGAAAGGGCGCTCGTATTCCTCCTGCGGCAGATTGTAATAGAAGTTGTTTATCATCCGCGCAAGCATCAGGCGCTCGTAATTGAAGATTTTGTCGATGTCGGAGCGGGAGGCGTAGCGCCCGCCCTGTACGAGTTCCTGCGTCCTTTTGACGGCTTGGTTCCAGTTGAGCTTCACTTCGTCGCAGCCGGGGCGTTTGAGCGATATGCCCTTGCCCGGCTCTGCGTTGTACCAGCCGCCGCCTATCCATGTACCGCCGCCGTGACCGTATTGGTCTTTCAGAAACTTAACGCGCTCCTGCGGCGTGTGGTCTTGGAGGAAATGCGACAGCACACGCAGCTTGCCCTCAGTGTAAGCGCCGCCCCTTGCAAGGTGGCGGTCAACCTCGTCGTCGGTGATGAACCGCATATAGTTGAGCGGCTGATAGTCCGCAACGGGGAAACCGTGCGGCGGCAGCCCGGCTTTTTCTAGGTCGCGCAATGCGCGGTGGGGATTGCGGAAAAAATGGATGGGCGCGTCGGGTTCTTCGGCAAGGGCTGCAATATCTTCTCGCAGACGGCGCAGGATAAGGCTGTACTCGCTGTGTTCGCCTTTGTCGCGGAGCAGTTCAGCGACTTGCTTCTCCCTTTCGGCGGCAGCTTTTTCAAAACCCCACTCCTGCGGCATTTCCTCCGACAGTTGGATCGTTTCGTTGTACAGCCGCATGATTTCTTCCTGAGAAGCCGGGTCGTCGCCGTTCAGCAGTTCATCAGCTCTGGCTTCGAGTTCCGCCAATCCACGGATAAGGTAGCGGCGGTCACGCCAGTCGTTTTCCGTAGCGTCTTTTTGCTCTTTGTCCATAGCTTTGCGAAGATCATACTGAATATTACTGAGTCCGCGCGAGATGTTGCTGTAAACCTCCACGACATCATCGGCGCATTCCAAATGCTCGTTATATAAGGCTTCATCAAGGACATCGTGGGAAACATACTGCCCTGCGTCATATAACGCTTTGACGCGCTCTGCGGCCTGCTCCCATGTGAGATGGGCGTAATCGCTTGCAAAGAGCGCGGACTTGCCGCGCCCGATGGAAATGCCTGTTTCGTCAAACCACATGGCGGTCTGCTGTGTGCCGAACTGATAGCCTTTGCCGCCCGGCGTCTCGCTGTGTCCCCAACGTCCTGAAAGATACTCACGCCGCAGATAATCGGCGTTTTCTTCGGGGGATAGGTTCTTCGCGAAATGAGCCGCGATTCGCAGGACGCTTTTGCCGTCGTTGCCGCCGTCGCGCAAAATGGAATCAACCTCGTCAATGGTGATTGTCGAAGCTGACAGCAGTTCGGTTATAGGAATGACGGGCTGCACCGCCACATCAGGCGCAGAAACGACTTGCGGAGGCTCAACTTGCGGTGTTTCTGCAAGCTCGAAAATGCCATCAAGAATAAAATTCCGTAACAGCCTATCCGTTCTGACGTGAATATGAAATTGCGAGAGTTCTTCTCCGTTGCGGGTGAAATACGCGGCGGCTTTCGCTTTATCCACAGAATCGAGAAGCCTGTCGAAACGTCGAACAAATTCATTTACGGTTTCGTCGTTTATTTCTAATTCTTTAAGTTCATAAAGCATACTTTCATCTAAGCCGAATGTTTCAGATAAAGCCTTTACTTGTGCGCGGATTTCGGAATTGGGTTCCGCTAAAGAAGAAGGAGCGGTTTCATCAACCGCTCCTTCTTCCTGTGACTCTTGTTCTATGCGTAAATCAGTTCGTTCAAGACCATCTCGTCCGCTGCCGCTTTCAGCGCGTTCATCGCCGCCGTCCAGCCCATCGGGTCGCTCCGCTTGTCGGGCGGGGGGTTCTTCGCGGTCAGGAGGGTCATCACCTGATCCAGCCTCGCGTCCGCCGCTGCCTCCGTCTCCCGCAGGTGCGGGAACAGCGTCTCTTTCAGCATCATCGAGTTGTAGGTGATCGTCCTGTGGTCTTTCAGGAAGGCTTTCCTCATCCTCCCGTACCGTCCGAGGGGCTGCGTCAACTCCTTCGGCGGTTCGCTCAGTTTCACGTCCGGCAGGAGATAGTCCCCGTGCCTGGTGTATGTCAGTTGTACGCTCATGGCTTTGTTCGCTCCTTTCTTGCCTGTCGGCAGACAGGTCGGCGGCGTGTTGCCGCTCGTATTTTTTGACTACGAGTTCCACATCTTTCAAGACTTGCGCGGAGAGTTCGTTCGCCGCCGTTCCGAGGGCGTGTACCATGTCCGGGGTGTTAAACTCGAAGATGAACTGAAAATCCTCATCCTCAAAATATTCGGCGGTATCGAAGCCGCATCGGGACATCAGGGTATACGCTATGCTGTTCGCCAGCGCGTCCTCAAATACGACGCCGAGGTTGAAATCGTCAAATTCTTCAAGCAGGCTGTCCTCTGCGCGGTAGCGAATCTCGCGGGCGTTATCTTCATAATACTCGCGGGCAAGCTGCTTTGCAATGTTGCGGAACGAGTCTGCGAGGGTATCGCCCACATCGTCATATATTTTGCCGAGCGCGTCCAAGACCGGCTCACGGTGTTCCTGCCGCATTTCCCAAATATAGACGTGGCGGGAGTTATATAATGACGCTTCGGTGTCGTTCACGTCGAAAACGTATCTCAGGCGCGGATAGCTGCCCGAATCGTCAATGAGAGCTATGCCTTTCGCGCCGCGCCTTACCCAACGGTTGAACGTGTCGTTCCATGTTTCGATGGGGGCGCAGGCGATGGCGTCGGGGCGTTGCGCGTGAATCAGCAGTTGGTCGGGGAATGAGTATTTATATAGCCTTGCGGCGGTGTCGAGGAAGCCAGTCCAGTCCCCGCGCTTGTTGCTGACATCCTTTGCCGCCCGTTCCGCTATGGTTTGGAATAGTTGCAGTTTGCTCGCCATAAGGCGTCACACCTCCGTTTCGTCGTCTCCGCCGTCATAGGCGGGGTTAATTGTGAGCGCGGAAAACTCCGCGTCGGTCATGGCGTCCAGTTTTATAAGGGCGCTTTCAGCGATCTCGCGCATTTCCGGCTCGTCCGCTTCAAAATCGGGCAAAGCGCCGCGTATCCCGTCAATGAGCGCGGCGCGGTTGCTTGCGTCGAATACGCAGATAAGGTTTTCTTCTTCCACGGTAAAAATATCAGTGTTCATGTTCGTTCCTCCCGTTTCTTGTTTTTTGCGCGGCGTTGTCGGGCTTATCCCGCTCCGCCGCTTTTCGTTTACCCGCTTCAAGCCGCTCCATCAGTGTCGGCTTGGCGGGAGTGAGCGCGGGGAAGCATTTTTCAAGACTGTTACGTTCGTATGCGTAACAGTATAGGTTGTAATTGTTTATCCTCGTACAGCAGCGCAGATAATAAATATGGTTATCGGTCTTAATTTTGAAACCATAGCTGTTGTCACGCCCGTCGTTTAACTTCGCTTCCGGGTGGTGGTCATAACAATATACGCTCATGGTATACAGGTCTTTGAGGATGCCATTGTCACGCAGCTTGTTTATTAGCCTGTCAAACTCACCTTTGAAAGCCTTAGTTTTCAAATCAGGGCAATGATCTACCCACGATGACCAAAAATTGTTCCCCTCTTGCCCAAAGTCGGCGCGAAGATGGCCTATGCAACCTGTTTCCTTGTCGCGCTCAGGATTTCGCGAGGAATAGAAAAGTTCCGTTTCCTCTTTTGCCACGGCGGTAAGCTCATGCTTATCATTGCCCTGCTTTGTCGCAAGCGGGTCAAGGATTATCCTGTCGTCAGGGTATTCGCCCTCTTCCTCGGCTAATGGGATATAGTTCGGGCAATAATTCAGAAACATCAGCGTGTCGATTGAACCGTCAGCGCCAATATCCGCTTCCGCTACGGCGTCGTACTCCAGCATGATTTCCACAATATCGCTCAAATGCTTTTCGTACAAG
>Ga0099364_10009129_pt1 | contig 13812 bp, 9 predicted proteins | sample TergutTh196P3_FD_73070 | JGI IMG/M metagenome (GOLD analysis project Ga0099364, IMG submission 73070) | Microcerotermes parvus P3 segment gut microbial communities from Pointe-Noire, Republic of the Congo - Th196 P3 | ecosystem: Host-associated > Arthropoda: Insects > Digestive system > Gut ...
CGGAAAGCGAGACGAGACCCGGCGCAGGGCCCCCCCCCCCCCCCCCCCCCCGCCTGCGGGCGACACGCCCTGTAGGGGTTTTTCCCCCGGATGGCCTTTGCGGCACGCCCTTCTTAACCAGCCCAGGCTGACCCCGCCTCCTTCGCTAAGTTCCGTCGAAGCCCCGATAAAATGCCAAAACCCCGCCTGCGTAACCCAGTCGGAAACCTACTTGCCTCAGCTAACCCACCCCGAGAGCAAAAGCAGATGCGCTTACTGTGATAAGAGTTTTGAGCTGATTTGATTTGAGCTGGGGGTCAAGTGCTTAGCGCTGAGGGTCATGAGGTAGGAAAGTTTGGGGGAGTTATGGGGGATATGAAGTATGCCGCGTTTTCCATACCGGCGCGTGAGGTAGGAACGCATGGGAATAAACCGCAGTCTGCGCAGGAACGTGGCGCTGCGGCTTCTGCTTACGCTTCAGGGACGGCAACGCAGTTGAGCGCGTCTTTCGCCGAAGTCGAAATCGAGTGTAAGCCAAAGCCTAACACAGGCATGGGCGCGTCTGTCAGCTTTTTTCCTTACGCTGCGCCTCCCGAGGCAATTACGCGCAAGCCGGTGGACCCAATGCGCCAAAGGTTCTACGACATGCGCAGCCTTGCCGCTAACAGGCCCTTTGCCCGAAACGACTCCGAACTCTTTCGCAGGCAGGCAAAGTTCATGGAGGACATTGAGGACGATTACCCGGGCGAAGCAAAGTTGAACATGTACTATCCGTATTATCAGCACATGGGCTACGAACAGCTCCGCACTTACTTCACATGGCGCACAAAGATGCGTAAGGGCGAAATGCTGCCGATTTCCGCCCCGTACGCTTTTCTGTATACTTACGAGCTCCTTTCGAACATAGGCGTGGAAAGCCCTGCCGACGGGCTAGCCAAGCTGACCGCGATGCTGACCGAGTATTCAGCACACGCCCCCGTTTTGGAGCGGTATCTGCCGAAATGGATCAAAGATTACCACATATACTATGAGCTGCCGGACACTTTCGAGGACTACATAAAAAAACACTGCCTGTACAGGCAGTACGCGGAGCTTTTTCTTTTCGATGAAGATGTCGAAAACAGGCTGGAGCTCTGGAGCGGTATATCCGACTATTCCATTGCCGAATCAAAGTTCTTCGCCGATGGAAACGAGCAGATGCTTAGCGACTGCTTCGATGCCGTGTTTTACGCCATCCGGGATTATTACGCAAAACGGAACGCCCGCATTGAAGACCTGATGGTATACCGCATCAGCAACAGAACGCCGTGGGACCCTTTCAGCCAGGCATTATTTCACCCGTGGCTCAGCCAGCCTGACCGCAAGCTGAAACTGCCGGGAAACGAAACATATTACTGCAGAAACAACCGGTGGACGGCGAGCCTCCCGATGTACCTCTCAAGCAAAAAAAATGTAGCCGAGTACCTGGTTAGGAAAACGGAATCCTGCCTGCGTGAAGCCGTGAAATACAAGCAGGGCATGATCATAGGGAAGAGGCTACGCAACCTTGTTCAAGAACAAACGGATGCCCTGGATGCCGTTATTGAGAAAGCGGTCGCGGATTTCCACAAGCATATCAACCGCACCGTCGTAACCGTCGACCACGCCAACCTGAGCCGCATAAGGGAAGAGTCGCTGGGAACGCTCAGCAAGCTGATCGTGCCGGAGGACGATGGGCAGCCAGCGATTCACAGCACGGTATTATGTCCGCCTAAGCACCTCCATCGTCATAGCGAGCCTGACCCGCTGCCCCATGCGGGACTCGGATGGGACGAACTCAAGGAGGCCCTAAGCGGCGTGGAAATGGAAGCGCTGAGAATAATCTTGGAAGACAGCAACAAAGTAAGGGCATATGCCGATGAAAGCAGCATCATGCTGGAAGTGCTCGCGGACGGCATCAACGAAAAAGCTGCGGACATCATAGGCGACAGCATCCTCGAAGCGGATGAAAGCAGCCTGATGATTTATGATGATTACAGAAATAGCGTGCTAAACATGCTTAGGGGATAGGATGCTTGTTTACGGACAGCCCCTTAATAACCGAGAAGGAATGACTTAACATGAACAACCAAGTACCCACGCGGATCGCCGGTATTCTGCTGGGGGCGCTCAAAGGCGGCGTGGTCCCCAGAGTAGGCCTTGAATACATCACAGTGGGACGCGCGCAGGAAATTGCAGCAATCCTGCACGACATCGACATGGTCGCAGATGGCGGGGCATCGTTCCGCTTCATTGTGGGAAAATACGGCAGCGGTAAAAGCTTCCTCCTGCAGACCATCCGCAACTACGCAACAGCCAAAGGCTTTGCGGTGGTGGATGCCGACCTCTCTCCGGAGCGCCGTTTCGCGGGCACGAAAGGGCAGGGCCTGGCCACATACAAGGAACTCCTTCACAACCTCTCGACGAAATCAAAGCCCGACGGCGGCGCGCTGCCGCTTATCCTTGAGAAGTGGATATCCGGCATCCGGGCTTCCGTCAAATCGCAGACCGGACTCGACGGCGAGAGCCTCGATATCGAAGCCGAAAAGCAGATATACGCTGTAGCCGGTTCGCTCGAAGGCATGGTGAACGGGTTCGAGTTCGCAAAAGCCGTCGCCACCTACTGGCGGGCATACCGGCACGACGACTCCGCGACGAAAAGCAACGTGCTCCGATGGTTCCGAGGTGAGTACGCCACTCGCAGGGAGGCAAAGGCCGACCTTGACATAAACTTCATCGTTACCGACGAGACATGGTACGATTTCCTGAAAATCCTTGCCGCGTTTCTGGTAGGCGCGGGTTACAAGGGGCTGCTGGTGCTGATTGACGAGCTGGTGAACATATTCAAAATCCCAAACTCAATCACAAGGCAGAACAACTATGAAAAAATCCTCACTATATACAACGATGTCCTGCAAGGGAAAGCAAGGCATATCGGCTTCCTGATGGGGGGTACGCCGCAGTGCATAGAGGACAAGTATAAAGGCGTTTTCAGCTACGAGGCCCTGCGTTCAAGGCTGGCGGAAGGCCATTTCGCAACCGACGATATAAAAGACCTCACAGCCCCGATAATAAGGCTTCAGATGCTTACGCAGGAGGAAATGTACGTGCTGGTGGAAAAGCTCAGGGACATCCACGCAGGGCTGTATAATTACGCGCCCGCCCTCAGCCATCAGGACCTGCTATACTTCCTGACGGTGGAATACAACCGCGTCGGAGCCGGCACCCATATAACCCCAAGAGAAGTGATCCGCGATTTCATCGAGCTGACCGGCATCCTGCACCAGAACCCCCGTAAAAGCGTCGAGGAGATACTAGGCAGCAATAGCTTTGAAATGGCCAAAGGCGGCCTCAGCGACGAGGACATCCATGCGGATTTCAAGGAGTTTGAGATTTAAGTTGCCGGCCATACGACGTCGCCGTTGAACAGCGGGGCGGAATGGCTGACTATTACCTCAGCGCCGATCGGCAGGGAAATTCCGCTGACCGCAGCGTAGGAATCGTTCCTGTCCACCACATCTATGTTTACTTTCCTCACAAAGTGCTCAGTCCCGAAAAGCCCGTGGCGGTATGTGAGCACGAACACCGCTTCGCCCATCTCATCTTTGAATATAATCGAAGCGGGCACAACTTTGTCGTGCTGCTCGTCGCCATGCACGATATACACGGATACGCGCCGCTCGTGCAAGGATAGGTCGTCCGTCCTCATCTCCGCGTAAAAAACATACCGCTCCCGCTCCCTGTCCCATTCCTTTTTAGTAACGTTTGCGGATATGGTGCTCCTCCGCTCCTCATCGGCAAATGTAAGCATGACCCTCGACTCCAGGAAGAAACGCCTCTCATCCTCTGCCGAGAGGTAGAACACAGCCTCAGGCCGCGCCCCCTCCAGCGGGATTATTTCGGCAAGCAAAACGCCCGCGCCCACGATTGATTCTTCATCCGAAATGACATAGTTGACAAGCCCGTCAAACGGAGCCCTGACGGTCACATCCTCGGGGATGTTCTTTATAAGCATATCAAGCTCAAACAGAACAAGCTCTTTCTGCCGCTCAAGGCTCTCCCTCATTGAGCGGGGGGCTGTTCTCAGCTGCTCGTCAAGCGACCAGACCTGAAACTCGAGCCGCATAATCTGGAGCGCCAGGCTGTCTGCGTCCACATAATAATGCGGGTCGCCGACAAACAGCGGGTCGCCCGCCGTCACCAGATCGCCCTGCTCGCACAGTGTCTCCAGAATTTTCATGTTTTCGTCGGCCCTAACCCTTGCTATGTCGGGGTACAGGATCGTCCCCTCCGTTTCCGCCGTATGCGTGATTATGCCGCTGCGGACGTAAGTAGTCGTAACTTTAATGAGCGTCGAGTTATAAACAGCCCTGGACACGAACGTGCAGATGACGAGGAACAGCAGAAACACGACCGTTATCCGAATGACGTTGCGCTTAGTTCTGGACATCACAAAACCTCCTCATTTGGGGCTGCATTATTGAAACCCCATATACTCAATCCCGGCAGTGAACTCCTCCTCGAAGAAGAAGAACAGCAGCATCACCGGGACTATTGCAAGCACGCTGCACACGAAAAGCACGTCTATTTTCTGAGTGTTGACGAAAGTCAGGAAAACGGAGAGCGGGTATTTACCTGCGTCGTTGAGGAATATCAGCGCCTGCTCCATGATGTTCCAGCTGTCGATAAAAGAAAGCACGACCAGCGCGGCGATGCCGGCTTTGCTCTGCGGTAGTATGATATGGAAAAACGTCCTCACGTACCCCGCGCCGTCAAGGTGGCTTGCCTCCAGCAGCTCGTTGGGTATCGCCGCTATGACCTGCCTCATAATGAACACGCCGAAAGGCGAGAAAATAGCGGGGAGTATGATTGCCGCATGTGTGTCGAGCAGCCCAAGGTTCCGGATGACAAGTTCGTTGGGCACCAGAGTGACCAAATAGGGCAGCATCATAAATACGATGTAGATGAAGAACAGCCCGTCGCGGAACGGGAAGCGGAGCTTCGCGAAAGCGTAACCCGCCAAGGTGGACACCGTGATCTGCCCCAGCAGTATGGATACCGTGATGAACATCGAGTTCCAGAACTTCACCATGTATTCGGGCTGGCGGAAGAAAACGTCCAGATAGCCCTCCATCGAAAGCTGGTCCGGTATCAGGTGAAAAGACACGCCCTCGCTCCCCCCGAGCGCGCTGTAGTAGCGGTTTATTTCCGAAGCCGGCATGAAGGTGTTCGCGGTTACGTATATAAGCGGGAAGACGCATAAAAACGCCACGGCGGCAAGGATGCCCGTCACCAGGAACTGCGCCGCCCTCCTTATGATGATATCCGATCTCTTAACGATCATTTATTATGAGCCTCCAATCTGTTCTTAAACCGGTACAGCACGAAAACCAGGGCGAAGATGGCAATGAAAATAAGCAGCGCGGCGACTGACAGGCGCTGGTAGTTTAAGTTCCTGAAATTATTGTTCATGAAGTGCTGCAGCATGTATATGCTCTCGTGCGGATAATCCCCCGCAAGGGCGTAGGCCTCCCGAAAAGTGCTGAACGAACGTATTATCGCTATTATGAACACGAAAAACGACATGGGCGCGACGCATGGTATCGTTATATACCGCGTCTGCTGCCAGGCGCCGGCCCCGCATATCTGCGCCTCCTCGTAGTACGCCTGCGGGATGCCGTTGAGCCCCGCAAGGAATAGAATTACCGTGTACCCGATGTTCTTCCAAAGGTAAAAGATGATAAGCACCCAGAACGCGCCGTCCGACCGTATTATGTTCTGAGCAGGCAGCCCGAAAACCCCCAGCAGCCCGCTGAGGACGCCGCCGTCCGCGAACGCGATCTGAAACACGACCGACACGGCGGCTACGGGCACAACGAGCGGTATGATGAGCGCCGGGCGCAGCAGCCGCAGTTTTGTCTTCCTGAGGCCCAGTGCAATGAAGAAAGAAGTCACGCATATCAGCGATACGCTGACGAACAGAAACCGGAACGTGTTCCACGCCGCCAGCCTGAATGCGTAGCTGTCGAATATGTCCAAGTAATTCTGAAACCCCACAAACTGGGTGCTTCCTATGCCACGTGTGAAAGTATACCCGATGACCAGCACGAACGGCACGGCGAAGAACAGGCAGAACCCCAGCAATGACGGCAGCAGGAACGCTATGCCCGCCCTCGCCTCACGGGCATTTAAACGGCTTCTTCTTTTTATATCCCCCACCTGCCAATCTTTACTGAATTTTAGCGGTTAGCGCGACCGGTTATTCCGCAGCATTGAACTTGTCAGCCTGGTATCTGTACAGCTGGGCGTACCTCCCGGAACAGGCCATCAGTTCCTCATGCGTGCCCTGCTCTATGACGGCGCCGTTTTCTATCAGGATTATTCTATCAGCCAGGTAGACGTTTGACAACCTGTGCGACGTAAAAATAGTGGTTTTCCCGGAATATACTTTGCCGAGAGTCTGATATATCCTGTGTTCCGCCTCCGGGTCAAGGGAAGATGACGCCTCATCCAGCACGATCACGCTGCTGTTTTTATAAAATGTCCGCGCGAGCGACATCCGCTGCCGCTGGCCCTGCGAAAGCTCCAGCCCGTCATCTTCGAACACGGTGGTTAAGAAGCTATCCAGCCCTTGCTCTGTTTTACTGATGATATCAAGCGCTTCCGCCTGTTTCAGCGCTTCCAAAACGTCTGAATCGCCTTTTCCTGCATTGTCCATGTCCGAGATTCTGATATTCTCCCTGATCGTAAACGCATATGTTATAATCTGCTGCAGAAACGACGTGAAGCGTTTCCTCAGGCTGTTTATGTCGTATTCCGCTATGTCAATGCCGTTTATCCGTATCTGCCCCTGCGTTACGTCGTAGAACCGCAGAAGCAGTTTTATTATCGTGCTTTTTCCGGCCCCGTTCACCCCCACGATGCAGACTTTGTCGCCCTTGCCGACACTGAAGCTCACTTTATCAAGAACCAATGCGTCGGTCTCAGGGTATGTAAAGCTCACATCGGCAAACTCAATCATTTCAACATCCTGCAAAACCACGTTCCCGTCCCGAATCGTGCCTATTGAAGTCTGCTCGAATTTCTTTACGTTGTCTATGCGGAGTTTGTCGTTATAAACGTTGAACAGCGCGCTTATGACCGAGTACATGCTGTTGGAGAACTGAAGCAGGATTCCCGAAAAGAGCGTGTAGTCGCCTATGAGCCTAGCCCCCTCCATTACCTGGTATGATATGTAAAAGAGCATAGCCGCCACGCATATCTCAGGAAGCAAGGAGAGCACCATGTTTACAATAGTCCTCTTTTTTATGACCGCCTTTCTCTTGGCGAAATACTCGTTCCATAACCTGGAATACCGCTGCTTAATCCAGTCCCCGATGTTGTACAGGCGGACCTCCTGTGCGAAAAACCGGTCGGTGGACAGCTGGTAATAATATGACATCTGCCGCTCGTTGTTGATATGCTCCAGACCCCATTTGTAGATATACCTCGTGTATCTTTGATCCATTACGGTCGACGGGACCATGCATATGGCGATGAGCAAGCCGAAAAAGAGGTTAAGCTGCGCCAGTATGATAAAAGAGCCTATCAGCGTTATAAACGAACCGATGAGGTTTACCACGTTCCAGACTACGTTCACCGTGGAGTAAATGTCCCTGCTTACGGATGCGAATGCGTCGTAGTATTGCGCCGAGTCGAAAAAGCTCAGATCCGCGCGCAGCGACTTAGAAATCATCTCCACGCTCATCTTGTTTTGCAGTATCTCGTTGTGCATCCCGTTTATATACTCAGACGCCTTGCCCGACAGTACCCTCGCAAGCCCCAGGGCCAATATAACCGCCGATAGGAAAACCAGCCGGAAGAATCTGTCTTCATACGCATATGCGCCGGACAGCAGGTTTATAAGCTGGCTGCTCATGTACACAGCCAGCATTGTGGTGCCCGCTGTTGATATCTGCATGAACAGGCGCATGAATGTGTATAACTTCGAGGCTTTCCATGACATGTAAAAGCAATACACAATCGTGCTCTTTACTGATTTCACTCCCGAAAGCACACTCTTTACGCTCACCCTAACTCCCATCCTTGCTGCTGCTATTCGTTAAAAAACACCCCGCATAGCCCTACGCACGAGTTGCTTAGATTGACTTTCCTGATGGTGAACCTGACCCTTCCCCGGATGCGGAAGCTGACATGCATCCCCAAGTCGAGGTCGGCATATTCCTTGTTAAACAGGGTTTTGCCGTTATCCAAATCCATCGCTTCAAGAACAGAATGCCTGCAATTTTCATCATAGCCCAAAAGATAAAACGTTACCAGGCGGCTCTCCGGCCGAAATACAGCTATATCAACCGAGAAACGGTCGTGGTTATATTTGACCCAGCCAGTCTTCCTATGCTCAAAATCGGGATGCCTCAGAAGCCTCGAGTCGTTCTCTGGCCATTTCGTGCGGCCTGCGCTGAGGTAGCTGACGGCTATATAATCCGGCAGCCGGCTATTCATCCCCGGCAATTCAAAACCTATCCGGCCATATTTACCTACCCAGTCCCCTTTTGCCGCATAGTCGGAGCCCGCATACTCAAAAACGGCAGGCACTGCCTCGCGGCTGCTGTCCGATGAGAATATGAGTGAATGAATGTTTATGTAGGGGCAGTCTTCTGCCGACTTTGCGTTTTTGCGTTTGATTTCGACGGTATGATAGCCCGTCAGCAAGTCAGATGCTCGGAAAACAGATATAGGCCCGGAATCGGCGTCTGCGTCCGAACAGGCAGCAGCGCCGTCCTTTCTTACCCCGTCGATATAGATATCAAACGCGGCATACCCGCCGTCTCGCAACGCTCGGCATTCCACTGACGAGCCGTAGAACGAAACAATCAGCGACGCTTCCGGGTCGTTGGACTCCCTGACATTGCGGCTTGCGTTGTCAAGCCATTTGCCTGTGTATTGAACGCAAACATGATTCCATAAAACCTCAGCGTCGCAGGGGAATGATTTTGCGGACTTAGAGATGTCAATATTCTCCGACAAATGTGTAAGGGCGGCCCGTTCCAGCGACGACAGTTCCCTCAGGCTGCCGATAATATCGCCTTTCCCGTCGTCCGAGGGAGCATAGTTATACTTCATGGCCTTATTCCGCAGCGTCTTGGACAACTGCAAAACATTCCTCAGCTGCCCGAAAACCGGTTCAGCGCAGCTCAGATAATTATTGCGGTATAAATATCTGCACAGTTCAAGCAACACCACCTTATGCTCGCAAACCATCTGGAACAGCCTGTGATCTAGGTAACTGACGCCGAAGATATGCTCAATCAGCGCATCATAAGCATCAAGCCCGAACCTCAGCTTTCTTGTGTTTTTTATATAGATATTGCTCTGCCTTGAGTCTCTGCAGTGCAGGTAGTCAAGCAGCAGTTTCCCGACCGTGCAGACATCGAACGGGCATTCAAGCTCGTAAGTGTTTTCTTTAAGAAGAATCACGCCGCCGAACCAGTCAAGGGATTCATCCATCATAAACCCCTTTTCGATGGATTCAAATGATGTTCTCTCAAAACTGTATTTACCCATGAAGCAGTCAGCAACGTTAAACGTTCCGCTGCCAAGGTCATAGCCGTATATGAAAATATCATGTATGAAATGATGCTGCAGATAGCAGTTGTGAGGCCCCACATGGTACATATCAACAGTAAGGTAAAGATAGTAGCCGTCCTGCAGGGCGGAAATGATGAAATCGACGGCAGAATTGAAATTGGATTTTATGAACCCCCTGCTTACCCCATTATGAAGTATGAGCGGGATGGAGCGGATAAAAGGCCTGCTGGGGTCCGTAGAGCAGATATCCAGCCTTTCCCTGTCAGCTTCAAATGTCAGCTGGATATAGTGGTTCAAGAACCACTCAATATTCTCCTCATATCCCGAGAGCATCGCCAGTATATTCGCATGATGGTTATACGGGGCGATCAAAGGGTGCTTCATCGGCAAAATAACGCTGTCTTCTCTCATTTATCTCCTAGCCTATCATACTTGCTGAACTATTCCGCCGCAGACAACCGTGCCACTGACACAGTAGCACATTCGCAGAAATAATACAACATTTCTATACCGAACAGCACATTATCGAGGTCGAACAACATATGCCGCATTCACAAGTCAAGATAATTGCACCAATTGCTTATTTATCTTGACATAAAGCCACGCTCATGGTATCATGGGTGCCAACGGAAGCAAATCTGGAGGTACGCGCATTGAAAAGGATTATCACACATGATCTGATGCAATGGAAGCTAAAGAAAAACCGTATGCCGCTGCTGCTTCACGGGGCAAGGCAGGTTGGGAAAACTCATACAATCAGGGAGTTCGGAGCGGCAAGCTATAAAAACCTGGCTTACATTAATCTTGAAACAGATCCCATAGCAAGCACTTGGTTCGATGGTAATATAGACCCTAAGAGGATTATAATGCTGCTGGAGGCGCATATCAAAGCGCGCATTGTACCGGAAGACACGCTGATTTTCTTCGATGAAGTGCAATCATGCGAAAGGGCGCTGACCTCGCTTAAATACTTCAACGAAAATGCCCCGCAGTATCACGTTGCAGCGGCGGGCAGTCTGCTTGGCGTTGCCATAAAGCGAGAAAAACACTCTTTCCCTGTTGGCAACGTAGACTCAAAAACCCTTTATCCCCTTACATTTGAAGAATTCTTATGGTCTCAGGGAGAGGAAATACTGTCAGAGGAAATAAAAAACGGTTTTGAGTCAAGTACGCCGCTGCACATCAGCCTGCATAAAAAAGCGTCGGATTTATATAAGCTCTATCTAATCGTCGGCGGTATGCCTGCCAGCATTCTTGAATACATAAACACCGGTTCCCTTGTAATGGTTCCGGGCGTTCAGAATAGGATAATTAACGACTATATCGCTGATATGGCTAAATATGCGTCAGACGGCGAAGCGGTCAAAATCCGGGCGGCTTACAATTCCGTTCCTGCTCAGCTGGCAAAGGAAAACAGGAAATTCCAGTATAAAATAATACAAAGAGGCGGCAGCAGGGCTATATTCGGGGAGTCGATCGATTGGCTAGAAGCGGCGAAGGTGGTTAGCAAATGCTATAACCTGGCTTCCCCCGACATACCACTTGAAGTATATAAGGATTTCACGAATTTCAAGCTATATATGAGCGATACAGGGCTTTTGGCAATGACAAGCAGGACTCCCCAGGAGATAATTTTAAACTTGGGCGAAGATGACAACAGGTTTTTGGGGGCGATAGCCGAGAATTATGTCGCGCAGCACTTTGCCGCTTGCGAAAAGGGCTTGTTTTACTGGAGAAGCGACAGCAAGAGCGGCGGGCAGGCAGAAATAGATTTCGTGCTGCAAGAGGGCACAAGCGCAATACCGGTTGAGGTAAAAGCGGGGGAGCGTGTCACGTCGCGCAGTTTAGGCGTGTTCGCGAAGAAATACGCCCCCACTTACTCTATCAGGATATCAGGCAAAAATTTCGGTTTTGAAAACGGAATAAAATCCGTGCCGCTGTATGCGGTGTTTTGCATCTGAACACAATCTGAAGAATGATATTCATCGAAATATTGTGCGGCTATTTCCCTAACTTCTCTTTTACCCAACACAGAAATCCCTCCGTTTTTTCCAGAAGCTTGCCGTAATAGTCATCGGTTAGCAGGGCGGCTATTTTTTGCATTCGGGATATCTTGCTTCAATCTGCACCGCATGGGTGTAGATAAAAATAATGCGTTTTTCCACACCCGCACCGCAATAGGGTGAATGTCACACAACTCAGAAACATCCGCTCATGCACACGGAATCCCCTTTTCCTCACTCATGCAAATACAGCGTCAGAGCCGTAGTCAGTTCCGCCAGGCAGTCCTCATAGCTTCGTTCGCTTACTAAGAAAGGATTCATTGTTGAAAAAACTAACGAAAAAACCACAGGGCTTACGTTTATGCATACGTCGACATCCCAAAGCATCTGCACATATTTTTCTATATTCTCTTCTGAAATTGCCATTGGGATAAGTCTTGGATCGCTTCCATAGAGACCCTGCCCAGTTGCTCCATCCTCCCCTTCTTTAGGAGTAACGCGGCTAACTATTATGTTTGCTTTACTTTGCAGCGCGGTATGTAAAACAGGTATTACATGAGATAGATTATAATCCGATTGAACTTCGTCCGACAGTAGAATTTTCAGAAACTCATATGCATTGACTTTGTTGTCGCTGTTTTCCAAAACCGCTCCATAAGAATCTACCGTTCCGATTGCAAGACCGTTAAACGTAGGGCTCCTCATCATAACAGGGGTTTGAGTATAGCTGAGCTTAGAGTATGCGGAAATCTGCATAAGCATGGTATTGCTACTGAACTCGTCGAAAAGACTTTCCTTATTTATTAAATTAACCAATGGGGTGTCAGTGTTGGTTGTATGAAGATTACCCATACTATCTTCATGTTCATACAGGATTTTATATGTCTCCATCGCAATTCTGAAATCATCCCCATCCACTTTCGGTATCCCTTGCTCGTAATCTACGAACGATAATCCGGAGTTTAAAATCATGCCGGTCCAGCCACCATATGGCTGATAGAATACGGTTCTGTTCGTATTTTGGTTTTTCACTATATATTCGCCCATATGTCCGGCTGCATCCGGAAAATCCTGCAATTCTTCCAGCGCAATGTCATTTTCATCCAATACCTCCTCCGTAGTCATCCATATGTTGCTGTTATAAAACAGCGGCATCACATAGCGGTTACCGCCGAAGACCCCAGAATCGAGCACATTTTTATTTAGTCCTTCCAGCATAAAGCTATCATCATTATCAATATAAGTGTTTAAATCGGTAAAAATGCCGGAAAGCACAGTCTTGCTTAAGTCAGCTATAGGGCTATAATCATCTGACCACACAAGTATATCAGGGCCTCTCCCTGTTGCCAGCTCTGCCGGAAGCGTTTCCTGATAACTTTGGATATTGCTCCAGGCATCAGGGTTCATAAGGTTAAAGCTGCCAAACTCGCGAAACTCAACCTCCACCCCAGGAAATTTTTGCTTGAATATGGCAATAGCATTCCTCAGAAAATCCGTCTGCAAGGGAGCGTCGTAGATAACTAGTTTATCAGTCGGCTCCGGTATCTCCTCCTGTGCCTTCGTATCTTTATTTACATCACTATCCGTACAAGAAGCACATATTAATAATAAAACTGCTGGTACCAAAAGTAAAGATATGATTCTTTCAAAAACTCTCATAGGTTCCTCCATAAATCGTTTAGAAACAATTTGCATTTTCGATAATACTCACTATGTCTTGCGCTGCTAGTCGGAAGAACAATGCAGGGGGAACGCAGTAAGCTACCGTTTTGCATGGTTATATATAAGCGTTTATACTTATTTTCCACCTATGCCGCCGATTATACTGCCGGATGTTCCAGACGCAATGGCTACGTTTCTTTGGCTGTTCTGTGAAACATAATTATCTACTTGTCGCTGTACATTCTGACAATTCGTACAATTTTGATAAACACAGGTACAGGAGCAAGAACATCTGTATGCTTCAATTGTCTGCGAAAAATTGGCTAGTCTTTTTTTTAGTAATCTCTTCACAATTAATAAACCTCCTCTCTAAATTATTAAACTAAAGTAATACTAAGCATATTGGCGTGGCTCCGGGGTTTAGGACAAACAGAACGTCAAGTATCTAACTATTTCGCATGAATGCGTCGTTTTCCTCGTCTTTCTGAAATTTTGAGATTGTAGGGAGGCCGTAGGCCGACCGGAAAGCTCAAAATTTCAGGCGGCGCTTTGATAGTCGTGG
>Ga0099364_10000864_pt2 | contig 13811 bp, 10 predicted proteins | sample TergutTh196P3_FD_73070 | JGI IMG/M metagenome (GOLD analysis project Ga0099364, IMG submission 73070) | Microcerotermes parvus P3 segment gut microbial communities from Pointe-Noire, Republic of the Congo - Th196 P3 | ecosystem: Host-associated > Arthropoda: Insects > Digestive system > Gut ...
GGAGCCAAAACAAAAAGAATCAGAACTGCTTGGGCTTGCAATAATAGGCGCCGTATCTTTGGGAAAATATTCATCTTTTAAGGAAGCAGCCGGTAAAATGGTACAGATCGAAAAAGTCTATAAACCCAATTGCAAAAATAAAGATGTTTATGATAAACTCTTTAAAAAATATATAACAGCGGAGGTTGTATAATGGTGCAGTTTCTAATGAAAATAAAATATTCTTCTGCCTCCATGCGGCAAAAGACTTGCTTACATACCGTAAGATGTTCTTTATTCTTTTTTGTTTTATGTACGTTTATTGTTACAGGCTGCATCAGAAATAATACAAGATCAGATAATTCTGTTTCTGTTCTTGTTTTTATAACAGGTATAATTGCCGGAAGCCCTCCTTATGAATTAATGGCAGAAGGCGTACATGAATTTGAAAATTCTAATTCAAATATAACAATTAAAATATACGAAGCCGGAATGAATCAGGCGGAATGGGAACAGCAGCTTGCGGAAATGGTTTCCACAGGGGATTATGATGTTGTCATTGGTTCAAACCCTTCGCTTCCGGAAATTTGTGTTAATGTTGCCGCCAGATTTCCAAATGTAAGGTTCATTATAACAGATGCTCATTACGAGGGGCATTCACAAATTAAAACTTATTATTTTAACCAATATGAACAGTCATTGTTTCTTGGATATCTTGCAGGGCTTATTACAACAAGTAATATGCAATTTGCAAACAGTCAAAAGAGGATAGGTTTTATTGCAGCACAGGAATATCCAATGTTAACAAACGAGATGCTTCCCGGTTTTATTGAAGGGGCGCGTCTTGTTGATCCGCAGATTGAGCTTGATCGCCGCATAGTAGGCTCATGGGGAGATCCAAGCAAGGCGGCGGAACTTACCCTTGCAATGATGGATTCAGGGGTCGATGTATTTACAGCGATTGCAGGAGGTTCCGCGCAGGGTTTGATTAGGACTGCGGCGGAAAGAGGCGCATATATTGTCTGGTATAATACAAACAGTTATAGTCTTGCGCCGGGCATTATTGCAGGGTGCGGCATAATGGAACAAAAAAAACTTACCATTGAAATTTTGAATGATGTCCTTGCAGGCACAGTGCAGTACGGAACTTCTGAAATGCTTGGAGTTAAAGAAGGTTATTTGAGTTTTATTTTTGATGATCCGGGATATCGTAATACGCTTCCTCAGGATGTAAGAGAAAAATTCGAAAATTTCTATAGCGACTTTAGTGAAGGCCGTATAATTTCCGGTCAGCAGTAAATGGTGGAATTACGGAATATCAGTAAAAAATACCCGGGAAGAGAAGAAAAAGCGAACGACAATATCTCGCTTTTTCTGCGTAAGGGAGAAATCCTCTGCATTGCAGGCGAAAACGGCGCGGGAAAAACCACATTAATGAAAATCCTCTGCGGTCTTGAAAAACCTGACACAGGCGAGATTATAATTAATGGAAAAAATGTGAATATTAAATCTGCGCTTCATGCAAATAATTTGGGAATAGGTATGGTGCATCAGCATTTTATGCTTTTCGGTGAATATACCGTTGCAGAAAATGTTGTAATGGGAATTGAACCGCGTAAATGGGGAGTTTTTTTTGACAGCCGCAAAGCAAATAAAATAACAGAAAAAATTATTAATAAAAATAATTTTGCAATTAACAGCGCCGCCAAAATAAAGGATTTAACTCTTGGTCAGATGCAGCAGGCGGAAATTTGCAGGGTTCTTCACCGAAATGCAGAAATAATTATTCTGGATGAACCTACTTCGATTCTTACAGAACAGGAAACCGGAGCGCTTTTTAGTACACTTAAAACTCTTGCATCTGACGGTAAAGCGCTTGTGTTAATTACCCATAAGTTAAAAGAAATTAAACAAATTTCCGATCGGCTCGCAGTTCTTTGCCGCGGTGAACTTGTTAATATTTGCAACTCATCTGAAATTGATGAATACGAAATTGCACGCATGATGATGGGAAGTGAATATTATGATGCTGATTCTTCCAATTTAAGATGTTCCTCCGGGCATTTGCGTAACGGCGTGAATAAAAATACTGACCCAGTAATTGCCTTTGAGAATGTAACAGTTCTTCGCCGGGGTCAGAAACAGCCGTTGTTGGAAGGAGTTTCCTTTTCAGCCGGCAAGGGCGAGATTCTTGGATTTACAGGCGTTGGCGGTAATGGTCTTGGCGTAATTGAAGCTGTTCTCGGCGGTTTTCTGCATCCTGCGTCGGGAAAAGTTTTTCTTAAAGGCAAAGATATTTCCAATTACAGTACACGGGCGCTTCGCAGGGAAGGGTTTGCCTATGTTCCCTCTGATCGCATTCGCGTTGGATGCGCTCAGGATGCCTCGATAGAAGAAAATATTATTATCAACAGGCGTAATGAGTTAAATAGTTTATGGTTAAATAAAAAAGAAATGAACAATTTTTACAGAATGCTTATCAATGATTATAATATAGAAAAAGCAAAAGGAAGCGACAGATGCGCTGTTCTTTCAGGCGGAAATATACAAAAACTAATTCTTGCAAGGGAAATTGACTGGTTTAAAGATTATATTGTCTTTTCTGAGCCGACATGGGGTCTTGATATTGCATCCAGCCGGTTTATTATGGGAAAAATAGAAGAACTGCGTAAAAATGGAGCTGCGATAATTTTAATTTCTACCAATCTGGATGAGGTGGTTTCACTTGCAGATCGTATAATTGTGATGTACTCAGGATGCATAGCAGGTGAATTTGCAAATACCGGTGAATCAATCAGGGGAGTTATCGGCGATTGTATGCAAGGGCTTTTAGTCAAACAAAAAGTGAAGAATAAAAAATTAGGGATGAGGGATGAGGGATAAGGGACGCAGCGGCGGTGCCCCGGATGTTGGGCTGCTGGAACGTATAATTAATTTTAATTTTTCCCGTTTGCAGTCTTTTTCTGTTGGGGTAATTTTTGTACTTTTGATATCTTTATTTGTTTTGGTTTTACTTGTTTTTATTTTTAGTGAAAATCCTTTGGATGCGCTCTTTTTTTTCTTTGCAGGGCCTTTTAGGAATGTTTTTAGTTTTGGCAATATGGTGAATGCCGCGGTGCCGCTTATTTTTGGGGCATTGGGTGTTTTGGTTGCAATGAAAGCCGGCAGCTTTAATCTTGGCGGCGAGGGACAGGTTTATCTTGGAGCTTTTGTAACAGCCGCTGCGGCATTATCGCTTTCGCAGCTTGGATTAATTGGATCTGCCATCGCGGCAGCTTTGGGTGCGTTTGCGTCAGGCGTGCTTGCAGCATTCAGCGGTTTTTGTAAAGCAAGGTGGAATACAAGCGAACTTATTACAACATTTTTACTTTCATGCGCTGTAATTCCGGTTATTAATTTTTTTGTTACAGGTCCTTTTCTTGATCCGCAAACGTCGCTTTTATCGACAAGAAAGATTGCAGAAAATATGCGGCTGCCTCTTATCTTGGAACCTTCGGGGTTACATACAGGGTTATTTATTGCACTGGTTTTTGTTTTAATTATTTATTTTTTCCTTAAAAAAACAAAACTGGGTTTTGAATTCAGAATTGCAGGTCACAATGAATTATTTGCACGTTACGGAGGAATTAACACAAAACTTAACACTGTAATTGCAATGACCATAAGCGGCTGTTTGTACGGCCTTGCAGGCGGTATTGCCGTTCTTGGAACGCATCATGCTGTAATAAAAGAATTTTCTGCAGGAATTGGCTGGAGCGGTCTTACTGTCGCGCTCATTGCAGGCTTTTCTCCGGCTGCTGTAATACCCTGTGCGCTTTTCATTGCATGGATAAATGCAGGGGCAAGGATAGCAATGCAGAATACAGGGCTTACTTATGAAGTGGCGGTTATTGTTCAGGCAGTAATTTTCTTTCTTTCTACAAGTTTGGTAATTAAAAATATATTTGCAAATAAGAGGAAGGGTAAATGTTAAATATTTTCTCTTTTCTTAAAAGTGCAGTAACAATAATGATTCCAATATTTTTTGCCTCTGCAGGAGGATTATTTCCTGCGCTTGCAGGAACGCTTAATATTGCCCTTGAGGGTCTGCTGCTTGCCGGAGCTTTTTCTTCACTTACTGTTTTTTATTTTACAGGAAGTATAGCGGCGGCAGTAATTTCTGCAATATTAACAGCCGCAGCGCTTTCGGCCTTGCATGCATTTGCAGCTTTCAAACTTCGCGCCAATCTTTTTATTTCCGGCCTTGCAATAAATCTTTTATCCAGCGGTCTTTGCGTAGTCCTTTCTGACAGGATATTCAATACCAAGGGCGTAGTTGCCGCAGGGATTATTCCGGATTCTGCTGAATTGTTATGGTTATATGTGATTATTGGACTTTTTCTATTATCGGCCTCGTGGCTTGTAATTTACAAAACCCCGTTTGGTTACAGGCTTCGCGCCTGTGATAAAAATTCAGAGGCGCTTGTATCGCTGGGTATTTCTCCTAAATTTTACCAAATAGCGGCAATATTAATTTCAGGTTTTTTCTGCGGTATTGGCGGTTCATTTTTAAGCCTGAACCTTGGCGCATTTGTCTCAGGGATTTCCGCAGGCAAGGGATGGATTGCACTTGCGGTCATTTTCTTTGGAATGCGAAAACCATTTGGCATCTTTGCCGCTTCCCTTGTTTTTGCTCTTGCTGAAACGTTTTCCAATTATGCTCAGGGGTTTTGGAATTTCCCCGTTGATTTTTTACTCGCTTTTCCCTATATTTGCACACTTTTTGTGATGATTATTGTCTCAGTCATTTCAATAGAGGGGTAGTAATCCCCCAGTATTTGTTAATTTTCGCCACATATTCTTATTATTCTCCATTGTAATTCGTAAAATTCTATGATAAAATCTATTAACGTTCAAAGGGGAGGGCTCATTATGCTGGATATCGGTCAAATCCATCGGACTGAATATGAATTTACAGATGACCGGTCCATTCCTGTTTCAATTGCAGAAGCTCCGGGTAGAATTCACTTTTTGGGTGAACAAGGTGAGCCGGAAGCCGGTTTTTACCTTTCGGGTGCGATAGATCGATATATTCGCGTGGCAGTAAGCCAGCGAAAAGACAATTCTTTTCGTTTTTTTGCCGCCGATTTAAAAGAACGAAAAAGAAGCACTCTTGTTAACCTTAAGTATAAACGCGAAGATCGGTGGGCTAATTACCTTAAAACGGCGGTTATTCTCTTCATACAACTGGGATATCCAATGAAGGGCTTAAATTTTACTTTTTGCGGTAATATTCCCCAAAATGTAGCCCTTGCTTCTTCTGAAGCAATCGAAATTGCCGCCGCAAGCGCGCTTCGGAATCTTCTTAATATCCATATAAGCGACATGGATTTGGCGGTCAAATTAAAAGAAACGCGTACTGCAGTTTTCGGAACTCCGGCTGCTTTGGCGGATTATCAAGTCGGCCTTATGGCTCGTAAAGATCAATTTTTGCTTATTGATACATCTTTAAACGAAGTAAAATTGATTAAATCGCCGCTTTCACGTTTCCGCATTCTTCTTGTAGATTCCCGTGTTCCCCGTATCGGCGCTGGAAGTGAGCTTGCCTCCCGCCGCGCTGATATTTTAAAGGGTCTTGAGCTTCTTTCAAAGAAAAGAACAGGATCAAGCAGTTTTCATGAAAGTTTTAAGGATTTCGCTTCAACAGATCTCCTTGAATCGCTTGGTGATTTTCCCGAACAAATCAGGCGCAGAAGTATGCACATAGTCGAAGAAATTCATCGTGTTAATGATGCCGCCGATGCTCTGCAAAGGTGTGATCTGGCTTCCCTTGCCAGAATAATCTACAATTCTCATGAAAGTCTGCGCGATCTATACGAAATAAGCTGCCCTGAGATTGACTGGCTTGTAAAACGTGCGCAGGAAATTGAAGGCGCCGCCGGTTCCAGAATGACAGGGCTTGGTTTTGGAGGCTGCACTTACACCATAATCCGCCGCGAACTTGTGGAAGAATACAAAAAACGTCTGGAAGAATACGAAAGAATATTTGGTTTCCGTGCCGTGATTTACGAAGTAAAATTAGCGACCAGGGTAAGGGTAATCCCTGAGAAAAAAGGTGAACAATGAAGATACTGCTTACAAATGACGATGGAATTAATTCACCCGGTATTAGATTTTTGGCAAAATCTTTACGTGATGCAGGCCACAGGGTTTTTCTGGTTGCGCCTGATTCCAATCGTTCAGGGTTTTCTCATTCAATCCTGTTTCTAAATTCTCCTTTAAAGTTGTCAGAAATTGAACAGGATACATGGTCATGTTCAGGAACCCCTGCAGATTGTGTGATAACCGCTCTTTTAGGAGGGATTCCCGAAATTAATATTTCAACTGAAAGCGCCGCTTTGAATATGGAAAGAGCGCCCGATTTGATCCTTTCAGGGATAAATGCCGGAGCGAATTTAGGAACCGATATTATCTACTCAGGTACTGCGGCGGCAGCCCGGCAGGGAAGTTTTTTTCAAATTCCTTCTGTTGCATTATCACTGGTGGATGGGGAAATTCCGTATCAATGGGATAATGTAATTTCTTATATTACAGAAAAATTAATTTCAATAATGGGTTATTGGAAGGCAGGCGCCTTTGTAAATGTTAACTTTCCAAATATAGAAAAAAAACCTTCCGCGCTTGTTCCTACTTTTCCGTCTATGCGCTATTATAATGATAGAATTGTAACTTTTTCTGCTCCGGAAGGAGGCACGTATTGTTTTCCAAAGCTTGGGAAGGTTGATAATATTCCCGAGGAAGGTTCAGATTGGGCAGAGGTTTTAAAAGGAAATGCCGCGCTTAGCTTGATTATGAATCAGCCGGCTGTATTGGAATAGATTCTTGGATTTGGAGGGGAATGTCGAGGATGTCAGATTCCGCGGGCAAAAGTGAAAAGGTTGATGTTCGTCCCGATGTAAAAATTTTGGAAGGGATAAGGCTTTTCCAGATGAGAGACTGGGATAATGCCCTGCAATACTTTTTATCAACCGACACATTCTACTTTACTCATGATGAAAAAATGGAACTTGCTTACTATTTTGGGCTTTGTTATACAAAACTTGAACGTTACGATGAAGCTCTCACTTTTCTTGAACAGGTTGTAACGTCTTCAATTGATGTACTTCGTATTTTCCAGTGCCGTATGACTTTGGCATATATCTATATCGTCACAAAACGCATAAAAATGGCAGAATATGAATTAAACAGGCTGAAGGCAAGCGGTCTTGAGTCTCCGCTGCTTTACAATACTTTGGCTTTTGTTGCATGGGTCAGGAAGCAGAATAAAAATGCAATAGAATTCTACGAAAAAACACTGGAGATAGATCCTGACAATGCAACGGCGTTGAACAGTATGGGCTACATTCTAGCTGATGCAGGAATTGATGCAATGCGCGCGCTTCGTCTTTGCAGAAGGGCTGTAGATGCAAAACCGCAAAATGCCGCATACCTTGATTCCCTTGGCTGGGCTTATTATAAGAGCGGTGAAATTATTGAAGCCCGTAAATGGCTGCGCAGAGCTCTGGATATTGCGCCGGATGAAAAAGAAATTCAAAAGCATTTTAAAATAGCTTACGGAGATAATACTTGAAAAAGTTTTTTTCAATTTTAATATTTTTTCTTGTAATATACCCGTTGTTTGCACAGGATGATCCTTTGCGTTCAAATCCTACTGGCGGGACGGGAGCTGCGTCCCTTATTGCTGCAGAAGAATTCCGGCTTGGCGTTCATGCATATAACAGATTTTCGTATAACGAGGCGATTCTTTCTTTTGAACGGGCTCTTTCTTTTCTTCCCGGAGAAGCGATTATTCTTGATTGGCTTGGCAGGGCATACTACCGTTCCGGATTTGAAGATATTGCAATAAGACAATGGCGAGCTGCACAGGATATTTATGGAAGAAGTTCCGGTGTAGGCATGCTGCTTGGCGCGCGGATTGAAACTGTCGCAAACAGGCGTTTTCTTCTTCCTGTTGCAGACGACGGTGTGCGTTATGTCGAGGCAGGGCGTTATCCCGGAACATATAATGATATTGTTCTTTACCGTCAGCCGGCATCTGTTCTTCCAAATAACGATGGCTCTGCATGGATAGTCGCCTACGGCAGCAACGAAATTGTAAGGGTCGATGTAAATGGAGTTATAAGAGACAGAAAACGCGGGCCGCTTAACGGTTTTGATCGTCCTTATGATATAGTTCGCGGTCTTGACGGAAGGATGTATGTATCGGAATACCGCGGCGGCAGGGTAAGCATTTTGGATAGTGACGGCAACTGGCTTGCATATATCGGCTCAAGAGGTCTTGGGAACGGGCAATTTATTGGGCCGCAGAATCTTACAATTGACGAAGACGGCTATTTATATGTAGTGGATTATGGAAATGCGCGCATCTCCAAATTCGATCCTGACGGCAGATTTATTCTTTCATTTGGAAACAGAAGTTTATATTTTCCCGGCATGCTTTCTCCTACAGGGATTGCAGCAGGGCATGGCAGAATTTATGTTGCGGATAATGCAGCAAAAATAATTTATGTCTTTGATCCAAACGGTATTTATCTTGGGCGGCTTGCGGCAGAAGGTTTAAGGGGACCCGAAAGTATGCGTTTCCTTTCCGATGGAACTTTGCTTGTTGCAGACGGCAACCGGATCCTGCAGATTGATGTTTTTTCCGCGATTGTCCGTGAGCTTGGCGTAATAGGGCGTGAAAATGTACGCATAACATGCGCGGATATGGACAGTAACGGAAATGTACTTGCCGTGAATTTTGACGGAAGCGAAGTCTCTGTAATGACGCGATTTGACGATCTCGCTTCCGGCATGTTTGTGCAAATTCGCAGTATAAATGCAGAACGTTTCCCGAATGTTACTGTCGAGCTGACTGTCGAAGATCGCCTGCGCCGTCCAATCATGGGGCTTGATTACAACAATTTCCTGTTAACAGAAGGCGGGCAAAATGTATCTGATCTTGTTATGCTTACGCCCGGCTACCGTTATCAGGGAGCGGATATTTCCCTGCTTGTAGAAAGATCTGAATATACAAATAATTTCCGGGACGACCTTGCAGCCGCTGGGCGCGACATTAACCGCGCATTGCAGGAAATGAACGATTCAAGAATCGTTTCCGTGATTTCCGCCGCTGCACAGCCGCAAAGAGAGCAGCATCAGCTTTCTTTGGAAAATGCAGTACGGGGAAGCCAGGGTATTGATACGCCGCGTTGGCGTTTCGACCTTGGGCTCCGTCTTGCCGCAACGGATCTTTTATCGGCGGGACCCAAGCGATCTGTTGTTTATATCGGCTCAGGCGATCCCGGCGCTCTTGCATTTGAACAGTACAGTCTTTCAGAAATGGCAAGTTATCTTGCGAATAACGGAATTGTATTTAATGCAATCATTGTCGGCGGCGCTCAGGCTTCGCCGGGCATTGAGTACCTTTGCAGGGAAACCGGGGGAAGGGCTTTTGCACTGTACCGCCCGCGCGGCATAGGCGAGTTAATAAAAAGTATTGCAGAAACCCCAAGCGGTCTTTACAGCTTTACGTACAATTCCCGCCTGCCCACAGATTTTGGCAGGGCATGGCTTCCGTTCGAAGTAGAAGTTTACCTGATGGAAAGATCCGGACGCGACAACACAGGGTATTTCCCGCCGCTTGAGTAATACGAAGTTTCATGAACAAATTTCTTTATATCTTTACCAGCTCATAATCCTTCAAAGCTTCGTCAATCAAACTCCCAAGTTCGAGCGATTCATAAATTGCGGAAGCTTCAGCAGGATCGCCGTATAACACAGGGTGTGCAGGGTTAAAGAGGGTGCAGCAATCCTCATAAGGCAGAATGGAAGTTTCGTATGTGCCGATTTGCTGTGCCTTGCGGATGATCTCTTCCTTGTTAAAGCCAATCAACGGGCGAAGGACAGGAAGCAGCACTCTGCTTTGGGTGCAGCTTAAATTTTCGATAGTTTGGCTTGCCACCTGCGAAAGGCTTTCTCCTGTAATAAGACATTTACTTTTAATTTTTAACGCAGCTTTCTCCGATGCTTCCATCATTGCCATCCTAAGCAGCACTGTAGTCCATGGAACAGGAGAATGTTGTTTTATCTGCATTTGTACTTTTGTAAAGTTCAGTATATAAAGTTTTAAACCAATATTGTATGAGCCTATTATTTTTGCAATACTTATTACTTTTTCTTTTGCTTCCTGCGATGTATATGGATATGCGTGAAAGTGAATCGCGCTTATACTCATTCCGCGGCAAGCCATCATAAATCCCGCGACAGGGGAGTCAATTCCTCCTGATAACAGTAAAAGCCCTTTTCCCGCAGTTCCTACGGGGAGGCCGCATAAGCCTTTTGTCCCGCCTGAATATATGTATGCTTTTTCCCGAATTTCAATTTTGATTGTGTCATCCGGTTTATGAATGTTGACTTTTAATTGAGGTACTGCATTCAGTACCGCGTCTCCTGCCTTGCAGCACAATTCGTATGAAGTAATGGGAAAACTTTTATCCGTTCTTCTTGCATCAATTTTAAAAGTTTTTGCTCCAGATGCAAATATTTTTTTTCCTTCTTCGATTGCAGCGGCTGTAACATCGGTTTCTATTTTTGGAAGAATTACAGTTTTTGCCCAGCCGGAAATTCCAATAAGATGATTTAACGCATTTTCTACCAGAGGGCATTTATCATCTGGTGCAGAAATATAATAGCGGCCTTCTGTTGTTCTTATTTTTATTTTTTCATCTATTTTGGAGAACACCTTCTGCATGTTTTGAAAAAGGATTTTTTCAAAACTCTTTCGGTTTCCTCCCTTTAACGATAATTCAGATGGTTTTAGCAGATAAACACTCAAATTAAAATATTCCTCTAAAGATAACTTAAAACCTCTTTTATTGCATCCAATAAAAGATCGATGTCCTCATCTGTTGTCGTATACCCTTGGGAGATTCGGATGCCTTCAATCATTAAGTGTTCGCTTACACCCATTGCAGCAAGGACAGGCCGTTCGGGGGATGATGATGAACAGGCAGATCCTGTGGAAACTGCAAAACCAAGATCATCAAGGGCGCGCGCCATTACTTCGCCGGGAATATCCTTAAATGCCGCTTGTAAAATGTAGGGAGAAAAAGATTCGCCGCCGGTAATGCGTGTGGAAGGGATTATCGTACAACGCTCAATCGAAGCAAGCGAAGAAATCAATTTTTTCCATCGTAATTTTGCCTGCTCATAATCAGAAAGCACACTGTCTGAAGAAAATCTTTCCATGCAGTCTGCAAGTGATATAATCCCCTGTGTATTTTCCGTCCCCCCCCTGACCCCTCTTTCCTGACCGCCGCCTGAATAAAATATTTCCAGGGGCTTACGAAGGTACAAAAGACCAATCCCGCGTGATCCGCCGAATTTGTGCGCGCTTATCGAAGCTGAATCAATATCCCAATTTTCAATGTCAACCGGGATTTTTCCTGCGGCTTGTACAAGATCGCAGTGGAAGTGAATCGGCGCACCGGTGCGCCCTCGCAGTACATTGCGTAAAGCCGGGATATCCGTTACCGCTCCTGTTTCATTATTAACTGCCATGATTGCCGTAAAGCGCGTATCGGGATATTTTTCCAGAGCCTTTGAAAGTGTTTCGGCGGTTACTCTCCCGCCGGAATCCACTGCAATCTTTCCTACAGGCTTACCCATTTTTTCCAAAGTGTCCAATGCTTCTCTTACAGAAGCATGTTCGGCCATTGAAGCGATGATGCGCCCCTGACTTTTTCTCATTAATGTTGAAAATAATGCTATAGCATTGGACTCTGTTCCACCGGAGGTAAAATACAGAGATTCCGGCGGAACCTGCAGGATGCGGGCGCACCTTTCCCTTGCAGATTCAATGGCTTGTTTTGCCGCTTTGCCCTCACTGTGGGTTGATGACGGATTTCCATACAGGGTACTGTTGTTATTGTTCAAAGATGGAGCAGAAGCCGCCCAGTCAAAATATATACGTCTTTTTATTGCGTTTACCATAACTTACTACTATAAAAATATCTAAAAATTCTGTAATATTCAATGGGAGTAAATTATGTTGGTGCTAAAATTTGGAGGCTCATCTGTAGGCAGCCTCGATGGAATCAGGAATATCATCGGTATTTTAAAGGATAAAGATCGCAGTGGTAAAGTGCCTGTGGTTGTAGTTTCTGCGTTTTCAAAGGTAACAGATACCTTAATAAAACTTGCAGGTTTGGCTGCCAGCGGGGATAAATACAAAGAAGTTACAGAGACGCTTCGTACACGCCACATAGACTGCGCTTGTGAATTTTTAAAAGGTACGGATAAAAAAAATGCGCTGAAAGAGATTGACACTCTTATTGACGAGCTTGGGCTTATTCTCGACGGAATTTCCCTTCTTGGCGAATTGTCCCTACGCAGCAGGGATTTAGTGATGAGTTTTGGAGAAAGGCTTTCCGCAGGGCTTATTGCCAAAATTCTTACCGCAAATGGAATAAAAGCCGGCTTTCTTGATGCGCGTATTGTAGTAAAAACCAATTCCAATTTTGGCAAAGCTGATGTTCTAAAAAAAGAAACTGAAGAAAATATTCGCAGCTATTTTAAAAAAACAGATAATGTTCTTCAGGTTGTTACAGGTTTTATCGGTTCAACTATGGAAGGATATACAACCACAGTAGGACGCGGCGGTTCTGATTTAACATCCGCCGTTTTTGCCGCCGCCCTTTCAGCTAAAAAGCTGGAAATATGGACAGACGTTGACGGTATTCATACGGCGGATCCGGCGCATGTAAAGAACGCTTTCAGGATAGATGAAATTTCATATATCGAAGCTATGGAAATTTCTCATTTTGGCGCAAAGGTTATTTTTCCGCCGACTGTTAAACCGGCCCTCGAAAAAGGCATCACAATTTATATAAAAAATACTTTTACCCCGGAAGGAAAAGGAACAAAAATCGCGGCTAAAGCCGCCGCCGGAAAATACCCAATAAGGGGGATAAGTTCAATAAATAATACCGCGCTTATTCGTGTTCAGGGTACCGGTATGGTAGGCGTTGCAGGATTTTCCGCAAGGGTATTCAGCGCTCTTGCACGCAAGGGAATAAACGTTATGCTGATAACGCAGAGTTCCAGCGAGTACACAATCTGTTTTGCAGTTATGCCCGATGATGCAAATAACGCACAGGAAACGCTGCAGGAAGAATTCGCCGGTGAAATTAATAAAGGAGCTATTGAAAAACCAATTATTGAATCCGGTCTTTCGATAATTGCAGTTGTTGGTTCAGCTATGAAAAGCACTTCCGGCATCGCGGGTAAGGTTTTTCACGCGCTTGGCCGCAACGGTATTAACATAGTTGCAATTGCTCAGGGGTCTTCGGAGACAAACATCTCTGCTGTAATTTCCGCACAGGATGAAGGTAAGGCGCTTAATGCAATTCATAATGCATTCTTCTTTTCAAGCCAGCGTTCTGTTAACCTGTTCATTATCGGAACGGGCAATGTCGGCGGCACATTGCTGGATCAGATCGAAGAAAACCGCGATAAACTTGCCGAAAGCCTGATTAAGATTAATCTGATAGGGGCTGCGACATGGGATAAAATGGTTTTTTCCCTTGAAGGGCTTGAGCCAAAGAAGACAAAGGAAATGTTAAATAAAACAGGTAAAATTGCAGGAACCGAAGCCTATAGTCTTAAAGGTTTTATCGAAAAGATGGCTTCGTTCAATCTTCCTAATTCATGTTTCTGCGATTGTACGGCAAGCGAAGATGTTGCCGCTTCTTACGAAACAATCCTGCAGCATTCAATTCCCATTGTTACGCCGAATAAAAAGGCAAATTCCG
>Ga0099364_10009130_pt1 | contig 13811 bp, 6 predicted proteins | sample TergutTh196P3_FD_73070 | JGI IMG/M metagenome (GOLD analysis project Ga0099364, IMG submission 73070) | Microcerotermes parvus P3 segment gut microbial communities from Pointe-Noire, Republic of the Congo - Th196 P3 | ecosystem: Host-associated > Arthropoda: Insects > Digestive system > Gut ...
ATTTGTTGACCCCGGAGTATTCGTCAACGAAACAGCGCCTCCGGAAACGAGCCATGACAGAGCGGCAAGGGAAGCAAAGGACAAAACATGGGCAGACCCAGGGTTGGTGATAGATACAACCAATACGCGCAGGGCAGGTAATAATATGCAAACTCCTATTGTGGTGGGAACATACAGCAGTTATTTCACCTATTCCAATACGCAAAATACCGTAACTTTCAACAATGCCTATACTGGACGCCCTACAAACGACGTGTTTTACAGGTTTACGCTGAGTGTTCCGATGGAGGTAGAATTAAAGCATTGCGGGTCGGCGCTTGCGGATACCTACCTGAGTTTGCTCAGCAGTTCGGGTGGGTATATAACGCATAACGACGATTATTCTGGAGAGGGCAAATGTTCGTCATCGCTCCACTCCTACCTGAAAGTCAACCTTGCCGCCGGTACTTACTATGTGGTAAGCGAAGGGTGGAGCCAAAACGGAAACATCACTACCCAAATTACCGGACGTCCGGGCAATTCCATGGGCTCTGCTATTGATGCTGGAACATTCAGCGCCGGTAGAGTGTATACGCATACCCACAATACGACAAACAACACCAATTCGTATGAAGGACGTCCCACAAACGATGTTTTCTACAAATTTACCACTACAGCGACATTGGATGTGATTATCTCGCATTGTGGGTCGGCGTTGAACGACACATACGTTCACCTGTTGAACTCGGCAGGGACGCGCATCGCATTTAACGATGATTACAGCGGTGACGGCAAATGTACAAATTCGCTTCATTCCTATCTGAAAATGACCAATCTTGCCGCAGGAACATACTACGTGGTGGCGGAAGGGTGGAGCCAAAACGGAAACATTGCTACAAGAATAGAAAGCGTTAATACAACAACGCCCGGCAGTATTACGCCGGCTTCCCAGACGGTCGCATCTGGCGTATCGCTAAACCTTACCCACGCCGGCGCAACGGGCATAACATCCCGCCAGTGGCAATTGAGTACGGATAACGGAAGCACTTGGACAGATATTTCCGGAGCAACCGGAACAACTTTTCACACGGGAGGATTAACCAATACCGGAACGGCAAACATCACGCATAGATACAGAGTGAGGGTCAACGGGCAAAATGTATATTCCGCCCAATCCGTTGTTACGGTTACACCCGCCGAACCCGGTCAGACTTTTACCAACCGGATGAACCATATATTTCAATATGCGGACAAAAGCAGGATAACCACAGGTCTGCTTAGCGATTACGGATTTCAAATGGTTGAGCCGGTGTATTTCGACGGCATACCCGCCGACAGCAACTATGTGGATATGAGTACATGGAAGATGCTGTACGCAGGCATGTATACGTCGAAAATCAACAACAACGTCAGTTTGACGTTCCCTGAAACTGTTTTTGAGCAAATCGACGGCGCTACGCACGCAGATGCAGTACCGTTAGCGCTGATGCACTATCAGTACAATGCGCTGAATGAAAACGCCATTGAACTGAACATGTTGCAAATCATTAACGGCGACCAGTTGCAGGACGTGCCGGGAGGAGCTTCGCCCTATCTGACCAAACAACTGTTTGCAGCGGCGCCCAAACAACTGTATTTCAACGAGCCTGAAGTATCTTTTGTGTTCAACTCCAATCTTTGGTACAAAAACGTGACTAAAACCGTTCAGAAAATGGAAATCAAATTCGATAATGAAACGGGATTTCTTTTAGCCGGATGGAATACTCCTGTCAGTCATTCATTCGACGATGGCGGCGTAAAAACCGTATATTTCCGCCTCACTTATACCGATAATACTTTCTTTACCAGCCAAACCAATATATATGTTTCCGAATCATCATCGTCTGGAAGAAATAGCGCCGCGTATAATCCAAATGATTATCACGTGCTTTCTGCAAATTCGTTTCATTCCGGCGGAAAAATCCAATGGGTGCTTTCATCAAATAACAATACAGAGCAAATCAGAAAACCGCTAATTGTGGCTGACCAACTTGACCCTGGCGATGTTTTTGGCAACACTGGTGGAATAAGAAAAAATGATATAAAAACTTTTTTAGGCTTGGAAGATGGCACATCTTCTTTTAGATTAGACATTGAATCAGTTGCCGGCAATGGAAGTTTTTACGATGACCTTGACCTTGCCGAGTACGACATTGTTTATCTTGATTACAACATGAGTCACGATTGCATTAAGCGCAATGCCAAATTGCTCATAGAGGCGATAGAGTGGGTAAACCAGCAAAAGCAATCTGTAACGGATGCTGCGCAAAACGTTGTTTTGGGTATCAGCATGGGCGGTTTGGTTGCACGGGTTGCCTTGCGTGAAATGGAATTGGACCCTGCCAAAGACCATGATACGTGGAAGTACATTTCATTTGACAGTCCCCACAAGGGCGCCAATATTCCTGTAGGTTTTCAGGCTGCAATTCGGCATATTGAAAAAACTCAATTTAATATATTGTTTTTCAACGTTTTGGATTACTCCAATTTTGTTCCCGAAGCCAAAAGCGCTGTTGATTTGCTCAACAGCGAAGCCGCCAAGCAAATGCTTATCTATTATGTTGAAAATAATTATAGTATCACCAGCGCTTATTATGATAATTTTCAGATGTTTCTAAATGGTTTGGGGTTTCCTCAGAATTGTATAAATGTAGCCGTTTCCAATGGCAGCATTAATGAAAAGCCGCTCTATGATCCGGGTACTTTAATGATTAACTGGGAGGAAAAAGTAAATTTTCAAGAATGGAAAAATTGGGTAGAGCATGTTTCCTGGATGGCTTCATTAATAACCTTCCCTTTTCATTTCTATACCAATTATCCTCATTTGGCATTAAATGCTATTCCCGGCAGAAGTCAGGTAAAATTGGACATCAAAGTAAACGCTATAAATTCAAATTCAAGAGTATATCTTGGCAAAATGTTTATAGAAAAACATATATTGTGGTTAAATTTTTGGATCTTCAACGTCGAAATCAAACTTGAAGACCGGACAGTACCTGGTTTTGCAGGTATGTATTCTTTGGATGGCGCTCCGGGCGGGAAATTTTCCCTGGAAAATATAGCCGGACAACTTCCTATACCTAACAAAGCTGTACATCAGAGACAATTCAGCTTTATACCCACTGTCAGTTCGCTTGCTTTAAACGATTGGCAAAACAGGTTGCTGAAGAACAATGTCGGAATAGCCACTCCGTTTGATTTTGTATATGCCCAAAACATAAATGAACAGCATACAGAACTGAATTCGGATAATGCATTGTTTCTGTATGATCACTTGAAGCCTGTCATCAACGGAAATACTACAGTTTGTTTAGGTAGCAACGTCTTCACATTAGCCCATCCTCCATTTGGAGATATTTTTTGGACAGTAGATAACAATAATTTTACTGTCACTCCATCCGGCAATCCCACAACCGTTACGCGCGTGGGGATAAATAACAATAATGCTATTTTATCTGCTCGAACCGGCAGTACAAGCGGTCCCGTAGTTGCTGAAATTACAATCACACCGTGTCCTATGGAAATTATCGGTTCTGCTTCAATTTGTCCCGCCACTACTTTTACGTTATCTAATGCCCCCAATAATCAACAAATTACCTGGACGGTAACAGGTAATTTCTCTTTCAGTTCTTCTTCAAATATCACATCAACCAATGTAGCGCAACCAACTGTTTATAGAACCACGCCGAACGCCACCGGTACCTTGTATGCTCAAATTGGTAATATAACAGTTAATAAAACTATCAGCTCGTGCGTAATATCGGGTCCTGATATTGTCTGCATTTCAGGAGAACCTTTTGCCCTTAATCCTTCCCCTTCCGGCTCTGTAACATGGACTGTTGATTATCCCTTCAGTATAGTATCTGCTTCGGGCGCTACGGTAACGGTAGGTTATTATGGCGCAAATTACGATAGCGGTACGCTTACAGCAAAACATAACGGACAGACAGTAGCCAGCAAAACTATTACTCCTTGTCAGCAGGCTAATGTATATGCGTCTTTGACAATGTATTCTTATTTGCCAAACGACCCCTATGTTTCTGCGATATTCAGCGCAGAAACTACTTCACCATGGGAACAATGGTCATATTGTCGCAATATAGCAATGGTTGACACTTATCTTCCATATTACTATGACAATGAGCCTATATCGGTTAAAGGAGACGAATATTTTACAGAATGCGAATTAACAATAAATACTTGGCCTAGCAGCTTGTTAGTCTCTTATTATGTCAGGGTTGCAGTAATAAAACATACATGGCAAAATGATACTGTACATATTCAGGAACAACGGGGCGATACGTACAGCGTTCTGGACTATATAGGATTGCTTGGCAGCGGATGGAGCACAAAGATTAATGCAGGCGAGTATTACTCTATGGATGTGCTTTGCAAGCTTTATCCGGTGGGTCATTGGGGTAGGTCTTCCGGCAACGACTTAGAGGACGAAATAGAAGAAGAATTTGAATTGTCAGCAGGAGGGTCTCGAAGTAGCCAATCCTTTAATGAATCAGAAATTGAAGTAACAATTTATCCTAACCCCACCGATGGCATGGTTCGTGTAGACATTGGCGGCGTAGATATTCCCCGTGGCGCAATGATAGAGATTTATTCACCGGGCGGCGTTCCGGTCAGGAGATTGACCGGGATATCAAATTCCAATACCTTTGATATTTCGCGGCATCCTCCGGGAGTATATACAATGCGTATTATCTTAGACGCTGAAAATGTGAGTGTTTGGAAAATAATGAAGAATTAAAGAATCGAAGCCCGTGTCAAAAGCGATGCGGGCTTTTTTACTCTGTTATCATCTTATAAAAATCTTCTTCTGAAATAATAGGTATTCCAAGCGTTTCAGCTTTTTTAAGTTTTTCGGGTCCCATTTTTTCGCCTGCCAGCACGTAGTTTGTCTTTGACGATATAGAACCTGTGTTCTTACCGCCATGCTCTTCCACCATTTTCTTTATATCGTCGCGCGGAATGGTAAACACGCCGCTAACAACGATGCTTTTGCCTGCCAATGTTTCCGATTTTACATTTTGTCCGTTCTCTTCTGATGCGAACTGAACGCCCGCCTGTTTCAATCGCTCAATCAGGCTCCGGTTTGCCGAGCTGCTGAAAAACTCTACAACGCTGGCTGCGATGCGTGCGCCTATTTCGTCAATGGATACCAATTCGTCATAACCGGCATTTGCTAACTTGTCGATGCTATTGAAGGCGCGCACCAATTTTTTTGCTATTGTTTCGCCCACAAAACGTATGCCTATGGCGTAAAGTGTCCGCTCGAACGGCGCTTGTTTAGAGGCTTCCACGCCTATAAGAATTTTTTCGGCGGTCTTTTCTCTAAATCCTATTTTCTTTACATTACCCTCCTCGTCGGTCACTGTTTTTTCCAAGCCGAAAATCTGCTCATATTTTAATGTATAAAGGTCGGCTACATCGCGTATTAAACCCTTGTCATACAGCAGTTCGATTTTTCCTTCGCCTAAGCTGTCGATATTCATAGCGCGGCGACTGATAAAATGTTCGATACGTCCCTTAATTTGTGGCGGACAACCCTCATCGTTGGGGCAGTACGATACTGCTTCGCCTTCGTTGCGTATCAGTTCGGCGCCACATTCGGGACAATGAGTAACAAATTGCGTCGGCAGGCTGTTTTTCGGACGTTTTTCCATGTTCACGCCTATAACCTTTGGTATTATATCGCCGCCTTTTTCCACGTATACGGCGTCGCCTGTGCGTATGTCGAGCAGTTGTATCTGGTCGGCATTGTGAAGCGATGCGCGTTTTACGGTTGTTCCCGCAAGCCTCACCGGTTCTAAATTTGCTACCGGAGTAACTGCTCCCGTGCGACCTACCTGATACGATATCGTGTTCAGGCGCGTTTCTGCGCGCTCGGCAGGGAATTTGTAAGCCACAGCCCAACGCGGACTTTTAGAGCGCTCGCCCAACTGGCGTTGCTGTGTGAGGCTGTCTACCTTTATTACAATCCCATCTATATCGAAAGGCAAATTATTTCGCTCGTTTGCCCATTTTTTGATAAATTCGACTACTTGTTGCATAGTATCGCAAATGGCGGCGTGAGGCGGCGCTTTGAATCCCCATTCGCGTGCTTTTTGTATATTTTCGAAATGCGATTGTGTAGGCAGGTTTTCGCCAAGCATGTAATAGAAAAAACAGTCTAACGAGCGTTTTGCCATCTGCGCCGAGTTCTGCATCTTCAACGCTCCCGATGCGGCGTTGCGCGGGTTAGCCAAAGGGGTTTCGCCCGCTTCGGCGCGCTCTTCGTTCAACTTGTTGAACACGGCGTGCGTCATCATTATTTCGCCGCGTATTTCGAACTCTTCCGGAAAGTCGTTGCCTTGCAATTTTAGCGGAATGCTGCGTATAGTGCGAACGTTTGCCGTTACATCGTCGCCCTGAACGCCGTCGCCGCGAGTCACGGCGCGAAGCAGCTCGCCCTTGCGATAGGTCAGACTAACAGAAGCCCCGTCGTATTTCAGTTCGCACACATAGCGGCAACAATCGGACAGGTCTTTGCGTGCGCGCGCGTCAAAATCTGTTAATTCCGTTTCGCTGTATGCATTGCTCAACGAAAGCATAGGATATTTGTGCGCCACTTGCACAAACTCCATGTTAATATCGCTACCTACGCGCTGCGTAGGCGAGTTAGGGTCGGCAAATTCGGGATGCTCGCCTTCGAGTTTTTCCAACTCGCGGAGCATAATATCATAATCGTAGTCGCTGATAACAGGCTGCGACAGAACATAATACAGATGATTGTGTTTTTCAAGTTCTCTACGCAATTCTATAATACGGTGCATTTTTTACTATTTTTGTGAAAATTTTTCAATTATTTTGATAAAAACAAAACGCCGCAAAGTTAAAAAAAAAATATCAGGTAGCAAAGAAAAAAAAAAGTTTTTATATTTCAAAATATTTTTATACTTTTGACGAAACAAAAAATATTGTAAAATTGAGTTTACCATACAGAATATTAATGTTTTATGTCGATGGTTTTCGTAGCATGACCATCGGAAAAACACTTTGGCTTATCATTTTTGTCAAACTTTTTATCATGTTTGCCATCTTAAAGCTGTTTTTCTTTCCCAATTTTTTAAAAAACAATTTCGAAAATGATTCGGAACGTTCCGACTATGTAATAGAACAATTAACCAAATAAACTTTTATGATTGATTCCATTGATTTATCTTTAGTAAACTGGTCGCGCGCACAATTCGCTCTGACTGCTGCGTTCCATTGGCTTTTTGTGCCTTTGACGCTCGGTTTGGCGTTCATTATGGCGTTCATGGAGACCATCTACGTGAGAACCGGCGACCCCGAATGGAAACGGACGACAAAGTTCTGGATGACGCTATTCGGCATCAATATTGCCGTAGGTATAGCATCAGGGCTTATCCTTGAGTTCCAGTTCGGCACTAACTGGTCAAACTATTCGTGGTTTGTAGGCGATATTTTCGGTGCGCCATTGGCTATCGAAGGTATTTTTGCCTTTTTCATCGAAACAACATTTCTTGCAATGATGTTTTTCGGCTGGAACAAACTCAGCAAGAGGGCGCATCTGACCGCTACATGGTTAGTAGCCTTTGGCGCAAGCCTGTCGGCAGTGTGGATACTTGTAGCCAACGCATGGATGCAATATCCGGTAGGTACGACTTTCAACCCCGACATGGCTCGCAACGAAATGACAAACTTTTGGCAAGTATTGTTCTCGCCTATGGCTATGAACAAGTTCTTGCATACTGTGATGTCGGGATTTGTCTTGTCGTCGGTATTTGTGATTTCTATCAGCGCGTGGTTCGTTCTCAAAAAGCGCGAACTGCTTTTTGCACGACGAAGCATGAAAATAGCCGCAATATTTGGATTAACATCGTCTTTATTTTTGATATTTTCGGGCGATACATCTTCTCGCATCATTGCAAAATATCAGCCGATGAAATTTGCCGCTGCCGAAGGCTTACACAACGGAACGAATAATGCCGGATTAACAGTTTTTGGCATCCCTTCGCAAACCGAAGATGTAAAATATAAATTAGAGATTCCCGGGTTGCTTTCGTGGATGACATGGGGCGAGCGCGACGCATACATCGTAGGTATCAACGACTTGGTGAGAGGCAATGATGAGCGCGGCATTATGCCTGCCGCCGAAAAAATAGAGCGCGGCAAAATAGCCCGCGAAACGTTGAAAAGCTACAAAGACGCGAAAAATAACGCAAACGAAGTCGTAGCAAGCGAAATACGCGCAAAATTCGACTGCCCGGAATTTCAGGAACAGTATTTCATGTACTTCGGCTATGGATTTCTAAATAGCCCGGAAAGCATAGTACCCAATGTTCCGATTGTATTTTGGTCATTTCGCTTGATGGTGTGGTTCGGATTTTATTTTGTTTTGCTGTTCGCCGTTGTTCTTTGGCTGGCTTACAAAGACCGGCTAAACAACTGTCGCAGGCTACTGTGGTTGATGCTGTGGTCGTTGCCGCTACCGTATATTGCCGGACAGGCGGGATGGATAGTAGCCGAAATGGGACGACAACCGTGGGCGATACAGGATTTGCTACCTGTTTCTGCCGCAGTATCGCAAATTGACGCATCGGCAGTGCAGACTACATTCTGGCTGTTTACAGCGTTATTCATAGTGTTGTTCGCTGCCGAACTATCTATTATGATAAAGCAAATTAAAAAGGGACCAAAAGGAGTTAAGGAGTTAAGGAGTTAAGAATTAAGAATTTAAGAATATGTTTGAATCATTATCACATTTGGCGTTGCAGCAATATTGGTGGGTCATAGTATCATTACTTGGAAGCATTTTGGTATTTTTGATGTTCGTGCAGGGCGGACAAACATTGATATACGCCATCGGAAAAACCGAAGATGAACGTTCCATGATTGTATTTTCATTAGGACGCAAGTGGGGGTTCACTTTTACCACATTAGTAACCTTTGGAGGCGCCTTTTTTGCGTCGTTTCCGCTATTTTATTCCACCAGTTTTGGCGGAGCATACTGGGTATGGATGTTAATACTTATTTGTTTTGTACTTCAGGCTGTTTCATACGAGTTCCGGTCGAAACCGAATAATGTACTCGGACAGCGTACTTACGAATATTTTCTGCTGTTCAACGGCATTGCAGGCACAGTGTTAGTTGGTACAGCCGTTGGCACTTTTTTTAATGGCGCCATGTTTTCGGTCAACGAAATGAACTTTTCGCGCTGGGAAACGCCTTTGCATGGATTAGAAGCCGCTCTTAATCCACACAACCTGCTACTTGGGCTTTCTGTATTTTTCCTTTCACGCGTCTTGGCATTGTTGTTTTTTATCAACAATATCAACAACGAGCAGATTATTACCCGTTCAAAAATACGCCTGATGCGCAATGCGATTACATTCGTAATATGTTTTGTTACTTTCCTGGTATGGCTGATGACGAAGGAAGGCTTCGCCTATCATCCTGATACCAAAATAGTACAAATGGAGCCTTACAAATATCTGCACAATCTGCTGGAAATGCCCGTAACGATGGCGCTGCTCCTTATTGGCGTTGTGCTGGTACTCTACGGAATTATCCGAACGCTGTTAGACAGCCGTTTTTTACGCGGAATTTGGTATTCAGGCGCCGGAACGGTCATGGCAGTGCTGTCGTTGCTGTTGATAGCAGGTTTCAATAACACTTGCTATTATCCCTCGCTCTACAACATGCAAAGCTCGCTGAACATACAGAACAGCTCGTCAAGCCAATACACGCTCACCGTAATGAGTTATGCTTCGTTGTTTGTGCCTTTCGTGATGGCTTACACTTTTTGGGCATGGCGTACACTCCTGAAAAAAACAATCACAACGGAAGAGTTGGAGGAATTTAAAGACGTTTATTGAAGATGTTGGACTTCGTACAATTTTTTTGCAAAAAAATATATTTTTTTTTGCAATATTAAAATTTTTATATACTTTTGTCACATAATTTTTAATATGTTTTTTTATGATGAGATATAGTATTTTATTGTATGTATGTTTGATTGCGGCAGCCTGTTCGGCGCCTGTGAACACGACTTGGCCCGATGTTACGCCTGAATCCCGTCCCGGCACTCGTTGGTGGTGGCTTGGCAGCGCTGTTGATTCTGCCGGATTAACGGCAAATATGGAAGATTTGCACAATGCCGGTATCGGAGCAGTGGAAATAACGCCTATTTATGGTATTGACGGCGCGGAACACCGTCATATTGACTATCTGACGCCAAGATGGATGAACCTGTATAAACACGTAGTTGCCGAAGGCAAACGGCTTGATATACAGATTGATATGAACAATGGTACGGGATGGCCCTTCGGCGGTCCGACCATTGCTCCTGATTATGCTGCTACCAGAGTTATTTTCCAAAAATATCAGGTGGCAGGCGGCGATAACTTTCGCAGAAGTATCGTTCCCGACGACCGCAGGCAGGTGGAACATTCTACCGTTTCTACCATTATGGCTTTCAACGGAACGCAGAAAATTGACCTAACCGATAGGGTGACAGCCGACAGGATGATTGACTGGACTGCGCCCGAAGGCAGCGACTGGACTATATGGGTGGTTTTCAACGGAAAAACAAGGCAGTTAGTAAAACGTGCCGCGCCCGGCGGCGAAGGATATGTGATGAACCATTATTCGCATCACGTGCTTGATTTTTACCTCAAGCGTTTTGAAGATGCCTTTTCAGCAGCTAATGCGCAATGGCCCAGCCGTTTCTTCAACGATTCGTATGAAGTATACGGAGCCGACTGGTCGGAAAACCTGCTAATAGAATTTGAAAAACGGCGCGGATACAAATTGCAGGACTATATCCCCGAACTGAACCGCGAAGGCGACCCTGATACAAACGCCAGAGTAATAAGCGATTACAGGCAAACTCTCGGCGACCTTTTGATGGATGAATTTACTGTTCCATGGACGGAATGGGCTAACAAACGCGGCGTCAAAACACGTAATCAGGCGCACGGCTCGCCCGGAAATCTCATAGATTTTTACGCAGCGGTAGACGTTCCCGAATGTGAATCGTTCGGACGCACATTATTCGATATCCCCGGATTGCGCGTGGACAGCGGAATGAGAGAAAGCGACGCACATCCGTCTATGCTCAAATTTGCATCGTCGGCAGCGAACATTACAGGAAAACGCTATGTATCGTCTGAAACGTTCACCTGGCTGACAGAGCATTTCCGAACCTCACTATCGCAGATGAAGCCCGAACTCGACCAAATGTTCGCATCGGGCGTGAACAATATATATTATCACGGCACCCCCTACTCGCCAAGAGATGTAGATTGGCCCGGATGGCTCTTCTACGCTTCCGTGAACATGAACATAAACAACACGATATACAAGGATTGGCGCGGATTGAACGACTACATCACACGGGCACAGTCGTTCCTGCAATATGGCTCGCCCGACAACGATTTTCTTGTATACCTCCCCGTTTGGGACGTGTGGAACGAAAGACCCGGATTATACCTGATGTTCGATATTCACCGGATAAAAACAATAATGCCGTCGTTCTTTGAAATGATAGTTGATATACAAAAATTAGGGTTCGACACCGATTATATTTCCGACAAATATCTTGAAATGGCAGAAGTCAAGCAAGGAAAGATAGCAACGCCCGGAGTTTCATATCAGGCTATTATAGTGCCAAATGTGAATTACATACCCGTTGAAAGTCTTGCAAAACTCTTGAAGTTGGCTAACGACGGCGCAACAGTTATTTTTGCCGACAGGCTGCCGGGCGATGTTCCCGGACTGCATGAACTCGATTCGCGCAGAAGCAAATTGAACGAGGTTATAGCGAAAATACCGGCGTCGCAGCCGTTCCCCGCATTCGAAAAAAAGAAAGTAGGCAAGGGGCAAATTTTTTACGGAACCGATTACGAACTGCTTTTGCAGAACACAACAGCAAAAGCAGAAGAACTGCCCGTTAAGCACGGCGTTAATATTCTGCGCAGAAAACATGACAGCGGTCACCACTATTTTGTGGCAATGCTTAAGAACAACAGAATCGACGGATGGGTGAAATTGGCTACTCCGGCAAAATCGGCAATGATTTTCGACCCTCTGACGGGCGAAAGCGGTAAGGCAAAAGTTCGCAGCAGCAACGGACAAACAGAGGTATACCTTCAGTTGGAACCCGGTCAGTCGCTTATTGTCAAAACGTTCACATCGGCAAACGTAGACGTACCCGATTATGATTTCTATCAAAAAGGCGTTGCGCAAGCAATAAGAGGCGAATGGACACTGCGCTTTATTGACGGTATGCCTGAAATTAACGGTGAATTTAAGATGTCGGGAACTCCGGTTTCGTGGACACAATTAGATAATGAAGACGTATCAGTATTTTCCGGCACGGGCAGATATACTGTCAATTTTGAAGTGAACGGCGAAGCAGACGACTGGCTGCTCGACCTTGGTAAACTTTGCGAAAGCGCCCGCGTAAAAATCAACGGACAAGACGCAGGCATAGTATGGGCATTGCCTTTTACGGTTAAGATAGGGAAATATCTGAAACCCGGAGCAAATACTCTCGAAGTAGATGTGACAAATTTGCCGGCAAATCGTATCCGCGACTACGACAATCGCGGCGTAAACTGGCGAATTTTCAAGGATATAAACATAGTCAGCGTTTTTTACAGGGATATACGCTTCAATAGTTGGGCTGTGTCGCCATCAGGGCTAACAAGCGAGGTGACGATTACGCCATTAAATAAGTTGTAGGATTGGATATTATCAATGACGGCAACATTATTCGGAAAAACATTTGTAGAACTTTCGCAAATAGTTAAAGACCTGTCTTTACCGGCTTTTTCGGCAAAACAGATTGCTGATTGGCTTTACAAAAAAAATGTGTCGTCAATTGATGAGATGCTCAATATTTCGGTAAAAAACAGAGCGCTATTGTCTGAAAATTACAGTATAGGCGTAATGGCGCCACTTTCGGAGCAAACGTCAAAAGACGGAACGAAAAAATATCTGTTTCCCGCCCCCCCGACAACTCTCTCCAATGGGGGGGCAGTGGAAACAGCATATATACCCGAGCACGACCGTGCTACGCTGTGTATATCTTCGCAAGCGGGATGCCGCATGGGGTGTGTGTTTTGTGCAACAGCGCGACAAGGTATGCAAGGCAACCTCAACGCTAACGGCATATTGAACCAGTTCCGCAGCCTGCCCGAACAAAAATCTATAACAAATATAGTGTTCATGGGTATGGGCGAGCCGTTTGACAATATGGACGAACTGTTCAAAAGTTTGGAAATACTTACTTCCGATTATGGATATGCGATGGCTCCAAAACGAATTACCGTTTCAACAATCGGCATCCTGCCGGCAATACGTCAATTTATGGACAATAGCCGTTGTAATCTTGCCGTTAGCCTTAATCATCCCGATTCGACGGAAAGACAAAAACTCATGCCGATAGAAAACAAATATCCTGTAAAAGAAGTGATTGAACTGCTTAAAAGATACGATTTGAACCGGCAACAACGCATTTCGTTCGAATATATCATGCTGGCAGGCATCAACGATTCGTTGCAACAGGCAAATGACGTTGCACGTCTGCTTTCAGGCTTGCGATGCAGGGTAAATCTGATACGCTACCATGCAATATCCGGCTGTACGTTTGCACCGTCCAACGAGCAAGTTATTCAACGCTTTGCCGACGCGCTATCTAAAAAAGGAATAATAACAACCATCCGTCGCTCGCGAGGACAGGATATTAGCGCCGCGTGCGGGATGTTAAACTCAAA
>Ga0099364_10009131_pt1 | contig 13811 bp, 8 predicted proteins | sample TergutTh196P3_FD_73070 | JGI IMG/M metagenome (GOLD analysis project Ga0099364, IMG submission 73070) | Microcerotermes parvus P3 segment gut microbial communities from Pointe-Noire, Republic of the Congo - Th196 P3 | ecosystem: Host-associated > Arthropoda: Insects > Digestive system > Gut ...
TACTTTGCGAACTTTGCACTTCTCTGCGTCTTTGCGGTTAAATTCTCTTTTTTTTAACCGCAAAGTTCGCAAGGGAATGCGCAAAGGACGCAAAGAAAACGTCCAATTTCTCCCCGTTTACAGTATAGTTGTTAGCTGCCCCGCCTACGGGGCGCACTCCCCTATTTTCCAACCCACTTTTTTTGAAAGGAATTACCATGAAGATTCAAACCGCACTGACATTGCTTTTCTCGACGCTGTGCTTCACTATTTTTATTGCAGCGGAAGCGGCGGCTCAGGTTGCAGAGGCTGCCAAAAGAGAGAAAATCCTTTATTTTACGCGTTCCAGCGGTAACGGACATTCCCCGGCAAGGATGCGTGAAGACGGCACGACGCTGTCCGGCGCAGCGTTGAAACAATACTGCGAGGAGCGAAACATCGAACTGGTCGAAAGTCATGACGGCACCATTTTTGATGGCGATGTCCGCGAATACGACGCGTTCGTTTTTTACACAACCGGCGGATTGCAGGATGAAAACAACAGGGTTCCCACTATGCTACCGATGAGCGATGCAGGGATCATGAATTTGATCGAGTCTGTGCGAAGCGGAAAGGGATTTGTTGCCATCCATGCGGGATCGGATACGCACAGCAAATTGCGTGTTGACGGCAAATGTCCCTATGTTGCAATGGTTGGGGGACGTTTTACGGGACACGGTCCTTCACAGTTCATGACGATCCAAGCGGTGGAGCCGGTCGAACTTCCGTGGCTCAAAGAAGTCAATGGAAAATTTACGGCTTACGAGGAATGGTATGCGATGCGTGAATTCAATCCTGACATGCGTGTTCTCTTTGCGATGCAAACGAAAGACTTGTATCCGCATCCAGACAACATCAAACATTACGGTCGCCCTGATTTTCCGCTCTGCTGGATCCGAATGGAAGGCAAAGGGCGCGTCGCTTATACACCGCTGGGACATGACGACAAGTTTTGGTGGAACGACTGGAATGTCCGAACCGTCGGCGAATTCATCGAATGGTCGCTCGGTCGATTCGATATGGACATGACCCCAAACATTAATACCGTCTGTCCCGGTTACGCTGAAATGCCGAAATAAAGAGTACATCGTTTCCTAAACAGCATAGATTATCTGCACCTTTATATTGTAAGCCTCGCACAAAGGCACAAAGTGCACAAAGGAGTCTAAACTGCCGTCAATTCCTTTGTGTCCTTCGTGCCTTTGTGCGAAACATCATCTCTATCATTTAAGACACCGTGTAAGAGAAGGGCGCAACGACCATGCCAAACTTGCTTATATTGAAAAAGCGATGAGTGTTGCCAAGACGAACGAGGACAAGAATTTTCTGCTCACACGCTTGGAACCGTCTCGCAGTAGAGAGAGTCAAAATATACTTTTCAAAGTTTTCCAGAATAGATTTTACTTAGACACCATGAACAGAAGACATTTTTTACAGACATCGCTTGCTTTGACAGGCACCGGCTTAGCAATGAGTGGACTCCGCGCTCAAGAGGCGGGAGTGAATCCCAAAGACTTCATCGACAATGGCGGTGAAGGACCGCAGAAGCACTTGACGTGCTATCCCGACACCCAAAACGGAAGACACCAGTTGTACCAACTTTGGGTCTCCTATGATAACCATGTGCTCTTGTCCTATCGGGCGCATCAAACTCAAAAGTATCCGTTTTTCTCGCCGATGGCGGGACCTCTTACAGGTTTGCCGTTGGTCACAGAGACGGCACGCCCATTCCCGCATCATCGCGGAGTCTTTTTCGGACTCGACAAAGTAAACGGCGGCAACTATTGGCAGGGTGCCTTGAATGCGGGGCAGATCATTTCGCAGGGACCTTCATTTGTCCGAGAGAATGGGCAATACAAAATAACGGCAACGACTGCGGAGATGGTTGACCGATGTATCTGGCAGCATGGGACGGAAGAACCGGTTATTGAGGATCAGCGTCGGTTCGTTGTTAAGGTCTTGGATGATCGGCGTTACATTCTCGATACAGAATTTGTGCTGACGGCTTTGACGGAGGTCACAGTGGAACAGACGAATCATGGATTGTTTGGGGTACGGTGTTCTCCTGATTTGGCACCGACGGGCGGCGGAATGTTGGAGAGTTCTGAAGGGGCACAGGGGCAAAGAAATACAGGGGGCAAACCGGCGCGTTGGATGGCATTTTATGGCAGGCGGGCGAAGTTACGCGAGGAGATTGTAGAGGGGATTGCGGTATTTTGTCCTTCAAAGGCACCACATCCGGCGTTTAGGGATTGTCCTTGGTTCACGCGGGACTATGGGAACATATCACCGACACCGATGGATCGGTTGCAGGCTCGTGGAGACAATCCTTTTGTATTGCCGAAAGGAGAAGAGTTGCGGTTGCGTTACCAAGTGGTTGCGTTTGGCGGTACGCCTGTGGAGGCGGGTTTGGATGCGTTATGGGAGGAGTTTGATGCTGCGGGTTGATAGGTTTGGTTGCTCTCGTAGATTAGGGGATGTACTGTACACGGGGAGAAATTGGACGTTTTGTCTTTGCGCCCTTTGCGTTTTTTGCGGTTAAAAAAAAGATTTAACCGCAAAGGACAAGGAAAAAAATATAACGTCTTTCGAGTATAGCCTATATTTCAAAAAAACACCTTACTACCGTAGAAATCTCAGCCAGCAACTGGCAGGTTACGGCGAATCAATCAATTCTTCATACATTGCAAACAAAAACACCAGCCGCTCTTGCTCGTCTCTGAACGGCTTGGAGCGATAACAACGGTCAACAGCTTTGTCTAATTCCCTGTGTGCCTTCGCAAGGGCAGGAGGCATACAGGCGGGATCATACAGGTCTGCCAGGGAACTATCGGGGAATTGTTTACGAGCCTCTAAAACGGCTTTGGCTTTTTCTTCGACTCTTTTTCTGTTGGTTGCCGATACGTTTACTGCCCAAGGGAAATTATTGTAAACAAGATTGACCGAATACTGAAAACTCACCCCCATTCTGCCGCAAATCTGACGATTCCACGCCATGTGCATCGCAGAGGTCAATACTCCAAAATGCCAGAGCGTCGCCTCACGAAGGATTCGCAATTTGTTACTAGAAATAACACTCGGCGGTAAAAAAGCAATAGGAATATAAATCCGTCGTTCCGAACTTATCTCTGGAATGACCAAATACCGCTTTGTGGGCATATTTTCGACGTGAAAACGGGTCGGTTTGTCGGCGATTTTCTGTGTTGGAATGCTTTTACTGTTTTGCCTGTATTGCCGAACTGATTCCACTCGTTTCTTAACTTCGGGCATACTACGGATTTCGCTCGGAGAACAATCGCCGACCCAAAGACACCAACGATTCCAGCCATTGATAAATTCGTCCGCTCCTAACCATTTTCGGAACAGCGGTGCCGCCTTTGGCTCAAGTTTGATGAATTCCGCCTTCTCCGTGTCGGAAAAAAGGTAATGCCCACCATCAATCGGCTTATTGCCGATGGCAAGTTTGGGGACATCGCACAAAGGTTCACTACGATTTTTCACTACAATATCGTCGGCATCAACGAGATAGCGGTTAATTCGTGTAACTTCACGTTTTGCCAATGTGTCGCCATCGGACTCAAACATCCAGCGTTTAGCAGGCTCCGATGGTGAAAACCCGACAATGACGCAATGAACATGTGCCTTCCCTTTCGCCTCGCTACTCCAAACGAAAGTCCGGTAGGCAAAACGGATATTGATTCCTTTTTCAAATAGAAAAGACCATAGCACTCCGACCTGTTCACCTTGAGTAATCGAATTAGTTGAAACGTAGCCGACTTGAATATGTGTGTTTTGAATATACTCCGCCGCCTTAAAATACCAACAAGAAACGTAGTCAAGCAGTCTTACATTGGGCATTTTCCCGAAAACTAACCTTATGTCTTCTTTTTGGACGGCATCCTGATATTTCGCACCAACAAACGGCGGATTACCGAGAACATACGAACATTTTTGCTTCAGCAACACATCGTTCCAGTCGATCCGCAGAGCGTTGCCGAAAACAATCTTCGCCGATTTTTTGAGTGGCAAGCGAACATAATACTGTCCAAAACGCTCCGAGGCAAGCATGTTCATCTGGTGATCCATCAGCCACAAGGCGGTTTCCGCTATGCGTACCGGAAATTCGACGATTTCAATACCGTAAAATTGATCGACATTGACCTGCGATACGAAATCCGAACCGAGAAATTGCTGACGACTCTTGAATAGCACATCCAATACGTCCATCTCAAGCAATCGCAATTCTTGGTATGCCAACACAAGAAAATTGCCGCAACCGCACGCCGGATCAAAGAATGTCAACGATGCCAACTTCGCATGGAATTCCTGTAATTTATTCTTGTTTGATTTGTATTTTTCAAATTCTGCCCGCAATTCGTCCAAGAACAATGGACGGATGACCTTCATAATGTTTTCTTCCGTTGTATAGTGTGCTCCGCAACGCCGCCTTGCCTCTGGGTCCATAACCGATTGGAAGAGCGAACCAAAGACCGCCGGTGAAATACGGCTCCAATCGAACCGAGTTGCCGCCAGAATGGCATCACGAATAGCACGGTTGCAGGCGGGAACACGGAGAGTTTCCTCAAACAGACCGCCATTGACATACCGGAACGAAGCAAGCAGTTCGTCAAGGTTTTTCTGCCGTTTGGATTCCGGCGTGTCGAGCACATCGAACAGTTGCCCAAGCCGAGGACCAAGATCGCCACCATCCATGTGAGTGTTCTGCTCTATAAAGGACGTAAAAGCGTTCGGTTCAAAGATTCCCGTATCTTCTGCAAAGAGACAAAACAACACTCGTACAAGAAAGCGTTCGAGAACATGACCAGAATAGCCGCTTGCAGCAAGAGCATCGTGAACTCGCCCCATCAATTCGGCGGCTTTGATGTTCGCAGCATCCTCTTTATGAGAGCGGTGGACTTTATAGCCGGGAATGAATGCAAAGGCGTGGACGTGCTTGTGCAAATCCTTAATCGGAAAGGTCAGAACCGGCAGACCGCCTTCTTCCGGTTCGAGGTCGTAGAGGATAATTTTGGCAAAATCCGAAACGATCACGTAGCGGGGAATTTCGTCATCACGGTTCTCGTCTTTGAGGCATTGGATGTACTCAAATGCCTGCGAAGCGGCTTTGTCAAGCGACTTGCCGTAGGATTTATGCTCCGCCAGTAGTTTGCCACGCCAAAACAGGTCGATAAATCCAAATTGTCCTTTGATGTTACGGACTTTTTCCTCAAAAGCGGCAACCGTGCGTCGCCGCACACCGAACACGTCAAAAAAATCGTTCCAAAATGACTGCGCTTCGGCATCCTCGCGCTGTTCGCCTGCCCATTCTTTGGCAAATTGGACGGCACGTTGCTTGATCTCGTTCCAGCTGAGTGGTTTATATTTAGCAGCCATTATTACGTGCCGATTATACCGCGAAAAATGGCGTTTTCAAGAGTGAAAAGAAAGTACCATCCTGGACGTAACGCAAAAAGTAACGCTTCGTGCCAAGGGCTATGATATACTGTAGACGGCATGAAATTGTCCTTTGCGTGTTCTTTGCGTTCTTTGCGGTTAAAAAAAGAATTGAACCGCAAAAGGGTCGCATTCCCTCACGTTATCGGATATAATCAGGCGTATGGAGATGCCTGTTGGATCGAAGGATGGGGCAGGTTTTTGTTGAAAGACATCTCTGTTCTCTTGTGCCTCAAAAAACCTACGAAGACTCGGAAGCAACGTGCAACTGAGCCACAACTGTCCGTCGGGAATGGGGCGTGTCCGTTTTCGGTAGAGAGGTTGTTCCCATGTTCATTGACGAAATAGAATTCGAAGTCCAAGCAGGTAAAGGTGGAAACGGCTGCGTCAGTTTCCGCCGGGAAAAATATATTCCCCGCGGCGGTCCCGACGGCGGAGACGGCGGGAATGGCGGGAGTGTGATTTTTCGTGCTTGCACCAACTTGAGCAACCTCGTGCACCTCACACGGCTGCACCTCTGGGAAGCCGACGGCGGCAGTCCCGGTCAGGGTTCACGAAAACATGGTGCCAGTGCCGACGATCTGATGATGGAGGTGCCGGTCGGTACAATGATCTTCGACCAAAAGTACGGTTTTCTCCTCAAAGACCTCGCCGCCGCAGGAGACGAAGTGATCGTTTGTAAAGGGGGCAGAGGGGGCAAGGGAAATGCCCGGTTTAAGTCGGCGACCAACCGTGCTCCCCGGTATGCCGAAGAGGGACAGCCGGGAGAACACCGGAAACTTCGCCTCGAACTGAAAATGATTGCCGATGTCGGACTCATTGGAAAACCGAATGCGGGCAAGAGCACTCTACTAAGTTGCCTTTCGGCGGCACGACCAGAAATTGCGGACTATCCTTTCACAACAAAACATCCGCATCTCGGTTTGGTTTACCTCGATTTAGACCGCTCCTTCGTGATGGCGGACATACCGGGTTTAATCGAGGGGGCAAGCCGGGGGATCGGTTTGGGACATGATTTTCTGCGGCACATTCAACGGTCGGGGGTCTTGATTCATCTTGTCGAACCGGCACCGATGGATGGTACGGAACCGTGGGAGAATTACCAAGCCATCCGCCGGGAATTGACCGTATTTGATGCCGCATTGGGGAAACGAAAAGAATTCGTGGTAATCACCAAAGCCGACTTACCGGAAGCACCAGTGATCCAACAGCAATTCGCTGAGCAGTTGGAACAGCCCGTTTGGCTTATCTCCTCAGCGACAGGCAGCGGACTCAAACAACTGGCAACTGCTATTTACGTAGCAATTGAGAAATAGAGCGAAACGATAGGCGGTTAAAGACTCCTTTTTTAACCGCAAAGTGCGAAAAGGTTTATGCAAAGTGCGAAAAGAACAGATTCGTTGCGTTCTCGACATAAACCGAAATGTAAAAAGTATTTTTAGAGGTTCCCCATCATCACTCAACACCGCCACGGGGAGCGCATTGCCCGGCTGCGCAAGCGGTTGGCGGCATCAACTTCGGAACCGGTGCCGGTGAATGATTCGGTTTCCGGGTCAAATTTGAGCACCATGGCTTCTTCCGATGCGGACTTCCTTGCCGGACTCAAATCCCAAGCGATCTTCGCACAATGCGACGCGATGTGCGCCATTGCCGCAACATCCGCATGGCTGGAAGGCTTCTTCCGCGACTTGACGCAATCGAGAAATTCCCGAACGTGATTGTCGGCTGGATAACCGCCGACGGAAAACTTTAACTCTTTCCGAAGTGCATCCGACGAAACTTCGGTGCGTCCCGAGTCGCCGGTTTCCACCCAGCCCTCTTCACCGACATACCGGGCAGAGCAAGAACCGAGCCCCATCCAACCGCTGTCGCGCATCACGAGTTTTACGCCGGTGGCATAACGTGCTTCCACCAGAGAGGTCTTGTCGCCGTTGTTATTGTAGGTTGCCCAGTATTCAATCGGCACCGTATCGTCCGATTGGTTCGCCCATTGACAGAGGTCAACGGTATGCGTGCCCCATTCGAGGATACCGCCGCCATGAAAATCATAATGATTCCGCCAGCCGCCGCCGACGTAGGCAGCATTGTAAGGTCGCCAAGGACAGGGACCAAGCCAAAGGTCCCAATCGACTTCTTCTTTGGGGGGTTCCGGTTGGGCGGGCAGCCATTCGTGTGTCGTTGCCGGATTTAATGTGTTGGCATGGACTTCGGTGAGTTTTCCGAGTTTGCCGTCGTGAGCAAGTTGGGCGGCAAGTTCAAAGTTGGCAATGTTCCGGCGTTGCGTTCCTGCCTGAAAGATACGTCCGTAACGGTTGACCGCTTGCTCGACTGCCCGGCTTTCCTGAATGGTCAGCGACAAGGGCTTTTCGCAATAGATGTCCTTCCCCGCTTTGGCAGCGACAATAGATGCCATCGTGTGCCAGCGGTCGCCGGTAGCAATAAGAACGGCATCCATTTGTGGATTGGCTTCGTAGAACTCGAACATATCGCGGTACATCGTGCAGTCGTTACCGCCGTACATTTCGTCCACCCTGCGTTTGACGGCTTCCCGCCGGGATTTCCGCACATCACAAATGGAAAGGAACCGGACATCCGGCTGCCGCAAGAAAATGTTCAAAACATAATCTCCGCGAGAGCCGATACCGAGAGCACCGAGAATGACTTGTTCGCTGGGAGGCACAGCACCATTCAGACCGAGCAGTTTTCCCGGTATATAGAAGGGCATTGCTGCTGCCGCCGCAGAAAGAGCAGCGGTCTTCATGAATTGCCGGCGATGGGGAGTGTTCGTTGCCATAGTATCTATGTATATGTGTTTCCGTTTTGGTTCCGCAGTTTATCGAACTTCCGACCAGTGTAACAGTTTTTTTACCGAATGCAATATGCTTTGCGTCCCTTGCGCTTCTCTGCGTCTTTGCGGTAAAATTTTAACCGCAAGGAACGCAAAGAAGAGCAAGGGACGCAGAGCATGTAGAGTATATGCGGAGTATATGGAAAAACAAAAAAACCGCCTGAAGTCTCCCGGTTCAAAAGAATGTCTCTCCACATTCTCTTTCGTATCCGTTTACGTTAAACTTGCATTCCTCATCCGGGTGACGACCGGGGGGTAAAACGAATACGCCGAAGCGGCTTCAAGCGGTTGTATCAAATTGTCCGGTTGTTCAAACTGTTTTGTGTTCAAACAGTTTTGTTCAGTAGGCTCTCCATTAAATTACCAAATTGCGGTATATCCCCTTCGGCATACGAAATCCACTTTTGAGGATGCCAAATTTCTATGCAAAAATACGCTCCAACGACCATGACTTCCTGTTCCGGCTCCACAGCGAGGAATTCCCGAAATCCTTCGGGCAATAATAATCTCCCCCGTTCTGCTAATTGAACATGCCGGTATCGTGTCGAAAGCAGCCGTCCGAGCCGCTGAAGGTCAAGCATGCTCTCTGCTAGGTATCCGGTCTCAAAACGCTGTCTCACCATCTCGATCCGCTTGCCGTGCTGCTGTTTCCAAATACTCTCTTCCCACAGTGACAGATGTCCCGGACCTTCTTTGACAATGACACACTTTCCCGCTTCCGGCTTGAAAACTTCCTTGAACTCATTCGGCAGCGTCAGCCGGTATCGGTCATCCACCGTCCGGCTAAATTCTCCCGTGATGAGTTTTTGCGTTTCCAACATGTCAACAGTATATCATAGATTGGGCAAGTTTTCCACTAGGGGGGTGCAAAAAAAATCTTTTTGGGCAATTTTCCCACAAATTTCTTTTTTTGGGGGAAAACGGGCACAAAAGGGCACCTTGCGTCCCCTGCGCAAACTTCGCGTCTTTGCGGTTAAAAAAAGCCGGCATAAATCAGCCCCAAAGTTTCTGTCCCAATGTCCGCACCCCCGGCGTTCCCTCTTGCAATCGGCAAAAACTCCGTTATACTCTTTCCAACATGCTCGGCAAAATGCCGGACGGATTGAATTACGAGAACGTCAACAAGCAAATAGAATCTCGCTTCGGCGACGACAGTTTTCTACATGGCAACCGGCTGCACCATGAAAGGAAGGGCGGGTAGAAAATTATCGGCAGTTCACAAAGTTGCGTTGCTCCCCGAAAAGGGAGCGTCGCGTGTGAACTCGCGGAAAGAATCTGGCATTGCGACCTATTTAGCAAGCGATGCACCTCTTTTGCCGGAGGGATGACTCCGTTTCTATTTGGCGTGCCGCTCCCATCTTGAGCGGGGTACTGTCGATGACTCGGCATACTTTTACAAACCCCTTACCCTCATTTACTATGTTTAACAGCATAAAGTACAAAATTATCACACCGGTCGCCGTCATACTGGTACTGCTTGTGGTCGCTATCGTCCTGTTTGTGTCCGTAGCGGTGTCGAACCTTTCCAATTACCTGATGAACTATCGTGTCCAAGGAGCCGTCCGCTCCGTCGTCACGCAACTCGATAACCTTGAGGAAAAAGCAAGAATCGTCGCCACCTCCGTCGCCGACAGTGCCACTGTTTCCGCATGTGTGGCAAACTGGAATACCGACAATGACAAAGACCAAAACAGACAAACCCTCATTGCGTACCTAACCGCCGCCGCAAAGAAAGTGGACACAGACAGTTTCGTCGTCCATGACGTGAAAGGAGATGTCATCCTGCGGTTGCACGAACCCGAAAAATATGGCGACTCAGATATCCATTTACCTTTTGTCGCCGCGGCGTTGAAAGGGCAGCCCAGCGATGCCTACGCCCAAACGGAAACGATGCCGATGGGAATAGTCTCCACTTCCCCCATACGGTATGAAGGCGAAGTCATCGGTTCGTTGACGGTGCTGGTCCTTATACACACCGAGGCATTTGTGGACAAGTATGCCGAAATTTTCGATGCGCAAATTACGATCTTTGCCGGAAAAAATCCGGGTGATCGACCCAACACGCGCGTGATGACCACATTCAAGGACGCGAAGGGGCAGCGAACCATCGGCACAGAACAAAACGATGAACGCGTGCTTGATGCGGTATTGAATAAGGGAGAGAACTACCCGGTCGAAGTAACGCTGTTTGGAGAACGATACCACGCAACCTATTTGCCGCTATCGGGATTTGGCGGTACTCCCGCCGGCATGTTTTTTCTGGGATTCTCAAAGGAGAGCACTATTGCCGCCGCCAACGTGTTGTTACGCAACGTGATTATCATCGGTGCAACAGGTCTTCTGGTCGCGGTTTTTATCGTGCTGGTCATCGCCGGCAGAATCAGCAAGCCGATCACGGTGATCGCCGAGTTCATGAAGCAGGCAGGTTCTACAGGGAACATTACGATGCACCAGGAATGTGTTGAACACATGAAAAAAACCTCTCAAACGAAAGATGAAGTCGGACAACTCTGCAATGCGATCTCCATGTTCGTTCATCATGTTACTAGAATTTCCGAAGAACTTGAAACGGTTGCCCAGGGAGATTTATCCGTAGAACTCGAAATCCTATCGGACAAAGACGTTTTGGGGGCATCGGTCAAGCACATGATTGACAGCCTGAATAAATCTTTCAGCGACATTAACAGGGCTTCGGATCGGGTGGCGACCGGCTCTGGTGAAGTGTTGAGTACGTCGCAGACTCTCTCCAATGGGGCGCAAGAATCTGCGGCGAGTTTGGAACAGATCTCTGCCTCGATGAGTGAAATCAGCAGTCAAACGAGATCGAATGCCGAGAGTGCCAGTCAGGCACGCGACTTGGCACAAGAAACGAGTAAGGTTGCCGGCGAGGGTCAGGATGCGATGAAAGAAATGACGACGGCAATGGAACGGATTACGCAAAACTCCAATGAGATTCAGCGGGTCATTAAGGTCATTGACGACATTGCATTCCAGACAAACTTGCTGGCATTGAACGCCGCCGTCGAAGCCGCTCGTGCGGGGCAGCATGGTAAAGGCTTTGCTGTTGTTGCCGAAGAGGTGCGCAATCTTGCATCTCGAAGTGCAAAGGCGGCGCAGGAAACTTCGGAACTGATTGCCAAGAGCGGTCAGGAGATCGAAAAGGGGGGCGAAGTCGCGACGCACACTGCTGAGGTGTTGAACACGATTGTCGAACAGATTAGGCAGACGACGGACCTTGTGTCGGGCATTGCCACTGCGAGTCATGAGCAGGCGCAGGGTGTCAATCAGATAACGCTTGGCTTGCAGCAGATTGATTCGGTCACACAGCAGAACACGGCGGCGGCGGAAGAGTCGGCAGGTGCGGCGAATGAAATGAGCAGCCAATCCGCGATGCTGAAAGACTTAATTGCCCAGTTTAAGTTGAAAAGGTAAGCATGGGGTTGTGCGGAGCACCGGCTCAATCACGTCCACAATTTCCTAAACAGCATAGATTATCTGCACCTTATATTGTAAGCCTCGCACAAAGTTCACAAAGAGTCTAAACTGCCGCAAATTCCTTTGTGTCCTTCGTGCCTTTGTGCGAAACATCATCTATGATATTAAGACATGGCGTGCTAGAGCGTATTCCGAATTGGTCTGGACAAAAAAGCGGGTTATTCCGTCATTGCGCTGCGCTCCATTCCGGCTTTTGCCATTGCGAACAAAAGCCGGAATGAAACGAAGTGGAATGACGGAGCGAGTCCGGACCAATTCGCAACTCGCTCTGGATTCCGGCTTGCGCCGGAATGACGGTCTATTACTTTCCGGCGAAAGCCTCACGGACGGACTGTGTACAATTTGTCCCGCTCCTCTAACATTGCTGTCCGGCGAATATACGCCAAAATTTCCCAAGAGACGCAAGTATAGCGTACTCCATCAAGAGCCGTAGGTGTAGGCATCAGTATCTACACATGTTTTTTTGTGCCTTAAATACAGTGCTATCGTGGTAGGCAGCCGACCGCCGGGCGGCTGCGTGCGGTACTCCGCACTTGGCAGCGTGAAATGCTTGTTTTGCCGAACTCGCCCCCTAGTCGGCTATCGCCGACGATGCCGCCCGGCGGTCGGCATCCTACCTGCACGGGATAGTTGTGTAGATACTATTGGGTGTAGGCGGTATTCCGCCGTAACCTACGGATGGCACGCATGTTCGGTGTGTACCCGGAAGTTACGCTACGCTCCACTTCCGGCTCTTGAATCACACGTTTTGCTATCCTCTTCGCTCTTCACTTCTCCACCGCATCGCCCGCAAGTGCGTTTCAATACGGAAAATGACGATGATGACTTCCAAACTAATCCGACTGAAAAGGAAGGAAAGGAGCAATCCTACCGTTCCCAAAATCATTGTCAAGAAAGCCGCAAACTCTGCCCCATTGCCTCCTCCCGCTATCATCATACCCGCTCCAATCAACAAGGCGATAAAGCCGAGAACATGAACTATAATCACAATGACCCATATGAACGAAATCCAAACGTTCGTAACAAACCGGGTAAAGCCGATGTCGAATAGTATGTCGAATAATCTCGGTGCATCTCCCGACGATCCTTCGATTAAATATTCAGGAAACAATCCTGAAATTCGTCTTGCAGCAAATACAGAGTGTTCGCCTTCCATCTTTACTGACGTGCTCGGCACAATGACTCCTTGCGCCACCAGTTCTCTGAGTCCATGTATGTCAATGGGACCTTGTTGCTTGCCATCAGCATCGGTGTAAAAATAGTTTGCCATAGTTTGCGTGTGTTAGGGGTTAGCGGCAAGAACGACAAGAGACGACACCGCCAAAAGACGGGAACGTCATGTTAGTCCAAAGCGAGTTCCCCACTCATACCACTGAGATAGCCGTGTAAACACAACGGCAACGTAAGCGCAAAAAAGAGCGCATACCTCGAAACCCGCAAGCCATGCGCATAACTCTCCCTTGCGGGAAACGCAATGAACCACATGGTTTTTTCATAACTTCCAACCGGCGAACCGGGTGGTATATGGAAGTAACGTGACTAAAAACTTGCGAACTATACCAAATATAAACGGCGACACGCCGTGCCGCCAACGTGATGGGCATTATACATCGGCAAGGCGAGCGTTGCAAGAGGGAGCGTCAACAAGAGCGGGGCGGCGTAACGTTCACAGAGCCCGTATCGTAAGATAGGGACTCCCTTGCTTACGCGTCGGGCTCTGTGAACAATTCGCAATCTAAAGCGGGTTTGTTCCCTGATTGCGAACGATCTCTTACACCAGTTTTTCCTTGTTCTTCAGAAGGAAAAATTCACTTTTAACTATGGGGAACCTCTAAAAATAGATTCTTTGCATCCTTTGCGCCTTAATGATTAACAGGGCACTTATCGCCCTGGCGGTAAAAAAATGACAGGTAGGCAACTGACCGCCGGGCGGTTGCGTCGGCAATAGCCGACTGGAAGCGTCACCTGCTTCCAGTGCGGAGTACCGCACGTTGCC
>Ga0099364_10009132_pt1 | contig 13810 bp, 10 predicted proteins | sample TergutTh196P3_FD_73070 | JGI IMG/M metagenome (GOLD analysis project Ga0099364, IMG submission 73070) | Microcerotermes parvus P3 segment gut microbial communities from Pointe-Noire, Republic of the Congo - Th196 P3 | ecosystem: Host-associated > Arthropoda: Insects > Digestive system > Gut ...
TCGCCAGCCCTTCCTGCAACAGCATTTTTTCCATGTCCTCCGGGCTTTCCAGCTTTTCAACCTCGTCGTTTAAATCCTCCTCAAACTCCGGCTCATCCTCTAAATATCCCGCAATCTCCACGCCCGCCGCTTCGAGCAGTTCATACAGTTTGTCAAGCTGCTCAGGGTCGTCCTCCAGTTCAGTAGCGTAAACAAGCATCTCCTTCTGCGAAATTATGCCCTTGCTTTTCGCCTTGTCAACAATGTCGGCTATCTCGATTTTTTTTTCTTCTGCCATATCGCTTTACTTTTCCTCCCCTTTTTAACTCTGATTATAATTATTTTTTGACCTTATATAATTGACCCAGTCGTCTTTAGGCTGTTCCGCCTTTTTATGTTTCAGAAACGCGTCTATATGGTTCCGCAGTTTATCGGACCGGTTTAAAAATTTTGTCGCCGCCTCCGAAATCCTCATCTTTGTTATCCTGCCTATCTCGTCCGCCGAAAAATCCCGGTTCATCTGCAATATATCAAACTCGGCGGGAGCTTCGGCAATCTCTTTTACCGCAAGAAATATCCGCCGGTAAAATTCGTCGGGCAGATAGTCCTCAACAAGCATATCTTTTATATCGTTATAAAATTCAGGATAATTTAAAAGCGCGCCGAGTATTTTTTCTTCCGGGGTCACCGTTTCTTTTTTTAGTTTTTCCTCGAATCTTTTGTCCTCGTCGCGTTCCTCGTCGGCTATGTGCTTTCTGTGCAGAACTTCTATTCTTTTAAAAAAAGTGTCGGGCATAACTTTAAATATATCAGCCAGATGCCCCGCGTATACTTCCCGGTTAATCCTGCTCTTTATCTTCGCGACCTCCCGGCACGATTCGCCGACGGCTTTCTCGGCTTCCCCCGGCACGCTCAAATCATATTTTTCAAGCACCTCGTCTATCACGGTTTCCCTGTAGCCCTTCGGCTTGTCCAAATAACCCGCGAGCTTCTCGCGCCCGTATTTATTTATAAACTCGTCCGGGTCCTTCGCGTCGTCCATCTTTAAAACCTGCGCTTCAATCCCCGTTTCCCCCAAAAGAGCCGCCGCCTTGTTCATAGCGCGTTTGCCCGCCTCGTCAGAGTCATACGCGAGAACGACGCGCTTCGCGTATCTTTCTATCAGCCGCGCCTGCTCGCCCGTCACAGCCGTGCCCAGCGTCGCCACCGCGTTCGAGAACCCCGCCTGGTGCATACTTATAACGTCCATGTAGCCCTCGCACATCACAAGACAGTCGCGCTTGCTGTTCTTCGCGAAATTAAGCGCGTATAAATTCCGGCTTTTCTTAAACGCCGGCGTGTCCGCCGAGTTTAAATATTTCGGACCGTTCTCTTTGCCGTCAGCCGCTTCAAGAGCGCGCCCGCCGAACGCGATTACATTGCCCTGCACGTCGATTACCGGGAACATCAGCCGACCCCGGAAAAAATCATAATACTTGCCTTTTTTGTCCACCCTGCACAGCTCCGCGGCTCTCATTTCATCTCTTGTATAGCCCTTGTCCAGCAAATATCTAACTAAATTGTCCCAGCCGCCCGGCGAATATCCAAGACCGAAACGCTTCACCGTCGCCCCTTTCAGCCCGCGCCTGTTCAAATATTCGCGCACCCTGTCGCCGTCCTCGCTTTTTAAATTAATTAATCTGTCATGAAAATACAGCGCGGCGTCCCTGTTCATTTCATAAATGCGCTTCCGCCTGATTAATATGTCACGGGCTTCGCCGTCGTCCGCAGGCATCTCAAGTTTAGCGAACTCGGCAAGCCGCGCAACCGCCGATAAATAATCAAGATTTTCTATTTTCATTATAAAAGTTATAACGTCGCCGCCCGCGCCGCACCCGAAACAGTAAAAAAATCCCTGCGACTTGCTCACTGTGAACGACGGCGTTTTTTCGCTGTGAAACGGACAGTTCGCCTTCAGGTTGGACCCGGACTGCTTCAGGTTCACATATCTCGCGATTATATCCTCTATATTATTCCTGTATTTAATCTCCTGCAAAAATCCGTCCGGAAACCTCATGTTTTACACATCTCTCTCGTTTCAATATAAATATTATTAATAATTTTGCCTTTTTTATACTTAAATTTAACTTTGCCGCCAATTTTTTATTATTTTAGATATATTATCCGAACGTCCGCGCATAAAGCGCGCCGTCAAATTCGACCCGCCGACCCTTGCAGTTCTTGCGCGTGCAAAGCGCGCAGTTCGAAAACTCCGTTTCGGACGGGAAAATCAAGCCTGACGTCGATTTAATCGGCACCATCAGGAACGATTTATTAAGTTCTACTCCGATTTCCGATTTAACGTCGCCAATCATATCAAAAAGCTGCGCCTGCTGTGAAATAGCCCAGTTTTCCAAATCTCCCGAGCCGGGGTTTACCGTCGATAATTTTTCAAAATTATAAGACTGCTTCAAGTGGCTCACAAAAAACTTATGCGCGTCGAACAAGAAAAACTCTTTAATCATATCAAGCCACAAACTTAAAATATAATCCGGCTCGCCGTGCGACCAGTCGTCAACTTCCGTCCCGCACGTGCATACATACGCGAAAACCCTATGTATATCTTTCAGCGTCGCCGCAAGCACCGCGCTTTCAAAATTACAGCCGTTTATCCTGACGTTCCTGCCCTTTATTTCTTCGACGAACGCCTCCCTGTATAAAACTTTCGGCTTCGCTTTTTCTTTAGCTTTTTCAAAAAGCCCCGCGACTATTTCTATATCTTCGGGTTCTTCTATTTTTAATCTTTCAATCACCTGTTCAATATTTATAGTCACCGGTATATCGTCAAGTTTGCGCAACATTTTCATGCTCCTTTTTATTTTCATTTATCTCCATGTTTTCGGGACAAACAGCTCGCAATATTTATTTATAGCATACCTGTCCGTCATTCCCGCTATATAATCGCATACAGCCCGGTCTATCCCTTCGGCTTCTATAATCGGCTCGTACTCCGGCAGTAATAAATTATAATTTTTTATAAAATAATTATAAAGCTGCTCTAAAATACGCTCGGCTTTCTTTGATTCAGCCATCACCGTTTTATTATAATACACGCGCTCAAACAAAAACTCGCGCAGTTTATCCGACGCTTCCTGAATTTCCGCCGACATTTTTATTTCGTCCTTGCCTAAAGATTCGCTGATGACAGAACGTACCATCGTGTTTATCCGCTTGCTGTGAGTGTTCCCCAGTATTTTTGTCAGCTCGCGCGGCAGGCTTTCAGCTTTTAAAATATTAGCGCGGATAGCGTCGTCTATATCATGATTGATATAAGCCGTCCTGTCGGCGAACCTGACAAGCCTGCCTTCGAGCGTTTCGGCGCGCTGCCCTCCGTTGTGGCGCAAGACGGCGTCGCGCACTTCATGCGTAAGATTTAAGCCCGTGAAATCTTTCTCAAGCCTGTCGATAACCCGCAAGCTCTGTTCGTTATGCTTGAACCCGCCGGTATGCAGACTGTCAAGGACGGCTTCGCCCGCGTGTCCGAAAGGCGTGTGACCTAAATCATGACCCAGGCAAGCGGCTTCAGTCAAATCCTCGTTCAGCTTTAATGCGCGTGAAAGCGTGCGTCCTATTTGCGCCGTTTCGAGCGTATGCGTCAGACGCGTCCTGTAATGGTCGCTCTCAGGCTCTAAAAAAACCTGCGTTTTATGCATAAGCCGCCGGAACGATTTCGAGTGTATAATTCTGTCCCTGTCGCGCTGAAAATCAGTCCTGACCCCGTCCGGCTCGAACTTATTATTCCGGCGTCCCCGCGTATTTTCCGACAGGCACGCATACCGCGAAAAATTTTCACGTTCTTTCCTGTAAATCACTTCAACCGAATTCAACAATATAAATACCTCTCTTATAAATATATATACGCAAAAAAATAAAATTAACCTTTTTTTTATTTTTTTAATATTTATGTTGGACAAATTTATTTATATTATGCAGAAAACGCTGAAAATATGCACCTGTCTTTAGGGTGCGGCGCCGGTAAAGGCACAAAGAGCCGAACCGAAAGAAAACCTTATTTTTTTCGGTTTTTCTATGGCTATATTGTACCATGCAATTATACAGCTATCTTCTCCGTCTTGGCGCGGGCGGGTCGGGCGCGTAACGCCAGACCTCGTGAAGCCTGTTCCGTATCAGATTATCAGTATAGTTCCAGCGCGCCGTTACCCATGTTTGTGCAAATTCGCGCTCCGAATCTATAGTACCCAACCGCCATTTGTCGCTTTCCCTGTCCCATGCCCCCGATTTTTCAAGCAAATCAAAATATTCTTCGAACCGTCCGAGTATTTTTTGCAGCGACAGCGCGTCCTCTTTTAACCGCGCCCATGTTTCGCGCATTTTATCGGCGAATCCGCCCGCGTTTGTCAGAACAAGCCGCCGGAAAAGCTCCGTGTCATGCTCCCATTCGCTGTCCATCCACGGACCGTCCTCATGACCGTACAATCTTCCCCCATGCCATGATTTCCCCCATGTCCCGTCCAAATCCCATGGGGTAACAAATATTTTATTTAGATTTTCGTCCGTTATATCATAAACCGACCAGTATAAATTCTTGCCTGTGTTATCATACGCGTAACTTAAAATCATGAAAATAGTATACTCGACGAAATTCTGTATATCTATATAATCAGCCGCCCCCGCCGCGAACGCCGCGTCGTCCGACTCCACGAAAAATCTTATAAAATCAGCGAGCGGCGACCATTCTATCTGCCCGCCGAACCTTGGGTTCGGATATTTCTGCTCGAACACGTTCCACCACGAGCTATTATTATTATAGTCCTGATAGCTCCGGAACAGCAGAACGTCGCCCCAATGCCTGCCTTTATAAACTATGCTCCGCAGCTCGTCTTCGTTCCTGTCGAGCTGTAGCTGCGCCCTGTCGATTTTCTCAGTAAAGCAATACAAGCCTAAATATTCGTCGTTCAGGAACACCTCGGCGAATACGCCGCGAGTCCCGTTCGTGTGCTCCTGCCCTTCGCGCATATAATATAACGGCGAGCTCATGTCGTTCCAGACGTCGGTCGATATCCTGTTTCTCATTCGCGAGCCGTCGATAAACATTGCGTCCAGAATCCAGTCCGAATTGCTCCGCAGGTTAAACAGGCGCACGCTTTTATTCTGCCCGTTTTCCCAGAATTTTATCGCGTACGAGTTCTTCGGAAGCCCCCGCGCCATCGCGCCGCGCCTTTTTATCCCGGCGTTTGACTCGATATAATACGCGCTTGGCACAGGCTCGCCGCCGAAACTTATATATTCGAAATCCGGGTCTGTCACAGAAATAACCGCGTTCCCGTAATCGTCCGCTATAATCTCTATATCGTTTATCTGGATAACCGGCAGCATGATAAATATTATTTTATACTCGAAAGTACGCACAGAAGTATGCGCCGCGAGTTTATACTCTTTATTTAATTCAGGCGCGAACTTCCAGCCAAGACTGTTATTTCCGTCTGAAATTTCGGCGAAAACTTTTTCCCCGTTCAGATTTTCTATATCAAATATAAATTTAAGCTCGGCGCCGGGCTTTTTCCCCATAGTATAATAAAAAGTATAAGTATCGCTGTCGAACGCGCATTTTATATTATTTATATATAAATTATGTATAATATTTGGATTTCTCGGTTTGCTCCCGTCAGCCGCCAGCCAGCGGCTCTTAAAAATCGTCTCCGCGTTATTAAAATCTGAATAAACCCGCATGATTTCGCTTTCGTCCGGCGAAACGCTTAAACTTAATCTTCTCGCTTCGCGCACTGTATTTTTTAAATTTTCAGATTCCCCGTCATCGTCATACAGATTCTCGTAAACCTGCGCGCGCTCAAGAATTTCTGCGAGGATGCTCCCGCCCTCCGGTTTTTCGGCAAGCATGACAGGCTCCGCCGCAGCCTGACCGGTGCGCTGAAAACACGCCGGTATTATAACAATTATTGCCAGCACTATAAATATCGCGCAGATTTTTATATATTTCATGAACGTTCCTCCTGATTTTTTGCTTGTACCAGCCGAGCCTATTTCCCCACGCAGAAATTTTTAAATATCCGCGCAACGATATCTTCGCTCACCGCGCGCGAATCGCACCTGTCCAAGCTCCGCGCCGCAAGCTCCAAGTCAAGCCCTGCTATATCCGGCGTGAACCCGTTTTTCAATGCGCCGACCGCCGAGTTTATGCTCGCCAGAGCTTCGCAGATTTCATGGTACTGCCGTTCCTCCGTTAAAATCTCGCCGGAATCAAGATTATATTTATCAAGATTATATATCCGCTCAAGTTTGCTTTCTATTGCCTGCAAAGCCGAAAATCCCGCCTCGCCCGATATATTCTCACGCGCAGATATTATTATATAATCTTTTAATTTATTTTTTAAATCTATATTATTTATATCACATATATCGCATTTATTCAAGAGCAATATTATTTTTTTATCGTTACTTTTTTGTTTATTTATTATTTCTAAAATATTTTCGTCGTCTTTATTTATATTATCTGCGGCGAACACGCCGATTATCAAGCCGCACTCGTCTATTTTCGCGCGCGCTCTGGCTATGCCGATATTTTCAATCTCGCCGTCCGTTTCGCGTATGCCCGCCGTGTCAAATAAATTAAGCGTAAACCTGCCCAGATTGACCCGCGAGCTTATAATATCCCGCGTTGTTCCCGGCGTTTCATGCACTATAGCTACTTCGTCCCGCGACAATAAATTTAAAAGCGTCGATTTGCCCGTGTTAGGCTTGCCGATTATCGCGCAGTTTATCCCGTCCGCGATTATTTTCCCCGCGTTATTATAAGACCCGCGCAGATTTTCCAGACTCCTGACGATAATATCAAGATTTACGAGCATATCCTGCGCCGATATATCCTGCAAATCCTCGCCGGGGTAATCTATATATACATAAACCTCGCTTATTATTTTTTTTATCCCGTCCGATATACTCTCTATCTTGCGCGACAACCCGCCTTTCGTCTGCGCCGACGCTACCCGCGCCCCCGTTTCGCTGACCGCGCTTATGAGCCTGCCGACTGCCTCCGCCCCCGTGAGAGTTATTTTATTATTTATATAAGCGCGCTGCGTGAACTCGCCCGGCTTCGCGTGAACCGCGCCCGCTTCAAGAGCCGCGTTTAATACTAAATCCGCGATATATAATCCGCCGTGACAGCTTATCTCAAGTATATCCTCGCCGGTATAAGAACGCGGCGCGTAAAATTTTGTAAATATGCCTTCGTCAACCGCCGCGCCGTTTTTCAAAATATCGCCGAATACCGCAAAGTTCGCCGGAATATCCCCGAACCTTTTATTTTTATTATAAAATAATCTCGCGCCGATTTCAAAAGCGCGCTCCCCCGATATTCTAATTACTGCTATTCCTCCGGCGCCCCGAGCCGTCGCTATTGCCGCTATAGTCTGCATTTTTTATCTCCTGATTAACTTTATTTTTCGCGAACATAAATAATATTATCTGCGCAGTTCCGACAGCCGCTGCGGCGCATATATTTTTTAAGTCTATTATGCCGAACTCTAAATACTCGCGCACTGGCTCAACGGATAACGCTATATATATTAATATAATATTTATCGCTAATGCCGCCATAAAAATTTTATTTTTTAAAAAATTTTTTATATATCTTGCCGAATTTGCGAAGCACGCTAAAATATAAGCGAAAAAAGCCGCCGTCTGCACCGTAATTATATTCTCGTGCGTGCCGATATAATCTAATATATTGCCCTGCATCGCGTAGCATATAAAAAAAGTCAGTATAACCGAAATAAATATATTCAAGCCTGTCGCCGCGCTTCTCTTTATCATTATTTTAAAATACTGCCCGTCGTTCTTTAATGCTTTTCGTTTTTTTATCCCGCTTAAATCTTCCGAATTTAAAGCTACCGCGAAAGCGCAGAAAAAACCCGCCCCGGCTGACGACCAGATAATCTGCGCCGGATTTAAAATATACGCGCCGTTAAAAATCAGCGCGAAAAATATCAGCATATACTGCGCGGAAAAAAGCCCCGCTGAAAAAATCATCGCGTTCATGATATTCCTGTATATTAAATCGGCGTTCCTGACAGCTTTTAAGACCAAGCCGAGCGACATATTTTTCATGTTCACGCCAGATTTATTTTTCAGCACCTCGTCTTTTATGTTAGCCGGGCAGAACGCTAAATAGCTCTCGTTTAAAATCTCCGCTTCGCTGACATTGCCCGCCGTCACCGCCGCGTATTTACCCCGCGATTTTAGATTTCGCAGCAGCTTTATATAATTTTTTTCGGACAGCCGCTCTATAATTCTCAGTTTATTCAGGTTTATATTATTATCTATATTATTATTTGTTACAACCACGCCCGGATAATCGTCGCTGCCGCGTACTATTCCGAATTTCAAAGCCGTCTTGTAAGTATAACCCCCGTTGGATTCCGCTATCATTACTGGCATTACGCCGAAATTTTTCAGGCTTTCCATATTCTCTCGTACCTCCGGGATATTTACTTCAGAAAAAGCCGCGAATATCCAGAAATCCAAGTCTTCCGGCACAGTATTAAGGTCCCCGGCAACGCTTGTCAGCTCTTTTAACGCGACCGCCATAACTAAATCATGCTTTTCATACAGTTCTAATAACCTGCGCTCCAGAGCCGGTATATTCACGGGCTCGAACAATTCGCCGCCGGTAAGCTGGCTCGCGCATTTTTTTATTATATTTTCGGCTTCGCCCAAGCATACGAGTACGATATTTTTATTATTTAAAACCGGCGCGCTCGTTATTTTCCCGTTATTATTAACTTCGCCGAGCTTTTTGTTTTCCCTGTAATTCAGCTCCAGCCTATCCGCCGCCTCGAAAACTGCGCGGGCGACCGCCGGATTATAATAATCGCAGACCGCCGCCGCGTTCAATATAATATAGCCTATATCATATTTATTTTCATAGGACACTTCAAAATCCTCGTCCGTGAAATATATTTTATCAAGTTTAAGCCGGTCGTCGGAGCAGAAATCGTTCTTTTTCGCGATAATCATATTTATATTGTTGAGCCTGTCTATATCTTCCGTCTTTTTTATGACCGCGCCGAACAAAGCCGATTTTTTCATGCCGTAAGTCAGCGCGTAATCGGCGATTATAGTGAGCTGTTCCGAAAATGCCGACGCCGAAGCGGTCAGGCAAGTCAGTATTACGAGCGTCAAGTCGCGGTGCGTAAATATGCCGTACAATATCGCCGTGACGGCGAACGCGGCTGTCAGCAGAAAAAACGACTTGGATATCCTCGCCGCGTTTGCCTGAATACCCGGCGCGGCTTCGGATTTTTCCGTTATTTTTGGGACGGGCTTATCTTCGCCCTTATATTTTTCCGCAATCAGAATATTCCGACCGGTGGCGAAAACGACGGCGGTGCAGTTTCCCGATTCTATAATATCCGAAGCGTATAAAATATCGGCTTCAAATCCGTATGCGCGGGAGCCGTCCCTGCCGACGCTGTGCGTTTTATACGGCTTTAAATTATGTTCGCCGTCGGCTGTCCGGAATTTATGCGAGCATGACAGATTATTCGATTTTATGATTTTCGCGTCGGCGGGTACGATATCGCCTTTGGCGAGCGTTATCAAATCTCCGGGAACGATGCTCTCCGCGAAAACTTTTTCTTTTTTTCCGTGCCTTGTAACTAAAATGCGGGGACGCGTTATCCTATATAAATTAAAATAATTATACTCGGACAGCATGAATATAATAAAAGACGAAACTATTAAAAATATATAAGCGAAAACTAAAAACAATTTTATGTCAAAGCCCAGCAAATCTATAATAACCGCCGATAAAATATAAATTACGCCGGATATTCCCGCGGAACGCGAGAATACTGCGCGCATATCAAATTTTTTTTTGTCCATGCCGTAAAAATTCCGGTTTTTAAGAGTATCGGGGTCAATAATATTCTCGCCGTATTTTTCTATAGCGGCGGCGTAATTTTTGCGGCTCAGCCCTTTTTTCGTGTCGGTTGAAAAATATGTTTCCAAATCACGCTTTGTTTTGCCCGACCAGTTTATTTTTTCTTCAGCCATTTATGACCTCTTTTTTTGTTATATTATAATATTATAATATATATAAATTGTTAAGTCAAGTTTTTTTATAATTTTAATAATTATTAATAAATTTGTGTTATAATATTTAATATTTAAATGTAGCGGGAGGATTTTCAATGTTAAACCACGAAGAAAAATTAAAACTTGTGAAAAAAAAGAAAAAGATTTTGTTAGCCGTCGTCCTGATAATAGTCGGGGTATTCCTGCTTTTGGGCATTACGCTTCTGGTTTTATCGGGAATCAGGCATTTTGTATGGGACAGGAGAGTCCAAGAGCATATTAACCCGATGGAGCGCAGGTATATTCACCCTGACCCGGACTGGGACAAAAATATTTTCGAGGACAGCCAGTACATGAGCCTTGACAGGAGCATTAAATACAGCGACGGTTCGGTTATAACTGTTATGTCGGAGGAAACCAAAGAGCTTTACCCGGTTCCGGCGCAGTTCATGTACGACGTTGTTCAGACTATAATAAACGGGGACTATGAAGCCTATAATAATATATTCGCGGACGAATACTGGGATAACGGCGGCGAGGATTTTATGTTCCCGATGCAGGCTTTGTACAGGACGGAGATTCAGATTATAAACATGACGGAAACGACGGCTGAAGTTAAACTAAGCTATATGATTTATAAAAACGACGGAATGTTCAGACCTGATTTGCCGTATGACGAAGAAGCCGTCAGACCGCTTGTATATATGCTGGTTGAAAACGGCGAAGGCGAACTAAAAGTTTTTAGAAAGAACGTGTATACTTTTATCGCGACTGAAAATTTTGAATAAATTTTAAAATAAATACAGGAGAAATAATCATGCAAACTGAAAATAATACAGGGAATAAAACAGAAAATAAGGCAGGAAAAAAAATAATATTGTCAGGCATACAGCCGAGCGGGGATTTGAATATCGGGCATTACTGGGGCGCGATTAAAAACTGGGTCAAGTTGCAAAGTGATTATATAAATTATTTTTGCGTAGTCGATATGCACGCAATCACGGTGCGGCAGGAGCCCGCGCTTTTAAGGCGGCGTTCGCTTGAAGTTGCCGCGACTTATATAGCGTGCGGTATCGACCCGGAAATATGCGCACTGTTTATACAGAGCCATGTGCCGGAACACGCGCAGTTAGCGTGGGTTTTAAACTGTTACGCGATGTTCGGCGAGCTTTCGCGCATGACGCAGTTCAAAGAAAAATCAGAACAGCACTCAGATAATATAAACGCAGGTTTGTTCGCTTATCCGGTTTTACAGGCAGCGGATATATTAATATATAACGCGCATCTTGTGCCTGTCGGCGCGGACCAGAAACAGCATATTGAGCTTGCGCGGGATATTGCCGTGCGTTTTAATCATGTTTACGGCGATGTCTTCACGATTCCGGAACCGTATATATCGAAAGAAAAGAGCGCGAGAATTATGTCGCTTGAAGAACCGTCTAAAAAAATGAGCAAAAGCGAAGATAACGCCGGTTCTTATATTTTAATCACGGAGAAGAAAGACGATATAATCAGAAAGTTTAAACGCGCCGTGACGGATTCAGACACGCAGGTAAAATTTGCGGAAGGCAAAGACGGTATAAATAATCTTATGTGCATATATTCATGCGCGACGGGCAGGAGCTATGAAGAAATCGAGCGCGAGTTCGAGGGCAAAGGCTACGGCGATTTTAAACTGGCGGTGGGCGAAGCCGTCGCGGCGGCGCTTGCGCCTATTCAGGCGAAATATAACGAGCTTATGGGCGACAAGGCGGAACTTGAAAAAATCTTAATAAACGGCGCGGAAAGAGCCGCTTACACGGCGCGGCGAACGCTTGCCAAAGTCTATAAAAAAATTGGGTTTTTGCAGATATAAATATATATAAATTTAGTTATAATATAAAATTCGGGAGGATAAAAAGAATATGGCAGAAGCTGTAATTATGCCAAGGCAGGGGCAAAGTGTTGAAAGCTGTCTTGTAACGTCAATTAACAAGAAAAAGGGTGACGCCGTAAATGCGGGCGAGATTTTGTTTGCTTATGAAACTGACAAGTCAAGTTTCGAGGAAGAAGCTAAAATCTCCGGGACGGTGCTTGAAATTTTAACGGACGAAGGCGAAGAAGTGGCGTGTCTTGCGCCTGTGATGATAATCGGTCAGGCGGGCGAGGATATAAGCGCGCTGATGCCGGGAGATAAAAATGCAGGTACGCCATTAATGGCGTCCGCGAATACAAAATCAGACGACGGGATAAATAATGATGACATGGGATATAACGGAACGGATAAATCCGTTCCCTGCGGCACAATCGGCGGCGAATTAAAAATATCCCCCCGCGCGAAAAATTACGCTGAAAGTGCGCGTGTTGACTTATCTAAAGTTGTGCCGAGCGGACCGGACGGGCGTATTATTGAGCGCGATATTATTGAGGCTTTGAATAACGGGCACAGATTATTTAACGAGCCGGACGACGCGCAATCTGATTTGCGGAGCGGCGAGGGTTACGATAAACCGGCAAGCGATTACACGGACGTAAAACTGCCGAACATACGCAAAATTATAGCGAAAGCGATGCACGCGTCGCTGTCTGAAATGGCGCAGCTTACGCTTAACAGTTCGTTTGACGCAACTAATATTTTAAAGTTCAGGCAGAACCTTAAATTGAGCGCGCAGGCTTTGGGGCTTGAAAATATCACGATTAACGATATTATTTTATATGCAGCTGCGAAAACGCTTAAAAATCATAAAGATGTAAACGCGCATTATCTGGGCGATACTATACGTTATTTTAACTCTGTAAATCTCGGCGTTGCTGTTGATACAGAACGCGGACTTGTTGTGCCGACGGTTTTCGGGGCTGATAAAATGAGCCTGAACGAGCTGTCCAAACAGGCTAAATTAACGATAAGCGAGGCTCAAAGCGGCACTATAAGCCCGGATAAATTAAAAGGCGGCACGTTTACCGTGACAAATTTGGGCGCGTTGGGAATAGAGAGCTTTACGCCGGTAATAAATCCGCCGCAGACCTGCATACTCGGCGTGAATAATATAACGCGGCGGGTTAAGCAAGTAAACAATCAGGATATATTTTATGACTGCATGAGTTTATCGCTCACGTTTGACCACCGCGCAATTGACGGCGCACCCGCGGCGAGATTTTTGAAAGATTTATGCGCGGCACTTGAAAATTTTGATTTGCTGCTTGCGAAGTAGTCCCGAAAATTCGCGCCAACAACGGGATGGTTATTTTGAAGAAATATACAGAAAAAATATATAACGCGCAAAAATAAGCCATGCTTTGTAAAATCAAATAAGAAAGGAACGGTAAAAAACCGCAGAAATCTTACGGGAAACGGAGGAATTTTTATGCTGGATAAAACAAATGTTAGGAAAATAGCGTATGATTATTCGGTTGAAGTAGCGAAAATTTTAAAGCCGGAGAAAATAGTTCTGTTCGGTTCTCATGTAAATGGAAATGCTCATAGCGAGAGCGATATTGACATAGCTGTGTTTGTACATGGCTTAGACGATGATGCTTGGTATGATGCTCGTATCAGTTTGCAGAATATACTTTGGAGCAGAGATTTTCGTTGTATTGAGCCGCATTTATTAGATGAAACCCACGACCGCAGCGGATTTGCCGAACACGTTATTAAAACAGGTGAAACTATATATCCGCCGCAGCATACAGAATATAAATAATAATTATTAAAATAATAAAAATAGGAGAATAAAAATTATGCCGAAATCACAATTTGCAG
>Ga0099364_10009133_pt1 | contig 13810 bp, 11 predicted proteins | sample TergutTh196P3_FD_73070 | JGI IMG/M metagenome (GOLD analysis project Ga0099364, IMG submission 73070) | Microcerotermes parvus P3 segment gut microbial communities from Pointe-Noire, Republic of the Congo - Th196 P3 | ecosystem: Host-associated > Arthropoda: Insects > Digestive system > Gut ...
GCGGAACCCTCGACCTGGTGGTTGATTTACGTTGCCGCGTTCCTTTGGATATTTTGGGTCGGCGTCAACATCGGGATTTCCACGCTCGTTTTGAATCTTTCACCGCCGGAGAACAAGGCAAGCGGAATCGCGATTTTCTACACGGCGTCTACATTCAGCTTCGCAGTTTCCACGCTCTTCGGCGGGTATTTATCAGACCGGTTCCGCGATTGGGTGCTCTCGGTTCCCGCTTTGGGGCTTTCCTGGGATTACGCCCATTGCAGCTTCTTTGCCAGTTTCATCCTGCGTCTTTCGGCGGTGCTGTTTTTGCTGTGGATTATCCGCTCGGCAAGCACCAGTGAACCATGAATGCAGACAATCCGTTTGGTCATTTGTCTTCCTTGACTTAACAGGAAAATTTGCTATACTTACCGGCAATAATTGTTAAGTTGCAAGAAATTTTTTGAACAGGTTTACTTCACTCCCACAATGAAGGAGGACAATTTCGATGTTGGAATTTTTTTCAGCGAGTATCCGTAGTGTCAACTCGGAGCGAGCGGCCAGTGAGTGTATCGAGGTTGCTTTTCCAGACGGCGTTCGGAACGATTGCCGCGTCATTCTGTTCAATGCGACGCTTGGACACCGATTGGACAAGGTCGCCGCCGTGTTTCACAAGGCGATGCCGTCCGTTGTGGTCTGCGGAGCGTCGGGCTGTGCCGTAACGGGGCGCGAAGGTATCGGCGAATCAATGCATGAACTTGGCATGATGGCCATTTGCGGACCGGAAAACGAGGTCGCCGTTGCCGCCGTGCCCGACATCTATGGACACAATTCTTATGAAAAGGCCCTGGAATTGGCCCAATCGCTCAAAAGCCGCTGCGGCGGGATCAACATTATTTATTTGTTTTGTCCCGGAATCGACATTGATAACGCACTTGTTCTCAAGGCCTTCGTCGAGACTTTCGGCGAAGAGGTCGAGATTTTCGGCGGTACGACATCCGACAACTTGCGCGGACTCCACTGTTACCAGTACCACGGTAATGTGATGGGGGAACACGACGCCTTTGCCGTCGGTTTTGCCGATCCGACACTCCACGGTATTACCCGGGCAACACATGGGTTTACGGCCTACGGAGAACCAATGGTTGCCACAAAAACGCAAGGAAACCAAATTTTGGAGTTGGACGGCCGCGGAGCCTGGACAGTCTACACCGAACGGTTGGGACTTGCCGGGGTACAAACTCTTTCTGAGACGCTTCGGGTTGGCGCACTCGCCGAGAAACTGCCGCCGGAACTTGCCGAGGATCATGGCAGTGCCTACACCCTGCGAGTGATATCGAAGCGGGACGGCGAAACGATTTACTATCCGGTGACCTGTCGAGACGGCTTGGAAGTCTGGTTGACGACGCGGGATGAGGACTTGATCTTCGCGGAACAAAAGCGTGCGCTTGATTGGCTCTGTGCGAAACTCGGCGGTAACAAACCGGTCGCCGTTTTCCAGACAGACTGTTTGGCTCGCGGACGATTCCTGTTCAACCGGATTGTCAAAGACGAAATCATCGCCATGATGCACGATGCGCTGTCCGCCGATGGTGTTGTACCGCCGTGGCTCGGAAACTACGGATTCGGCGAATACGCCAAACTGGGCGGGAAAAACGATTACCATAACTACAGTACCGCCCTGCTCGTTTTGTACCGGAAGTAAAACTTCGTTTTTGCGGCACGGTATAGACTGTGCCCCGCCACGCAGGAGATCGTTTTTACCCCTCATTCCCGCGTTTCCTCCTCACTGTGTTGCGGCGGGAGATTGCCCTTATGTTGTCTGAATTGCCGCACGAGACGGATGAATTGGTTCGTCTGAAACAGGAAAACGCAGCGTTGCGCAGGGAGTTGCATTCTGTCCTTCGCAACGTTGCCCGTGCGGAACTCATTGCCCAAAGCCTGCGAGATACCCAACAGAAACTGGACGTTCATCTGGATTCCTTTGCCCGGATGCACGAATATGCCCGTCGTGCGTTCGCACAGCGCGACCGCACGGTCCTGTACGAAGACATTACGGAAGGTATCGTTGATGTCATGCAGCTTGAAGCAGCGGCCCTCTTCGAAGTCGATGTTGTCGGCAGACGCCTTGTCCTCTTGAACTGCTTGAATTTGGAAACGAATGAAACGGTCTTTCCCCTGCCGATGGATGAGTGGGGCAAACATGGCATCGGCTTCGATGTGACGACGAATAAAACCATTTGCGAGTCGCCCGCCGTCTCCGAACCATGGAGGAGTCTGGGATTGGCTCATGTCGTCTTTGTGCCGGCTTACGACAATGAGGGTCGAGTCAGTATTCTTTTCGTCGGCGGAATTACGAAAACCAACGAAACGATTTACGATTTTATCCCCAAGGAACTGATTTCCCCTTTCATGGTTTATTGCCAGCAGATGAATGGCATCTTGAGCCTCTTTGATGCTCTTGAGAAAGCGAGCCAGGCGAGTCAGGCCAAAAGCCGGTTTTTGGCAAACCTCAGTCACGAAATTCGGACACCGATGAACGCGATCATCGGAATGACGCAAATCGCCCAACGAACCAGAGATACCGAGGAAATCGATCATTCCATCCGGCAAATCGGAGTGTCGTCGAAGCATCTGCTCGGTCTCATTAACGACGTGCTTGACATTTCCAAGATCGAAGACGGCAAACTCAATTTGGCTTCAAGCACATTTAATCTGCTTCAAGTCGTCGAATCGGTTCGCTCCGGCATGGAACAGTTGGCTTACGACAAGTCACAGATGCTGACGGTTGCCTTTCACAATGTCAGCAATCCGCGATTGATCGGCGATGATATGCGTTTGTCGCAAGTCCTCATCAATTTATTGGGAAATGCGGTGAAATTCACACCGAAAGGCGGACAAGTGCGCTTGGACGTAACGGAGTTTTCCCACAATGTGGATTCCGCAATTATGCAATTTGTCGTAACAGACACGGGCATCGGCATTGCGCCGGAATTTCAAGAACGCCTTTTTCAACCTTTCGTGCAGGCCGACGACGGCATTTCACGAAGTTACGGCGGAACAGGTTTGGGGCTTGCCATTTGCCGACACATTGTTGAATTAATGGGTGGCAACATCCGCATGGAAAGCGAAATGGGCAAAGGTACAAGTTTTCGCTTTGCCGTTCCCTTCGGCATTGACAAGTCGGAAGAAACGATCACGCCGGCAGAACCGGCTTCCGGCGACGTTCCGGATTTTAGCGGACGTCGAATTCTGGTCGTCGATGATGTCAAGATCAACCGAATGATCCTTGTCTCATTCCTGAAAGGCACCAATATAATCATCGACGAGGCGGAGAATGGTGCCATTGCCGTCGATATGATACGAACCTCGCCGCCGGAATATTACGATTTGGTGTTCATGGACATGCAAATGCCGGTTATGGACGGTTGTATGGCAACGCGTATGATCCGTGCATCCGGCCATCCCGATGCGCAGAGGCTGCCGATCATTGCAATGACCGCCAACGTATTCAAAGAAAACATCCAGGAAGTTTTCGATGCCGGAATGAACGGACATATCGGCAAGCCGATCGACTGGAAACACGTCCTCGACACGATACGGAAAATTTTTACGGCGTAAAAAAGGAAGGATTCATCAGGACCGCAAGGTGTTGTACGGCAAGAAAATAATATATCGACAAAAACGGTCGAATCCCACACTTCCCACCCCTTGATTTATCAAAAATCTATCTTGTTCTCCTGTCAATCCTGTCGAAAAAGAACTTTGCAATTGTCTTTACAATCCTCCTGAAGACCTGTTTTTCGGTCTTGATCGATTAGGGAAGATTTGCGATAATTACATAATCAGTGACAGTACCATTCCCACACCATCTTTTTTTCGATACTCCCATGCCGCGTTGGTTTGCCGGACTGCATCTTACCTCGGATTGTCGCCGTATTGAAGCGGCTCTAATCGGCGTCCATGGACGCGGAGACGGAGCCCCCATCGAATGTCGCCAAAGTATGGCTTTTGATCTTCCTGGAGAAATCGTTGAGAGTTACCATCAACTTCTGATGAGCCAGGAATCCATATCCCCTACCAAATTATTCAGCCGGTTTGCGGCTTTGAGCGAAGAACTCACCAGCGTGGAAGAGGAGGCACTCGAGGAACTGCTCGCCGAATCGCGGATCCCCAAAACGGAACTGATCGCCATCGGTCTCTTGGACCCCGGATGCTGGAACCTCGGCGAACATTCCCCAATGTATCGCTCGCTTTCCTGTCCAGACATCCTTGCCGAGCGAACCGGAATCAATGTCGTCGATTCCTTTCCCTCCCGGGATATCGCGTGCGGAGGAACCGGCGGACCGCTTTTGCCGTTTCCCGCCTGGATCGTCCTTTGTTGCGAGGAGAAAGATCGTGTGCTCCTCGACTTGGGAAGAACGGCTCGATTGACGTTTTTGCCGAAGGTAAAGCAACCGATGGCTTACCAGCAAATTGAGTTTCAAGAAATTTGTCCCTGTGGTTCGCTTTTAGACGAATTGACGTTCCAACTGACCCGGGGCAAAACCAGAATTGATAGCGGCGGCCACCTTACGGTTCAGGGAAAGCATATTCCCACGCTGCTCCACTGCTGGAAGGATTTGTTAAAAAAGGTACTCTCAAAAAATGAGGACGCATTACGACCAAAAGGCGTTTGGACTCCGACCAGAATTTCGCCGAAACTTTTGACCCAATTCGCTTTGGAGCAGGCAACGCTGGAAAATTGGTCAATTCGTGACATGCTTTGTACGGCGGCCTATTTCATTGCCGAATCTGTTGCGCGGGACGTGGAACGCCGATTTGGTCAATCGAAATCCGACACGGAAATTCTCCTAGCCGGCGGAGCATGCGGACACGGCTTGCTTTTGAACCGGCTCGGCAAGAACCTCGAAGGCTGGGCGCAAAAACCAATCAAGGAGTGTGGAGTGACTGCGGATTCGTTCGACGCCGTTTGCGTTGCAATTTTAACGCTTTTCTTTGTGGACCAGATACCAGCGGCGATTTCCGGGGTAACCGGTGCGGATACCGCTCGCACATTAGGCCGAATCACGCCTGGTACTCCACAAAACTGGGCAAGGGTATTGGATGAAATCCTCCAGGTAAAAATGCATTCCCATACGCTCCGAAATGCGACGTAATCTGCTGGCAGGTTCACCGACACAAACAAAGACCGAAATTACCAATTGCACGACTTGTAGGAAGATCACGCAAAAATTTTTTGAAAAATCCAGGAATTTTTATTGAATTGGTAAAGTCACTCCGGTTTTTTACTTTATACTGGGCTAGGATCTACTGGTCGTTTCGTTTACAATGGACCCTTCTCTCTTCTTAACCAATTGTTTTCCTGACGATGGACATTCAAATTTCCATTTTTATCAACAATCAGCTTCGTGCGACGCGCATGGTCTCTTTACCATGCGTGATTGGACGTAGCCGGCAGGCAACGCTTACCATCGGGCATCCGGTCGTCAGCCGTCGACATTGTGAGTTGTATCTGGAAAAGGATAATGTGAATCTCCGCGATGCTGGCTCACTTAATGGGACGTTTTTCAAAGGCGAACTTCTCAGCGGCAACATCCCCCTCAAACCGGGCGACTCCTTTCGGATCGGTGAGCTGACGTTCGTTGTCAACTTTCAAGCACAGAAAAATCCGAATTTCGGTCTGGTCGGACCAACCCCGCGAAGCGTCGCGTCAATGCCTCACACATCCGTTCTCTCGAGCGATTCCTCCTCCGCTCTGGCCCCGCCGTCCAGTTTGGATATTATCGATTTGGCGACGTTGCCCGGTGCGGCGGTCAAGCCGCCCCCAAGCCCACTGGCCACATCCGCAACGATGGTACAACAACCGGAATGACCGCGCGATGCCTCAGCTAAAATCAAAGTAAAGAAAATCTTTTTTGTGGGAATACTTGCTTTTTGAATTGACGATCCGCATAATGGATCGGACCGTTAATTTCCGTTCCCTCCACTCTATCCTTTTGTTCCCATGAAACGAATTTTACTTGCCTTTGTCGTGTTCGGCGTTTTGTTGACCGCCCTGTCTGCTGATGAGCCGGTTGTCAAATCACGTTACGCCATCGAATTGGACGAGCAATTCAACACCCCGGACGGAATGACCGTTGATTCCCAGGGAAATATCATTCTCGCTGTTCCAAACGCCCACGCCCGCGAAGGAGGAACCTGGCTACTCAAAATCACGCCAGATGAAAAAGTCGAAAGATACTTTTGGCTCAAACCGCATCCGCAAACGAACAAGGCGTGTCCGCTCGGGATCGTGTTCGGATCGGACGGGCATCTCTACATCTGTGACGGACAGGGAATCGGTGGAAACACGACACACAAATCCCGGGTTCTCCGTGTTATTCACCAAAACGGTAAGCCGGTTCGGGAAGAAACGCTTGTTACCGGGCTGGTTCAGGCCAATGGAATCGCATTCGCCAATGGTAACATTTACGTCGCGGAAACACAATTCGTGGCCGAGATCAAGGAATCGCCAATTGAAAGCGGCGTTTTCTGCTTCTCGCTCAACGAATTTCGAAATTTGCGTCGCCCGATCCATGTTGCTCCCAACGGAAACGACCGGCATTGTATTTTCAAGTTCAAAACGGAAAATCCCGAATGGCCGATTGGCGCAAACGGGATCGCCGCCTCGAAAGATGGGATTGTTTATGTTGCGAACTTCGGCGACAAGCAAATTATCGAACTGACGCTCGACAGAACCGGTTATCGGGTTGTTTCTTCCCGGGTTTGCATCGAAGGGGGACCGATTGAAAGCGTTGACGGCATCCGTTTGTGTCCTGGCGGTTACATTTTCTTCGCCGACTTTGCCGGTAATGCGGTTCACGTTGCCAATCCCGCGAACGGAAAAGTCATTGTTCTCGCAAAAGACCCTGTTGGCGGAACCGGCGAAGGGGGCGAATTAGACCGGGTCAGCGAAGTCTGCCTACGCGGCATGAAACTCTATTGTTCCAACATCGACCTTCCCTACGACAATAAAAACGACCAGCCGCATACGCTCACGGTTCTCGACCTGGAAGGGATTGATTTCGCCGGGCTCCTCGGGGAACGATAAATGATGTTTGCCAAGCTCTTGAAAACACGGACGGCTACAATACAATGAGGGGGATGGCAAAACAAGCAAAAGCGACGGACGACCTGGTGATCGAACCGACTTCCGATATTTTTACGGCGGTTCTGTGGTCAGCCCGAAAAAACGAACCGCTCCTGCGGGATTTTATCAATGCGACGCTGACCAACAGCCGACAACCGATCATCCGGCAGGCAACGGTTCTTAACCCGTTCAAAGTCAAAGAGTTCGCGGTTGACCGGCAACTTGTTCTGGATGTGCGCGTTCAGGATGAACTGAATCGCTGGTACAACATCGAGGTTCAGACTGCCGCTCACACCGCTTTTCGCGAGCGGATGCTGTTGCACTGGGCGGACATTTTTTCGTCCCTCTTGCGAACAGGGGACGATTTTACGAAACTGGTACCAGTCAAGACGATTGTGCTTGCCGCTTTTCCGATTTTCCCGGAATTGCAGGAGTTGCATGCGATTTTCGAGATTCGGGCAAGGGAAAACCCCGGCGTGTTACTCACAGACTATTTTCAGATGCACTTCCTGCGTCTGGGCGATCTGACCAAAAGACCGATGGAAGACCTGGACAAATTACAAGGTGGTTTGCAGAATTGGTTAAACTTTTTTGTATTCGGAGCAACGGTAACGGAGGATAAAATGGCTCAATTGGTTGATAACAATCCTGTAGTTCTGGCGGCTTACGAGGAGTTTCAGCGTTTTAGCTTGAACGCCGAGATGCGTGACTTGGAACGTCGCCGCAGACGGTTTCTTGAAGACCAGCGCATCTACGCGGATGCCGCCAAAGACGAGGGTTTCGCCCTCGGGAAAACCGAGGGTTTCGCTCTCGGGAAAACCGAGGGAAAAGCCGAGGGAAAAGCCGAGGGAAAAGCCGAAATTGTTCGAAATATGAAAAACGAAGGTTTTGAGACGGTTGTAATTGTAAAAATGACTGGTCTTTCCCGCTCGGAGGTCGAAGAGTTAAACTAAAACATTTTGGAATATAAAATGGCTCAATTGGTAGACAATAATCCCGCAATTCCGGCGGCTTGTGAGGAGTTTCGGCATTTTAGCTCGAACCTCGAAAGGCAAGACATGGAACGTCGCCACAGACGGTTTCTTGAAGACCAGCGCATCTACGCGGACGCCGCCAAAGACGAGGGTTTCGCTCTCGGGAAAACCGAGGGAAAAGCCGAAATTGTTCGAAATATGAAAAACGAAGGTTTTGACACGGTTGTGATTGTAAAAATGACCGGTCTTTCCCGCTCGTAGATTGAAGAGTTAAACTAAACAGTACACCTTTCGCCGGGGTTTCATGAACACCCTTTGAGTAACCATACCGTATGATGTGGAAAGTTCAAAACTCTCCACTTACCACCCCCACTATTCACTTTTTCACTTCATCATTCTCACTATGTCAACAAACACGTCAAATTCAATGATCTACCCGCGGCTTTGCGTCGCGTATTTTACGCTTTTTGCCATTTGGGGGGCCTGGGCCGGTGCCCTCGGAGGGTATGCCGCCGCGTTGACACTTCCCGGCTGGCAAATCGGCTGGCTTTATTCGGCTATTCCGCTCGGCGCAATAATCGCGCCGCTTTTCATCGGTCCAATCGCCGACCGATATTTTCCGGCGCAAATCGTTTCCGGTGTTTTACACCTCGTCGGCGGCCTCTGCCTGCTCGGTTGCGGAGCAATATGTGTCGGAGCAACCCCGGAAGCACAACCGAATTTTATCGCACTTGCAACATTGATGATTCTTTCCGGCTGTTGCTTCATGCCGACAATCGCATTGATTAACTCGATTGTCTTCAAGCATCTGCCGACCGCCTCCAGTGCCCCTTACGTTTTCATTTTCGGAACGGTTGGCTGGATCGTCGTCAACCTTTTTATCGACTTTGCCTGCGGCGGTGCCAAGAACCCGAACTTCTTTTTCGTTGGTGGAGGCTTAGGCGTTTTCCTGGCAATCTATTGTATGACGTTGCCGCACACGCCTCCCAAAGGTGCTCCTGCTCCCGGCGAAAAATCTGATGCCCTGGGCTTGGGTGCCTTGAAACTGCTTTTCCAGGACCGCAATTTTCTGATTTTCGTTGTCTGTGTCTTTTTGGTCGGTATCCCAGCCTGTAACTACTATTTTCCGGCAATGGTCCCTTACCTGATGGACAGTGGTTACGAAAAGGCACTGACCTTGACGACGATCAATCAATTCTCAGAATTGGCGTTTATGGCACTTCTTCCGCTTTGTATCGCGCGGTTCGGTTTGAAAAACGTACTCCTGCTCGGTATGGGTGCCTGGGCTTTGCGGTATTTCCTGTTTACCGTACCGGTTCTCGCAATTCCAGGCTTGTTGTTACACGGTTTGGCTTATGCGTTTTTCTACGTTGCCGCTTATACCTACGCCGACAAAAAAGCACCGCCGGAGCTCAAAGCAAGCGTACAATGCTTCATGGTTTTCCTCCTCCTCGGTGTCGGACAGGTTCTCGGCGGACAGCTCTACGGCTTTACGAGTGATACCTTTGTAACACTGACCGGTGAGGAAACCGTGAAAAACTGGTCCATGATTTTTGGAGTACCCGCCGTGTTTTTCACGGTGATGACGATCATTTTCTTCGTCATGGGTAAAAACCCGGAAGAACCGGCTGCCGAAGAGAAAAAGGAAAAAACGGAATAGTTCCCGGAGTGTTGCGGGACATTTGACTCAAATTTCTTAAAATCCACTTAGCATACACGGCAACACCATCATCAATAGTGCTATGTCAACCACGAATGTTTTAGAGAAAAAACTCGAAATGAGTACCTTGGGAAAACTCCCCTTGCGGCTCCAGGTGATTGATTATGGTGATTTGCCGGCGAAACCTCCACCAACGCAGGAAGAAATCGAAAACGATCCTCTCCTAAAGTTACTGCTCAATGGTCCCATCGCGACAGATGAACAAATTCAAGCCATCGAAGACGGCGGCCGCGAACTTCATGGAGTTCGGGATTTATGAAAGGTTCGCATGAAAGAGATGATTGTTGTTGATTCTTCGATTTTAATCGAATTTTTCCGAAGAAAAGATAAATCCCAAGCGCGTTTTGCCGGGTTAGATGTTTATTGATTCCCATTTTTCCCCGATAATACCAATGAAACACCTTCTCTCACTCGCCTTGTTGTTCTTCTGCACCGCTTGCTTTGCAATGGAGCCGGTTACACTCCTGTCGGTCAACGTTCGGCTCGCCGACGCTCGTGATGGAGAAAATCATTGGGACCTTCGCAAGGATTTCCTGCTGGAAGTCATCCAAGAGGGAAATTACGACTTCATCGGCGGACAGGAGGTGTTGACCACACCCGATCCGAGGTACAATCAGGTTAAATACTATTTTGAAAACCTTCCGAACTACGGAATTCTTTTTCAAAATCGAGAAAAGGAAGGAATCGTTCGTGGGGAGGGAACCCCGATTTTTTACCGGATGGACCGCTGGCGGGTTGACCCGGAAGATCACGGCACCTTTTGGCTTTCCGACACGCCGAGCGTTCAGGGTTCCATTACCTGGGAAGGGCAAAGCACCTGCCCTCGCGTCTGCACCGGCGGTTTGTTTCACGAAATTGACAAAGAAGGAAAGCTCACTGGCAAGACCATTTACGTGTATTCCACGCATTTCGATCATGTCGGCGAAATCCCTCGCCAAAAAGCGGCGGCGGTTATTTTTGACAAAATCGCAAACCGAAAGGATAAAAACGCCCCCGTCGTGCTACTCGGCGACTTCAACTGCGGCGAAAACTCCCCGGCGATACGCTTTCTCAAAGGGGAAACCGTCGAACTCGGCGGCGAGGAAAAAGTTCCGCCCCTGAAATTGCTGGACACGTTTCGTGTCATTCACCCGGACGAGAAAAACGTTGCGACCTTTAACGGCTTTCGCAAGGGGGAAATCACCGGTGACAAGATTGACTACATTTTCGTGACACCGGACCTGAAAACCATCGATGCCGAAATTATCCGCACCAGCCGCGATGGAAAATACCCCAGCGATCACTTCCCGGTTCGGGCAACGGTTGAATTATGACCCAAACGGCACAAAAAACTCTCTTTTTGCATCAGACCCTTTCGCAGGTGAAGGAGTTCGCCAAAATTAAAAGCGAACACGACCTGCGTGTGAAGGTTAAGGATGCCTTTTTCGGCGACTATTCGGTCGATGTCGAGCGGATTGATTTTTTGGTTTACCACAAGCGGGAAGGTTTTTTTACCGAAACTTTTCTCTGGGCGGAATCGAAGGATAAACCTTCTGATGTTTTCGAAATGTTCGCCCAGCTTCTGCTCACAATCAAGAAAAAATACACCGATGGAGAGATGCCGCCAAAATACCTCGGTGTTTTTGACAGAGAAAAAATTGCGTTCGCAGAATTTCATAACGCCCTCGACATTTTCCGCCTTAACGATTTTAACTGGAACGAACGTCCGTCGTCGGTCTCAAAGAAAACAGTTAATCAGGTTGCCAGACACCTGAAAAACATTGTTGTTTTCCATTTTGAAAAGGACACGAAAGAGATTATCGAATTTCTCAGAGAAAATTTCGTACTCGGAAAAATCGGTACAACAAAAGCGCAGATTAACAAGAACAATTTTGTTGCGATTTATAACAAATGGGTTCGGGAGGTGTTGCCGACCATCGGCTTGAGCGGCAAAGAGTGGAAAGACCTGAAAAAAAGCGGTGTCGGTGATTGCGAATTTTACCTTGCCGACTTGTTGAGTGAAGAGAACAAGACGATCAGCGACAAGCTGAACATCATGTTACAGGAATTTTACTACAAGTCGAAAGTGAAGGTCGCCGGACATCTTGAGCGTCTTTTTCGGGAAATTCACTTCAACGACAAGGGAAAAGCCCATGCCAGGTTTTGGGCAAGGTATGAACGTCCGCCGAAACAGGTGTATCATCGATACATTATCGAACGGCGCGATCTTCTCGTGCCGCAAAACATCAGGGAACGCAAGGGAGCGTTTTACACCCCGCAGATTTGGGTTGAAAAGTCGCAGGAGTACTTGGCGAAGGTCTTCGGCGAGAATTGGCAAGAAGAATACTACATCTGGGATTGTTGTGCAGGAACATGCAATCTCCTTGTCGGATTGACGGAAAAGCACCGAATTTGGGCTTCCACCATCGATCAACCGGATGTCGATATTGTCCATGAACTCATCGCCAAAAACGAATTCAATCTGCTGGCCAAGCACGTTTTTCAATTTGACTTTCTTAACGATGATTTTCGTGATCTGCCCAAAGCATTACGTGAGATTATCAATGATCCTGAAAAGCGGAAGAAACTTATCATTTACATGAATCCGCCGTATGCGGAAGACACGAATAAAAGCAACATTATTAAAACCTCGTTTAAAGGGAATGTTGCTAAAAACAGAGTGCACGATCAATATGCCTCTTTGCTCAAAAAAGCAAATCACGAATTGTTTGCACAATTTTTAACAAGAATTTACCACGAAATTCCCGCCTGTAAAATCGCAAATTTTTCAAAAGTAAAAAATTTGCAATCCCCTAACTTTTCTGATTTTCGCCGATTTTTTTTGGCATTGCTTAAAACCATTTTTTTAGTTCCTGCCAATTCTTTTGATAATGTTAAAGGCCGTTTTCCGATAGGATTCTTTATTTGGGATACTTCCCAAAAGAAAACATTTCAAAAAATTCAAGCCGACATTTTTGACCGCTCCGGAAATTTCATTGGAAGTAAAGCTCTTTATTCCCACGATAATGTGCAATATATTAACGACTGGCTGAAAGGGTTAAGAAATACTCAAAACACTCACAACCCCATCGGGATTCTGAATTATCGCGGAAATGATTTTCAACATGAATCTTATGTTTTTATTAATAATGACGGGGCCGAAAACAGTACACGATTTTCGATTAACCAGAGTAATTTAATCGAGGTTTGCGTTTATTGCACCGTCCGCCATTGTATTGAGCCGACATGGCTCAATGACCGGGACCAATTTCTTTATCCCAATGACACCTACAAGACCGATAAAGAATTTCAGAACGATTGTTTGATCTTTACATTGTTTTATGGTCAAAATCGGATACGTAGTAATGGTGACAAAAATCACTGGATTCCCTTCACGGCAAAGGAGATTGATGCCAAAGAAAATTTTCAATCGACCTTTATGAGTGACTTTTTGAAAAAACGCAAAGCGATAAGTAAAGAAGCCAAAGCCGTTTTCGAGGCGGGAAAAGCCTTGTGGAAGTATTATCACGAAACGATCCAGTACGAAGACGATGCCGTTACCGATGCCTCGCTGTACGAAATTCGTGAATACTTCAAAGGGCGTGATGAAAAGGGACGCATGAAAACGAAGTCCACCGATGAACGGTTTAATGAACTCGATGCCAAGTTGCGTTTGTCACTGAAAAAACTGGCGGAAAGGATTCAGCCAAAGGTGTACGAATATGGATTTTTACAACAATAAACCCTTTACCCCTTTAACAACCATGTACATTTCCCGATTTAACGACAAAACCACGATGGGAGAATCCGCCGCAACTCATGCGGCAACGGCAATTCTTAACGCCATCGAAGCAGACGGCAAGGCGTCCATCATTCTCGCAACCGGGGCAAGCCAATTCGAGATGCTTTCCGCTTTGGTAACTGCAAAAACCATTGACTGGTCCAAGGTCGAAATTTTTCACCTGGACGAGTACATCGGCCTTCCCATAACCCATCCGGCGAGTTTTCGCAAGTATTTGCGGGAAC
>Ga0099364_10009134_pt1 | contig 13809 bp, 14 predicted proteins | sample TergutTh196P3_FD_73070 | JGI IMG/M metagenome (GOLD analysis project Ga0099364, IMG submission 73070) | Microcerotermes parvus P3 segment gut microbial communities from Pointe-Noire, Republic of the Congo - Th196 P3 | ecosystem: Host-associated > Arthropoda: Insects > Digestive system > Gut ...
CGCCCTCCAGCGCGCCGGAAAGCTTTGCCTTCGGCATATCGTGCTGATACTGCCCAACGCCTATAGCCTTTGGGTCTATCTTGACAAGCTCCGCCAATGGGTCCTGTATGCGCCTTGCGATCGAAACCGCGCTTCGCAGGCTCACGTCAAACTCCGGGAATTCCTCAGCCGCGAGTTTTGACGCGGAATAAACCGAAGCCCCGGCCTCGCTTACCACCATGTACGAAACGCGTCCGTCAATCTCCCCGATAAGCCCCGCGACAAAGCTTTCCGACTCGCGCGAAGCCGTGCCGTTCCCGATTGATATTACCGTAACGCCGTGCTTTTTGATGAGCGCCTTTAATATGCGCGACGCTTCCTCGACCTTTTTTTGCGGCGGCGTGGGATAGACCACCACTGTATCCAGCACTCGGCCGGTCGCGTCCACCACGGCGATTTTACAGCCGGTGCGGTAGGCGGGGTCCAGCCCCAGCACAACGCGGTCCTTTACGGGCGGCTGCATGAGGAGCTGCTGTAGATTCTCGCCGAAAACTTTGATCGCCGCGTCCGCCGCCCTCTCCGTCAAAACGCCGCGGATTTCATTTTCCAAAGACGGGAAAACCAGCCGCGAATAAGCGTCCGCCCCGGCATCCAGCAAATACTGCTTTGCGGGGGACTCGCCTGTAACCAGCCGGTCGTATATTATATCTAGCGGCTGACTGCTGTCGGCTTCCAGCGAAACCTTAAGGAAGCCTTCGCGCTCGCCGCGGTCGATCGCCAGTATCCGATAGCCCGGTATGCGCGCCGCCGCCTCGTCAAAATCGTAATAATTGGCGTATACACTGTCCTCGTCCTTTGCGGCAACTGTCACGACCCTGCCCGTGCGCATAAGATACGCGCGGAGCTTTCCGCGGACATCGGCGTCGTCCGAAACTGTTTCCGCGATAATATCCATCGCGCCCGCCAATGCGGCTTCGCTGTCCGGCACGCCTTTTTCTTCGTCAACATATTTTTCGGCTTCGGCGGCGGGATCGCTGTCTTTTTTCTGTTCAAGCAAATAAAGCGCCAATGGCTCCAAGCCGCGCTCCTTTGCCATGCTTGCGCGCGTCCTTCTTTTTGGGCGGTAGGGGCGGTATAAATCCTCCACCTCAACCAGCACGGCGGCTTTCCCGATCGCCGCGAGAAGCTCCGGCGTCATCTGCCCCATGCCTTCAATAGAGGATATGACCTCCTCCTTGCGCTTTGCGAGGTTTTCCAGATACGCCAGCCGCTCACCAAACTCCCGCAGCTGTGTATCGTCCAGGCTGCCTGTCTGCTCCTTGCGGTAACGCGCGATGAAGGGTATGGTTGCGCCCTCCGCCAACAGCCCGACGGTGTTTTCCGCCTGCCACTGCTGAATATTCAGCTCCCGTGATAATTGCCGTATGATTTGTTCGGTCATAATTTAGGACCCCTTATAGAGATTAGAGATTGGAAATTAGAGATTAGTAAGGGAAGAAATTGTCCGTTTCGTCCTTTTCCTGAAACCTGAAACCTTATTCCTAAAACCTGCGAAGCACGGGGTCTCCCCGGCGCGTTTGCTTCTTTGCGCGAGCAAAGAAGAGCCTCCGCGGCCCCGGCGGTGAAAAATAACTGAAGATGAAAGTGTGTTAAAAACCGCCCGGGCGCTTCTCGCGCTGCATCAACTGCGATACCCATGCTTTGATTTAAGAAATTATAACACAAAATACCGGGAATAGCAAATGAAATACAGCTATATACTTGCTGTTTTCACGCTGAACAATTATAATAATAATACAAACAAAATATCTTTGCGGGCGGCAGGCTGCCGCCCCTACATGAAAAAACGGGGGCGGGCGTTGTATGTGCGGGTATATCATCGGCGTGGACGCGGGCGGGACGAAAACAAACGCGCGGCTCTATAGCCGGTCCGGGCGGGAGCTGTACTGCGCGGATAGCGGCCCGGGCAATATTTTATCGGACCGGGATTTGGCGTTTCGGAGCATACGGGAAGCGGTTGCCGCTTGCTTGGGGAATGTCCCGGAGCAGGGCGAGGCATACATAATGGTTGGCGCGGCGGGCATCACAGCAGGCACGAACCGGTGGGCCCTGCTCGAGTTTCTGTGCGGGGAATTCCCCGGCTGTGTGATAAACGCGGAGTCTGACGGGCTGCTGGCGGTCTACGGCAAGCTAAGAGGGCGGGACGGCATACTCGTGGTATCCGGCACCGGTTCAATCGCCTACGGCAAGCTCGGGGGAAAAAGCGAGCGCGCGGGTGGATGGGGGCAGATTTTGGGCGATGAGGGCAGCGCATATCACATCGCCGTAAACGCACTTAGGGAAGTGACCCGCGCTTATGACGAAAACCGGGAGTACGGCGCCTGCTCCCTTGCGATACTGCGCGAACTTGGCACAGATGTTTTCGGGCTTGCGGCATTTGCCGCTTCCCATACAAAAAGCGAGGTCGCGGCGCTTTCCCGTATTGTAGCCGAACAGGCGGCAAACGGCGATAAACAGGCGGAGGAGATACTGCGGGGGGCGGGGCGGCAGTTGGCGGGGCTTGCCAAAAAAATCTACTTGAAAACCGGGTTTACGGCAGTCGCCGCTGTTGCTGTCGGCGGGAGCGTGCTGGAAAACGACAAAATAGCCCGCCCTGCATTTGAGCAGTCGCTGGAGCCGACAAAATTTTTTATTCTGGGGGATACCCCACCCGCCGCAATGGGGGCGTATTACTACTATAATAGTATGGAGGCGGAAAAATGAAAATCGAAAACGGCATTGACCAAACCGAGGAAATAAAAAAAGCCCTTTCCGGGGCGCGGGTCGGGCTTGTCACCGCACCGGCGGGGGTAAACCGCGGGCTGGTCCACAGCGCGGATATCCTGCCGGGGCTATGCGATCTGCGGGTTTTGTTTTCACCGGAACACGGCGTGCGCGGCGACAAAGCCGCCGGTGAAAAGGTAGAGGATATGACAGACGGGCGCACGGGGCTTACCGCCTACAGCATTTACGGCTCCGGCCACAGGCCCACCGCCGAAATGCTCGGGCTTGTTGATATTGTTGTTATCGACCTTTTTGATATAGGCTGCCGGTATTATACTTTTATTTCCACTTTGCGCAATGTTATGGAAGAATGTGCGCGGCATGAAAAAAAGGTTGTAGTCCTCGACCGTGTAAACCCGATAAACGGCGTTACAGTAGAAGGCAACCTTCTTGATATGCGTTTTTCATCCTTTGTCGGCACAGCGCCGATCCCGCAGCGCCACGGGATGACAATCGGCGAGCTTGCTTTGCTTATGCAGGGCGAATACGATATAAACTGCGCGCTTGACGTAATAAAAACAAGCGGCTGGGACAGGGGGCTGTATTATGACCGTTGCGGGCTTTTATGGATCAACCCAAGCCCGAACATACCAACCTGTGAAACCGCGCTGCTTTATCCCGGCACCTGTCTTTTCGAGGGTACGAATTTATCAGAAGGGCGCGGCACAACCAAGCCTTTTGAATGGATCGGCGCGCCTTGGCTGGACGCTTACCGGGCGGCGGACAGCCTGAACAATCTGCAATTGCCGGGGATAATATTCCGCCCAGTGTACTTTACGCCCACAGCCTCAAAGCACGCGGGCGTGCCGTGCCAAGGCGTACAGGCGCATATCACGGACAGGGACAGCTTCCTGCCCGTGGAAACCGGGATAAAAATGCTGTTTGCGCTAAAAGAACTCAGCGGTGGGGAGTTTAGCTGGATTGAAAATAGCGGCAGATACTTCATCGACCTGCTTGCAGGGACAGACCGCCTGCGCGACCCCAATCTTTGCGTCGAAGGCTTATTGGAGGATTGGCGGAGCGATGCCGAAATTTTTATGCGGCAGAGGGGGAAGTACATTAAGGTCTAATAAACTCATCCCTGTTTATAACCGGTCAACTTAAAAACAGTTTACTGTTTTTAAGTCGCGGCATACGCCGCGCGCCGCCAAAGGCGGCGTTGACCTTGTTGCATAGTCAGTCGCACACCGTTGGTGTGCCCGTGGGCAAAGCCCACGGTTTCAAAACGGTAAACCGTTTTGAAATTGACTGACTATATTATACACAATTTTGCGGAAAACGCAATATGCCGCGGGAAAAAAATCTTCACAATATTTTTTTCAAATCGGCGGCAGCGGGATTTTTAAGATTTGGCCGTATGTAATGCTCGGGCCGGTCAGGCTGTTCAGCGCGATGATTGCGTCCATTGTTGTCCCGAAGGTTTGGGCGATGGTCCATAATGTGTCGCCGTTTTGTACAGAATAGCTGAAATACGGCAGCGGTACAGGCGGCGGGAAAAGCTCGGCAAGCGAGATTAAAATCCCGCGCGCGGCGGCATCGGCGTATTCGCTGAAGCTTTGATCGAACAGCTCGTTATCCCGTTCATTTGTGATATAGCCAAGCTCAAGCATCATAGCCGGGGCATATGTTTCCCTTAGCACCGCGTAATTGCCTTGCCTGACCCCGCCGTTGCTCTGTACGCCGGCACTGATGATTTCCCCGTGGACAATTTGCGCGTTTCTTATCCTGAGGGCATCCGCGCCGTTTTGGATGTATGTTTCCACGCCGTTTGCCCCGGGGCTGTTGCTTGAGTTCCTATGTACGGAAACAAAGATATCCGCGCCGTTTTGGTTCGAGATTTCGCTTCTCTGCGCAAGTGGTATGAACACATCCGTATATCTTGTCATAATCACCTGCTGCCCGCACGCCAGCAGCCTTTCCCGGATGGCAAGCGCCATCCGCAGGTTGTCGTCCTTTTCCATCCTGCCCTCGTAAACCGCGCCGGGGTCGGTTCCGCCATGCCCCGCGTCAATTACGATGACCGACTGCATGAGCGCGGGGGCGGGGATCATCAGCCTCCATCCGATTAGAATTAAATCGCCTGTTAAATTATTGAGCGATTTGATCTCGCCTACCGTGGTCCCGAACCGGTGCGACAGCAGCCAGAGCGTATCGCCGGGTTGGACGGTGTATGCAATGTATCTTACCGGTATCATGCGCATATTATCATTCCCTCCTCGTTCAATGAGTAATACTTCCATATAACATAATAATCAGCAGCCCCGAAAATGTTCAGAAAACATTCCCGGGGCCGCTGATTTTTTTTGATATTATCCTTTTATAATCCTTCTTATGAAACGTAACAGCCTTGATACCACCGTATCCCTTTGTAATATAAGCCCGCGTGGAGGAGAAATGGTCAGCGCACGGCTTTTGTGCCGCCTACTCCTCTGCGGCGTAGCGAAAAAATGGGCTTTCTGTTACACCGCTTTCCTCTTCCGCATTTTCCGGGATGCCGGTGCCTTCATCAAAATCTGCTTCGGCGACGACAAGCGGGGGCATACCCATCATTTTATTTTGGGTCTCGTCGATTTCCGCGCTCAGCTGCCCCGCCTTGTCGTGCATTTCCTCAAGCGCCTTCACCATAATACTTTGCAAATGTGAGATGTCCGTGCGGAAAACGGAATATTTCTCATATGCGCGGTCGATAGACCTTTGCGCGTCGTCTGTCATGCGTAATGCTTCCTGTTTTGCGTCTTCGCCTATTCCTTGAGCGTTCCGGTCTGCTTCGGCTATAATTTCTTCCGCCTTTACTTTGGCTTCCGTTATTACCGCTTCCGCCTTTTCCCGCGCGGTTTGCACGGTGCGTTCGCTTTCTGTGCGGGTGTCGATAATCATCCTGCCGATTTGGGCGGATGCCTGTTCGATCTCCGCCTTTGCCTTCTCGAGCGATTTACTGCTTTCCAGTATCTCATTGCTTCTTTTGATGCAGCTGTCCATTTCCCGCGCGTGTTCCTCCGCGATCTGCTGGAGCGTGCGGATTTCATCCTCGCGCGCGGTTACAAGCTCGGTAAGCTCTATACAGCGCTGACGCTCGCCCTCCAGCTCGGCGCGCATACGCAGGGCCTCGGCGCCCGCGGCATCGAGTTCCTCCCGCATTTTGGCGTTTTCATCCGAAAGCTCCCGGACCTTCCCCTCCAGCCTGTCATTTGACTCCTCGGCTTTTTGGGTTAGGCTGTAAACATAATCCAGGACCGATTTCTTTTCAAACCCGCCGAATGCCGCGTTTTTAAATACTACTTGCTGATCCACTAAAACCCACACTCCTTTTGCGTATATGTATGTAAGGGAAAACTTATACTTCGCGTACTTCGCGGTGGTCATTTTTGCCTTGCGCTGTCGCGCAGGGCCTGCCTTGTCGCGCGGACATCCGCAAGCGACCGTGTAACGGTTTCCTCTGTAGAGCGGAGAAGCTCATCCGAAAAATTGTACGCCGCCTGTCTGATTTCACGCGATTTGACCTGCGCCTGGGTTAAAATATCGGACGCGCGGGTCTGCGCCTCCTTCACCACTTCCTCATGGGCGATCAGCGCCTTTGAGCGCTCCTCCGCCTTGCGGATCAGGGCCTCGCTTTCTAACTTGGCGTCGCCTATAATATCCGCCCTGTCCGCTACTATCGCCTTCGCCTGCTTAATCTCCGTAGGCAGGTTTATGCGGATATCGTCAATCATGTCACGGATTTTTTCAGCGTCCACCACGCTCCGGCCGCCTGTCATTGGCAGCGACCATGATTTGTCGAGCATCTCATCCATACTGTTTAGGATATCCTCTATCGCCATTACTTAGCCGGCTTCCGAAAAAGCCGCCCCCCTCCCTTTTTTTTAAGTATCCGCGGATATCTGGTTCCTAAATTTGCCCTGGAGCCTAAGACGGATATCCGCCAGCAGCTCCGGTGGCACAAACGCGGAGATATCGCCGTCAAATGCCGCCACCTGCTTTACAAGGCTGGAGTTCAGGTACATATTTTCCGCCGTTGTAGTCAGGAAAAGCGTTTCCGCCTCCGGCACCAGCTTTTTGTTCGTGAGCGCCATCTGGAATTCGTATTCGAAATCCGACATCGCCCGCAGCCCTTTCACGATGCCTACGGCCCCCGCGCTTCTCACATAATCGGCGAGAAGCCCTAAGTGTGAATCAACCTTCACATTCGGCAGGTGCGCGGTACATTTTACCAGCATTGCCGCACGCTCCTGCGCGGTGAAGGACGGCTGTTTCATCGGGTTGCTGCTCACCAGCGCGATAACTTCGTCAAACAGCCCGCTCGCGCGTGTAATTATGTCCAAGTGCCCCAGTGTAACCGGGTCAAAGCTGCCCGGGTAGATCACCTTACGCATTTATCATCCTGCTTTCCGGGAAATCATTGCCTGTACTGTGCAATCTTTGTCTTGCCGTAGCGGTAAGACCGGTAGAGTAAAAACTCCCCCGCGGATTCCGGCACATCTTCATTGAGTTCAGTTTCGATGACGATCACGCCGTTTTCCCGCATGACCCGTGCAACCGGGGGCAGCGCCTTTTCAAGAAGCCCGGATTTATACGGAGGGTCGAGGAACGCCACGTCAAACAGGCCGGGCGCGCTTTGTAAAAATAGTACGGCATCGGTTTTTATCAGCTTAGCTTTATCCGCAAACCCGGCGTGTTCCAAATTGGCGAGGATAACCTGCCATGCCGGTTTTGCGTTTTCCACGAACACACAGGAGCGCGCCCCGCGCGAAAGCGCCTCTATGCCCATCTGCCCGGACCCCGCGAAAATATCCAGCACCGCGGCGCCTTCGACCTCGAATTGGATCATGCTGAATACCGCTTCCTTGACCAGCTCAGACGTTGGCCTTGTGTCCTGACCGGGCGGGGCGGCAAGGCGCCTGCCGCGGCCGGAGCCTGTGATGATACGCATTTGCTTCGCGCCCCCCGCATAACTCTTTAATCCTATACTATTATGGCGAATTTAACCTGTATTGTCAATCTTTTCGTACACACTGAAAAGAAAAAATAAAAAATAGCGCCAAAACTATTGTCTTTTCGGGTTTTATTTGTTAAAGTAATATAGGTGGAATAGAATATTGCTGTGGAATTGCCGTACAAGGGGCTTTAAGGTTATTTTATGATAAAGGGGCCGGGGGACAAATGAATTTTGGCATAGATAACGACGACGAGAAGGTCGTCAACATAAAAGTGGTCGGCGTGGGCGGTGCCGGGGGCAACGCCGTCAATAGGATGATTGAGGCTTCGCTTGAAAGCGTCGATTTTATCTCAATAAATACGGACAGCCAGGCGCTTAGCGCTAACAAGGCCACTTTGAAGCTTCACATCGGCGAAAAGCTTACAAAGGGCAAGGGCGCGGGCGGCTTCCCCGAAAGGGGTGCAAAAGCGGCGGAGGAAAACGCGGAGGAGATAACCGCGGCAATCCGTGACGCGGATATGGTCTTTATCACCGCCGGGATGGGCGGCGGCACAGGCACGGGGGCCGCGCCGCTTGTCGCCCAAATCGCCCATGAGATGGGCGTGCTGACCATCGGCATAGTCACAAAGCCGTTTTCGTTCGAGGGCAAACGCCGCATGGAGCAGGCCGAGCAGGGCGTTGCCGCGCTGAAGGAAAGCGTGGACGCGCTCCTTGTTATCCCCAATGAGCGGCTGAAGCTTGTTTCCGAGCAGAAAATCACGCTTAAAAACGCGTTTACCGCCGCCGACGATGTGCTTCGCCAGGGCGTCCAAAGCATCTCCGACCTTATCAATGTCCCCGGGATCGTCAACCTGGACTTTGCCGATGTCACTTCGATTATGAAGGATGCCGGCTATGCGCACATGGGCGTTGGGCGCGCGTCCGGCAAGGACAAGGCGCAAATGGCGGCTACACAGGCAATTTCTTCCCCGCTTCTGGAAACATCTATAAAAGGCGCGACCGGGGTAATCATAAATATAACCGCGTCCGATGATGTTGACCTGGATGATGTCGACCTCGCGGCGTCCATGATACATGGACAAGCCCACCCGGACGTAAACCTAATCTGGGGCGCGGCGCTGGATTCAAAGCTAAATGACGAGATGATCGTCACCGTAATCGCGACAGGGTTTGAGGAAGCGGACGTTAGGCCCGTCCGCACCGCCCCAAGGGCAGGCATTGCCGAGGACGCGGCGAAAGCTGTCCCCGGCAGCGAAATTGACCTGGACGCGCAGGATATCGACGATGATGACCAGGGGTTTTACGATATAATGGCACTGTTCAACAACAAAAATAAATAATCCGCCGCGGCTGTGTCCGGCCCCGCTGAGAAAATAGCGGGGCGCGCGCTTCGGCGTATTTGCGCGCCTGTAGCTCAGTGGATAGAGCACCGGCCTCCGGAGCCGGGAGCGTAGGTTCGATTCCTATCAGGCGTACTGCCTGCGGCAGGATTTAGGTTTTAGGTTATAGGTTTTAGGGAAGGGAAGAAGTTTGCCGCTTCTTCCCTTACTATATCCCGAAACCTTAAATCTGACCGGCTACGCCCGTCAACAACTCCTCCGCCGTATCATAATCGAAATCCTCGATGCATCGGCGGATTTTTTCCAGCACTGCGTCTAAATCGCCGCCGTAACTGCGGGATGTGATTTCTTCCATAAGCCCGAGCGCCAATCCCCCCTCCAGGTTTTCGATGTACCCCAGAACCGCGGAGGCATCGCTTTTTAAGGCGGCGCGCTGAGCATCGGTTGCGGCGGCTTTCTTAACGGTTTCACGCGCGGGGATGCTTTCCTCAAGCCGCTTGTGAAGAAGCTTCAGCTCGCCGCAGAAAGCGCCGATATTATTTTTTATATAGGGGATGTCACGGTTTATAGCCGCAAGCTCCAACAGCCTTGCCGCTTCCGCAAGCGAGGCCGCGCCGATATTCGCAAGCCCTCCCCTTTCGCCGTGGATGCGTATGCGCAGGTCATCCCACCTGCCTTCACTTACATAAGCCGGCAGGATATCCAATGTGCTGCTTACACTGCCCATAAAGGTTTGCAGGATACGAAGGTAAACATCCTCGTCGCCGCCGATTTGTCTTAATGTACTGCTTATTTCCAGTCCGCTGTGTTCACTTGCCCTGCGTAAAACTTCGCTTTTCAGCGGCGGCTCGGCGGTGTGCGCAGGGTGGGGCTGCAGCCCCGGTTCCCCCAGCCCGATCCAGCGTAAAAGCGCCTCGCCCAAACTATTGTCTTCAAGCGGCTTTGACAGATAATCGGACATCCCTTTATCTACAAAAAAATCTTTTATGCCGGGGGATTCATTAGCGGTAAGTGCGATAATCGGCACTGCCGCATATTTGCCGCCCAGCTTTCGGATTGCGGCGGCGGTTTCTATCCCGTCCATATCCGGCATTATGTGATCCATAAAAATTATATCAAAATCCGTTTCGCGCGCCCTGTCCAGCGCGGATATGCCGTCGGGCGCTGTAGTAACAGACAGCCCGTGATGTGAAAGTATCGACCGTGCCATCAAAAGACTGATCTCATTGTCATCGACCAGAAGGGCACGCGCCCCCACGGGGTTTTCACCCGCCATTATCTTCCCGCCGCCTTTACAATCGCCGCGAAGTCCGCGGCTTTCAGCGATGCGCCGCCAATAAGCCCGCCGTCCACATCTTCACAACCGAGCAGCTCCTCGGCGTTTGCGGCGTTCATGGAGCCGCCGTATTGGATCGTGAGCGCATCCGCCGCCGCTTTGTCATACAGCTTTTCGATAACGCGGCGGATAAAACGGTTGACTTCGTTCGCCTGTTCGGAAGTGGCGGTTTTGCCCGTGCCGATTGCCCATACAGGCTCATACGCGATTATGATTCGCTTAAGCTCTTCTTTCGCAACGCCGCCCAGCGCGATTTTTGTCTGCATGGCGCAGATTTCCTCGGTGACGCCGCGCTCGCGCTGTTCAAGCAGCTCGCCCACACAGAGGATAACGGTCAGGCCCGCGTCCAAGGCGGCGCGCACACGCAAATTCACGGTGGCGTCGGTTTCGCCGAAATACTGGCGGCGCTCCGAATGGCCGATGATCACATACGGCACGCCCATATCCGCGAGCATCCCGGCGGAAATTTCGCCGGTGAACGCGCCGGACTGCGCCCAATGGCAGTTTTGCGCCCCGACTTTTATGTTTGTGCCGCCCACTGCCTCCAGTGCCGTTTCCAGGCAGGTGAACGGGACGCAGACCACGACCTCGCAATCGGCGCCGCTGACAGCGGGGATAAGCTCCGCGATTAGGGATTTTGCCTCCGCGCGGGTTTTGTTCATTTTCCAGTTTCCTGCAATAACGGCTTTTCTTTGTGATTTTTTCATGGTCAGGCCCCTTTTTTGTTTAATAGGTAAAAACATATGTCCAGAATAATATTCCCTTTTTCATCCGGCGTTGTGTATCGGGGGCAGGCGTAGCGCTCAAAACACCACTGTGTGTCTACATCAAAGCCTTCTTTTTCCAGCCTTTCCCCGCACTCGCCTTCCAGCATATACACATCTTCTTCCCTGCCGTATATCCAGCACACACCAAGGCTGCCGGGCGGAAAATCAATGTGCATAAAACCGTCGGGTACGTCAGTCCCCTCCGGCATAAATATCCCAATCCAATACTCAAAGGGGCTGCCATGCCCGCCCCGCATTAAGCCTATATATGAGTCGCCGTCCTCAAGGGCTTCCGCTAAGCTTCCGTTGTATTGCTTTGCCACCGTATCAAACCAGCCGCTTTCGTGCCACTCGCCCCATTTCGCCCCAAAATTGCCGTCTGTCCGGTCATCGTCGCCGTATTTTTTGCCGATGAACCGCAGCGCCCCGACATTTTGCTTGTACACCTTAATAATTTCCGGCATTTTTCCTCCCCGAGTTTAACATTGCAAATATGTTGCTGTAGGGGCGGCAATTTGCCGCCTTCGGCAGGTTTTAGGATTTAGGTTTGAGGTTTTAGGAAAAGGACGGTGCGACAAATTCCTTCCCTTCCTAAAACCTATAACCTCAATCCTAAAACCTGTCTAAATAATGCTACGCATTATTTAGACAAGCAATCCCCGGCAAATCTTTTCCTTCCAAAAATTCCAAGGACGCGCCGCCGCCGGTGGAGATATGGCTCATCTTATCGGAATAGCCGGAGTTTTTCACCGCCGCAACGGAATCGCCGCCGCCGATGATTGAAACCGCGCCGCTGTTTGCGACAGCTTCGGCAATGGCGTAAGTGCCCTTGCTGAATTTATCCATCTCAAAAACGCCCATTGGGCCGTTCCAAATAACCGTGCCCGCGCTTTTTATTACGCCAGCATATTTACCGGTTGTCTTCGGGCCGATATCCATGCCCATCCAACCATCGGGGATGTTGTAGCTGTCTACAAGCATATCGTTGCAAGCGGGGTCGAATTTGTCGCCGACCATATTGTCGTCCGGTAATAACAGCGCGACATTTTTTTCCGCGGCTTGGCGGATCAATTCCTTGGCGAGGTCAACCTTGTCGTCCTCGCAGATGGAGTTGCCGATTGTGTAGCCGTATGCTTTATAAAAAGTGTATGCCATGCCGCCGCCGATGATCAGGAAATCGACTTTGTCAAGCAGGTTTTGGATAACGCCGATTTTATCAGAAACCTTCGCGCCGCCCAGTATCGCTGCAAACGGGCGTTTGGGGTCAGCTAAAGCGCCGCCCATGAATTTTATCTCCTGCTGTATAAGATAACCGCAGACAGCGGGGATATAATCGGCAACGCCGGTGGTGGACGCGTGCGCCCTGTGCGCGCTGCCGAACGCGTCGTTTACAAAGATTTCCGCAAGGGACGCAAGCTCCTTCGCGAAAGCCGCATCGTTTTTGGTTTCTTCTTTATGGAAGCGGACATTTTCGATTAGCATGGCTTGCCCATCAGCAAGCGCCGCAGCTTTTTCTTTTGCGTCCGGGCCGATTACGTCAGACGCGAAAGCCACGTCCTGCCCGAGCAGCTCAGAAAGGCGCACAGCCACAGGCGCAAGCGAAAATTCGGGGGTCGGCTCACCCTTCGGGCGTCCTAAATGCGAGCAGAGGATTACCCGCGCGCCTTCCCCGACTAAATATTTTATCGTGGGCATTGCGGCGGCTATGCGCTTGTCATTTGTGATCGCGCCGTCTTTGAGCGGGACATTAAAGTCACAGCGCACCAAAACGCGCTTGCCTTTTACAGCGATATCTTCCACGGTTTTTTTGTTTAATGCGGTCATTTTCTTACCATCCATTCCGCGCCTGTGAAAAAACGGGCGCAAAGCTTATTTAATTTACTTAACCATACAATTTTAAACCAAACGCGGCAGATTTTCAAGTGCTTTTAAGGGAAATTTTCACAACCATCCATGACCATCCCCGGGAAGCCCCATTGGCGCAGGGCTTCGTATACTACAACCGCGACGCTGTTGGATAAATTCAGGGAGCGCGCACCGCCTTTCATTGGAATACGAAAGCATCTTTCGCGGTTGGCGGACAGCAGCGTAGAGGGAAGCCCGGCATCCTCGCGCCCGAACACAAGGAAAATATCGTCACCGCGGCTGTAATCGGCTTCGCTGTAAGGCGCGGCGCCTTTTGTAGTAAAAAAATAATAACTCCCTGCAGTGCGCGCAAAAAAATCCTCAATCCCCGCATAATATGTTATATCCAGCATATGCCAGTAATCTAAGCCCGCGCGCTTTAATTTAGCGTCATCAACCTTGAAGCCCAAAGGCTCGATCAAATGCAAAGACGCACCGGTGGCGGCGCACGTCCGCGCGATGTTGCCCGTGTTTTGCGGTATCTGCGGCTCTACAAGGGCGATGTTCAGTTTTGGCATTGGCACGCCGCCTTTCCTGATAGAAATTAGAAAATAGGAATTAGAAATTAGTAAGGGAAGAAGCGATAAGCGCCGTCCTTTCCCTAAATCCTAGATCCTAAATCCTGAAACCTGCGGCGCTCTGCGCCGCCCGCCGCCCCTCCAAGGAGGGGAATAATCTACAAAGGCAAGTAGGCAAAAACCTAAAGGAAAAGGCGAAGCCCGGAAA
>Ga0099364_10009135_pt1 | contig 13809 bp, 6 predicted proteins | sample TergutTh196P3_FD_73070 | JGI IMG/M metagenome (GOLD analysis project Ga0099364, IMG submission 73070) | Microcerotermes parvus P3 segment gut microbial communities from Pointe-Noire, Republic of the Congo - Th196 P3 | ecosystem: Host-associated > Arthropoda: Insects > Digestive system > Gut ...
GAGAGAGAGAGAGAGAGAGAGAGAGAGAGAGAGAGAGAGAGAGAGCTATCTACCACACATACGCGTTCAAAAAATAAATATTTTAAATATTTATTTTGTTTTTTTATTTTTTATTTCCGGAGTATTGTTTTTTTTACAATACCCCGGTTTTTTTTGCCCCAGCCCCAATCAAGTTCATTTATTTTATATTTTATAAAAAAGTAATTTCTAAGTCTAACTAATAGAATCCTTGCGTATGAAGAATGCCAGAATGCCAAACAAATCAACAAATCTAATTTTGAAAAAAGGGATTATTCCCAGACGCTTATTATTAATATTTTTATTTTTTAATTTTTTATGCCTATGGTAAATAAATAGCAATCAACAAAGTACAAAGTGATTTAAAGATTTAAAAAGAGAAACAAAATGCAATTTTATTTTAAATTAATTTACAAAAAATTTTTATTCAAATGTTTTAGTGTTTTATATGTTAATTATTAATTAATTATGAAAAATCAAAAAAATGAATTTTTTAGCGGGAAAATCCGATGGAAGATACCGCTATCATTGGTAGCTTTTTTGTTGGTAGCCGGGATGCAGATACTCTATGCCGAAGGTGAAAAAGACGGAAGCCTATCAGGGAAAAACGATGTCGCGTTTGATAACGCAATTATTCAACAGCAGCGGGTAACCATCAAAGGTGTTGTTGTTGATGTCAACGGTGAGACTATAATAGGAGCTAATGTGGTTGAAGAAGGGACTACAAATGGAATAAGCACTAATCCAAACGGTGAATATTCGCTTACCGTAGCGCAGAACGCATCCATAAGAGTGACTTATATTGGTTATGTATCGCAGGTTGTACCGGTGAGAGGTACTGAAATGAATTTTACGCTTCTCGAAGATGCTCGGATGCTGGATGAGGTGGTAATTACCGGTTTCGGTTTGACACAACGAAAAGCGACGCTATCAGGCGCTGTTACCACTATCGGACAAGAGGAAATCAGTCGTTCTTCGGCTGTCACAACATCGGGAGCGTTAGTCGGTAAATTGGCCGGATTAAACACCCGTCAGGTTGAAGGAAAACCGGGTAATACAACGGCAATCAACATCCGTAACTATGGAACGCCTCTGTTTATTATTGACGGCGTTTTTGCGGATGAAGGTCAATTTAACCAAATTGACTTCAATGATATTGAGACGTTAACTATTCTGAAAGATGCGAGCGCCGCTATTTATGGCATGCAGTCGGCTAACGGTGTAGTAGTCGTAACGACAAAGAAGGGGCAACGTAATTCAAGGAACACGGTAACCATCAGCGGTTATTACGGATGGCAGGCCGTCTCACGGTTTCCGAAACCCGCCAATGTTAAGACCTGGATGACCTCTTACATTCAGTCCGAAACGGTTTCCAACCCGCAACGTACAAACTACACGTATTCAAGGGATGACTTGGCCAAGTGGACACAAGGCACGGAAAAAGGTTATATTCCTTTTGACTGGTATGATTATGTGATTCAGGCAACTCAACAAACATATCTGAAAGCCGATATACAAGGTGGCTCTGACAGGACTAATTATTATGTTTCCATTGCTCGGCTTGACCAGGATTATATGTTCAACGATTTTGGAAAGTTTGACCGTACAAATTTTCAAATGAATCTCAACACCGATATAACCAACCGTTTACGGGTTGGAGTATCCATGAACGGACGTCTTGAGCATACGATTCATCCGGGCGTTCCGCAGGTGGACGACACCTGGATGCCGCGTTTGGCCGTTTACCGTAACTTGCCTACTCGTCGCCCCTTTGCCAACGATAATCCCAATTATCCTACCCGGACGTCAACCGAAGACAGCACCAATATGGGGTGGCTGACATACGAATATTCCGGCATGTTTGAACAGATGTGGCGTGTAATGCAATTAATCGGTAATGTTGAATACGACCTTATGGACGGTTTAAAGTTCAGAGCGCAGGGTAGTTACTATTTTGCTTATAATAGAATGGATAATCAGGAGTACACTTACAAACTGTACGACTATGATCCGATAACCGACACCTATCCCGTTATTATGCACAACACCAATCCATGGCGTGAAAGGTCCACAGATTCGGTAGAGGAAATTACGTCCAATGTGCAGCTATCCTATAATAATGTATTCGGTTCTCATCACGTTAGTATAGTTACCGGTTTTGAAACATATAAAAGAGAAAATCCGACTATTTGGGTACATGCCATTCCATTGGCCAATGCCCAAAGCTATATTAACTACGCAATTCTTGACACATACAATGATGATAATCTGGCAAATTCAAGAGCTCGTATGGGATGGATTAATCGCATTAACTATGCGTTTGCGGATAAATATCTGGTTGAATTACTGGGGCGCTATGACGGTTCATGGAAATTTCCTCCGAACGACCGATGGGGATTTTTCCCGGCGGCATCCTTAGGTTGGCGAATTTCTCAGGAATCGTTCTGGCAGAATTCAAAACTGAACGACTTTTTCAGTGATTTCAAAATACGGGGCTCTTACGGATTAACAGGTTCTGACAGCCCGGGGAACTACAACGCATTCGACTATCTGGCTGGATATACTTATCCTTCCGGTACCAATGGCGTGCTTGACGGTCAATATATCACTGCGGCGCGCAATCGCGGGCTTCCGACGGTTACTATTTCCTGGCTAAAGGTAAAAACAATGGACTTAGGTGTTGATTTCGCCTTTTTAAAAAACAAATTGACGGGACAGGCGGATTTCTTCCGTCAATTGCGTTCCGGAGTTTCGGCTAGACGAAACGATGTGCGCATACCGATAGAGTTAGGATACAGTCTTCCGTATGAAAACCTGAATTCAGAGTTACGAATGGGATGGGAAGCCCAACTTCGCTGGCGAAGCAAAATCAACGAATTAGATTATTTTGTAGGCGGAAATATTACGTATGCGCGTCGTTTCAGTTGGGAACAGTACAACCCGATGTTCGGCAACTCCTGGGACGAATACCGCAATTCCTCATGGCACCGTTTTTCCGGTACGGCATGGGGGTATGAAGCAATCGGACAATTCCAGTCGTGGGAAGAAATTGCAAGTTATCCGATTGATAATGACGGACAGGGTAATAAAACAATGCGACCGGGCGACATCAAATATAAGGATGTAAACGGCGACAATTATATCGGTTCTATGGACCAGCGTCCGATAGGTTATCAGGGCGGTAACCCGACACCGATAGTGAATTACGGTATAAACGTAGGCGCTAACTGGAGGGGATTTGATTTTGCTTTCGATTTAACTGGCGGATGGGGAAGCTCTTGGTATGCAGAATCATTCATGCGCAATCCGTTCCAGGAGGGTGGTGTTAATCCTCAATTTTATATGAGCGATACCTGGCGCCTTTCCGACATCTGGGATGCGTACAGCCAATATCTGCCGGGCAAATATCCGCTCCCGATTGTTGGAAACAACAATCACAGCAATTATAACAGGGAAAGTACATTCTGGAGGAAAAATGTAAGATACATGAAATTACGTAATATAGAATTAGGATATACTCTTCCCCGGCAAATCGGTCAGAAAATGGGCATGTCGAGTGTAAGAATCTTTGCAAAAGGAACTAATGTACTTACATTTACGAATTTACCGGGTATCGATCCGGAAGGAAGCGCCGGACATGGTTTGGATTATCCCGGCATGAGAGTTCTTAATATAGGTTTAAATATTAAATTTTAATGAGATATGAAAAAGTTATATATCGTAGCAACAACAGTATTATTGTTGTTCTCAATAATGGGATGTTCCAATTTTCTGGAGTTACCGAACGACAGAGTTTTTACCGATGAGGCGATGTTCGGCGACGAGGTGATTGTGAAAGCCGTATTAGTCGATTTGTATAGCACCGTCTTTTTGGAAGGACAACGTGTGGGCGACCATGATCAATATATGTATCTTGATGAAGCCGGACTTAGTAGCGGAGCGCCACAAACAGGGCAACCTTTTAACGACGACCGGTGGAGAGCGAACGCTTCCAATGCTTATACCTACATACGCCGTATGAATCAGTTTATTCAGAGTGTTCGTACAGCCGAAAGCATAACTGAGACAGACCGGTTGAATATGGAAGGCGAAGTCAGGTTTTTACGCGCGTACCTTTATTTTCAAATGGCGCGCGGACTGGGCGGTATGCCGATTATCGGCGACGAAGTGTTCGAATATTCAACCGGAATAGATATTACCCAATATCAATTTCCACGTTCGACGGAGGCTGAAATTTATGATTATGTGATAAGCGAATGTAAGGCTGTATACGAAATTATCTCCGACGCGACAAATGTAAATAATGCCAGAGCCAATAAATGGGTAGCTAAAATGTTGGAAGCAAGAGCGGCTATTCATGCGGCTTCTATTGCCAATTACAACAATAAAATGCCTGTCCCGATTACAACAGAAGGTGGAGAAGTAGGTATTCCGGCAAGTCGGGCGCAGGGTTATTATGAGACAGCGCTGGCGGCAGCCGAAATCGTTATTAACAACAGTCCGTACCGTTTACAATCGGTTACGGGCGACAGGACGCACTACAATCTGGCGCGTAATTTTTACGAAGCGACTACCGTAAAAGACGGCAATACTGAAGTGATCTGGGCAAGAGATTATATCTATCCGGGTTCATCACATCAATATACGACTAACAATGCGCCAAGGTCACACGCAGAAGACATCGACGCATTCAGACTTGGCATACTCTTGAATGTGGTAGAAGAGTTCGAATTGCTTGATACGCCCAATCCGGGTACACGAAGTAAGATTAGAACCATAGATGAATCCGGTGAGTATATTTTTTATAATAATTCAAGAGAACCTTTTGAAGCGCGCGATCCGCGATTACGCGGTACGGTTATCTATCCGGGTAATGTTTATAAAGGGCGTGAAGTTGTTTACCAGGCCGGACAGATAAATAAAAACAGCGCCGGTAGCTGGGTGCGTAATATTAACATCGGCAACGGTGTAGACACCTACGATGACAACGGCATACTGATTACGTCGCAAAACGGACCGGTAGTCACTAACGAGATATTTATGAATAAATTCGGATTGACTCCGCTTAAGTTTTTGGATGAAACGTCACAATCAGGGACGCGCGGACGTGGCTCAGAGATGTGGGAAGTACGTTTTCGTATGGCAGAAGCTTACTTGATTGCGGCCGAAGCGGCTATGGAATTGAATAACAATGCAAAAGCGGCGGAATATCTCAATGTTGTACGTTATCGCGCCGGTGTTCAACCGATAGAAGTAGTTACTTTAGACCACATCATACACGAAAGGCGGGTTGAGTTTGTTTTTGAAAATCACCGTTACTGGGATATGAAAAGATGGAGGCTGGCGCATCAGGTATGGAATGGTCAAATGGCAAGTGACGATGCACGCCATCGCCGCCTTTTCCCTTACTTAGTTGTAGCGCCCGGCGACCCGAATCACATGAAATGGGTTTTTGAAGAAGACTATTCCCACATGTTGACGGTTGCCCTTAATTTCCAGTTGCGGCATTATTACTATGTCATCAATCAATCCTGGATAGACAACAATCCCAAATTGATCAAAAATCCTTTCCATTAATTTAAACATTCAATAGATTATGAAGAATATAATAAATTTTCTTTTGACAGGTCTTATACTGCTGACGATGGTCGGATGCGGATTTGATAATTACGATGAACCGACTTCAAAGTTAACCGGTAAAATTACCTATAATGGCCAGGCGCTGCAATTAAGAGGAACAGCCAACGCCGTTCAGTTGCAAATATATCAGGATGGGTACGCAATGTTTTCACCCATAACGGCTACTGTGACTCAGGATGGGTCTTACTCCGTAATACTGTTTGACGGCACATACAAAATGGTAACACGCGATAACAATGGGCCATGGGTCAACACACGCGATACAAGTATCGTTACTGTAAAAGGTAATACGATTTACGATCTTTCGGTAACACCTTACTTTACAATTTCCAATGCAAACATGTCGCTCTCCGGTTCTACGGTAAACGCCACGTTCACCATCAATCAAATTGTAGAGACCGCCAACATCCAAACCGTATATTTATTGGTGAGTCGGACGCAGTTTTGCGATGAGGTATACTATGAATACCGTAGAGATTTTACGGATCAATCACCGGGTCAAATTACCATCGATGGTGATTTCAGTGCGATTTATGCAGCTGTTAACAGCCCGACGCTTTACGGTCGCGTAGGCGTCAGGTCAAATCAAACAGCCGAAGCTATTTTTTCCGATGTCATCAAACTGAGGTAAACGATGATTTTAGGTCTGGCTCTTTTGAAAAAGAGCCAGACCTTAGAATCTATTGTTCAATTTTATAATTTATGATTAGGCAATTAACAATCATAATCATTCGTCTATTTCTCTTTCTATGCGCATGGCCATTATATGCAGGGGATAACGAAGACGACATTGATGATAATTTCACCATTCAATTGATTGTTGATCCGCAGGAAAAAATCTATCTGCAAACAGATAAAGCGCATTACCTGTCGGGCGAAACCGTCTGGTTTTCGGCTACAATTGTCGATGCCTTGTTTCATGAACCGGTAGCAGACGATAATTATCTCTATGTGGAACTTCACAATCCGTTGGATACCGTTGTTTCACGTATAATCATCAAACCTGACAGCCTGAACGGTTATTACGGACATATACCCTTGGACGAGGAATTAACGGAAGGCGATTATATCCTTGTCGCATACCGGAGTACAATGACAAAACCCGATTATTTTTTCAAGCGAAGGATATATATTTCCGACCCCATTTCTGCGCTCATTGCACCTGAATGTAAATTTTATGAAAATGACAGGGAGTATCTTGTCGACATTTCTTTTATCAATCCACGTACAAAAGAAAAACTGATCCCGGACAATGTATCTGTTCAAGTCAATGAGGGTCAAAAGAATGTGCTTAACCTTAAGGCAGAAGCAATTGGACGTTTTTCGTTCAGAAAAACAGATACTGATTTCCCGGTTCTGACGATTCGAATAGATTATCAAGGGAAGACATACCGGAAATATGCGCCGATGTCCATATCTGACAGCGATTATGAAGTATCGTTTTTCCCTGAAGGGGGACAGTTAATTACCGAAGAGCCTTCTGTTGTGGCTTTTAAGGCTATAAACCAAAACGGTCTGTCAGAATCTGTCACAGGTCAAATTGAAGACAGCGCAGGTAATGTGATTCAATACTTTGAAAGTATACATAATGGAATGGGGAAGTTTCTGCTTCAACCTGAACAGGGCAAAACATACTATGCCGTTTGTCATAACAAAGAATTGAAAGAAAAGCGTTTCAAACTGCCCGATGCGCAGCAGGGTAATTATTCCTTGCGGGTAGACCGGCAACAAAAATGGATATCCATCTCGGTTGTCGGATTACACAGGGAAGCCAACGATCCTCAACTGTCGCTCTTTATCCATACTAAGGGAATGCCACTGTTTCACAACGTATGGAATAACGAGAAAAACCTGCTTTTAATTGAACAGGATTCTTTCCCGTCAGGTATAAGCCATCTGTTGTTGCTTAATCCTGACAACGACATTATCAGCGAGCGGTTACTCTTTAGCCGTAACAGACAGGACGAGGCCGTGACACGCTTTACGTCCAATGCGGATAATTACGACAAAAGAACGTTGGTTTCATCCAAAATCAGCCTGTCGGATAATCGGGGTTCCCCTTTATTCGGAAAATTTGCCGTTTCAGTGACAGATAATAAATACGTTACAACCGACAGCGCCATTACAATATTGTCCTCGCTACTTCTCAGTTCCGAACTGAAAGGACACATCGAAGACCCTGCCGGTTATTTCAGAGGTAATGATCAGGAATCGACTGTTGCTTCGGATTTGTTGATGATGACGCAGGGGTGGCGTCGTTACAATATTCCCGCATTGATAAAGGGCGACATAGAAATTCCGGAAGATGACGGCTTTAATGATAAGATAATTACAGGCAAAGCTGAACGTCTTTTCAAAGCCATAAAAGATGCCTCCATATCGCTTGTCGTATTTCCTCCAACAGGTGGTACGGAACTGAAAGTCACTGCAACCGACAATAACGGGCGCTTCATATTTGACAATTTAAATTATCCCGACAGTACATACATTTTAGTACAGTCAGCCGATAAAAATGACAAAGATAATATTTTCCTGATTGTAGATCAGCCGCCGGTATGGAGTTACAAAACGGTTACTCCCTCACTGTTTACTTCTGATAACAATGTCGGGTTTCATGAATATGCCGTTGTTGCAGAAAATAAATATGTTAGCGAACATGGCATGAGATTGATAGAACTCCCGGATGTGACCGTTTATGCTCCCAAGTCACATCATTATTCTCCGTTTTTTTCTTCCGAAGTATATACATCAAAAGACATAGAAAAAATTAATCTGGGAACCTTAGCTAACTTTCTCACCCGGATGAAGGATGTATACTTAGTTGACATATCTGAAAATACTGTCTATGTGAGAGATCAAGGGATTGTTGCGGCTGCAAGGTTCATAGTAAATGATTATTTGATTGGAAATACATTGGATGGAGTAGGAGGAGCATTTGATATTAATTCGATTGGCCTGGATATGATTGATGAAATATTTATTACGAAAAAATATTATGCAAATTTTGAAGAAACACCCGCTGTTGTAATCACCACAAAAAAAGGATCTTGGGGGGGTAAGAACGCTCCTCCGGAAAATATACGTAGAATAGATTGGCGGGGATACCAGCGGCCAGTTGAGTTCTATTCTCCAAAATATGAGACGACAACAGAAAAGAATATGTTCCGAGAAGACTTACGCACCACCCTTTATTGGAATCCACAGATTCAAACGAACGAAAACGGGGACGCGACTATTGACTTCTATACTGCCGATGCTGAAACTACCTATTCAGTCATCATTGAAGGAATAACATACGATGGTAAAATTATCCGGCACGTATCATCGATAAACCGGAAGTAGATTTATTTATTTAATTATTAACCAAATTTTAAAGACATGAAGAGAATTATTATTTTAGTAGGATTAATATCCTTGTCATTGAGCGCTTTGGCTCAATGGAAACCTGCGGGCGACAAAATTAAAACGGAATGGGCTGACAAGATAGACCCGAATAAGGTATTGCCCGAGTACCCCCGTCCGCTGATAGAACGGACAGATTGGTTAAACCTGAACGGATTATGGGATTATGCCATATTGCCGGTGGATGATAGAGAACCGGCGCAATTCGATGGAAAGATACTTGTTCCGTTTGCAGTCGAATCCAGTCTTTCCGGCGTCCAAAAAACCGTCGGCGAAAATAGTGAACTGTGGTATAAACGTACATTCACAGTCCCCTCCGCCTGGAAAGGGAAAAATGTGTTGTTACATTTTGGCGCTGTTGATTGGAAGGCCGAAGTATTTATCAACGACATTAAAATCGGCACACACACCGGTGGGTATACGCCATTTTGTTTTGACATTACTCCCTTTTTAACTTCCGGCGCCCAGAAATTAGTCGTCAAAGTATGGGATGGCACCGATTCGGGATACCAACCGCGCGGGAAACAGATACACAGGCAAGGCCGTATTTGGTATACGTCGGTAACCGGTATCTGGCAAACGGTGTGGTTGGAACCTGTCAATGAAAAATACATCGCTAACATCAAATCGGTGCCTAATATCGACAAGAACCGGTTAACAGTGGATGTATGCACCCAAAACACACAACCGGCGGATGTGATAGAAGTGAAGGTGAAAGACGGTGCAACGGTCGTTGCCACATCAAAAGCTATCATAGGTGAGAAGCATGATCTGATTATTTCAGACGCTAAACTATGGTCGCCCGAATCGCCCTTCCTTTACGATATGGAAGTCATTCTTTACAGTAAAGGCAGGATTGTTGATCAGGTGAAAAGTTACAGTGCCATGCGTAAGATATCTACCAAACGCGATGCAAAAGGAATACTCCGTATGCAACTCAACAACGAAGACTATTTCCATTTTGGCCCGTTAGATCAAGGTTGGTGGCCCGATGGATTGTATACCGCTCCTACCGATGAAGCCTTGGTTTATGATATAAAGAAAACAAAGGATTTTGGATTTAACATGATTCGAAAACATGTGAAAGTAGAACCTGCCCGCTGGTATACACATTGCGACCGTCTGGGTATACTTGTCTGGCAGGATATGCCCAATGGCGATGCTAATCCTGTATGGATCAGGAACAATTATTTTAATGGCGTAGAATTGGTACGAACCCCCGAATCGGAAGCCAACTTCCGCAAAGAATGGAAAGAAATCATGGACTTGACTTATTCAAACCCGTCTGTTGTGGTTTGGGTGCCTTTCAACGAAAGGTGGGGACAATTTAAAACGGTAGAAATTTCCGAATGGACAAAAGCTTATGACCCTTCCCGGTTAGTCAACCCCGCCAGCGGAGGCAATCACTACCGCACGGGCGACATCATCGACCTGCATAATTATCCAGCCCCGAATATGGCCTTTTACAGTAGCGAAAAAGTAACCGTCCTGGGAGAATACGGCGGTATTGGCCTGCCGCTGGAAGGACATCTGTGGCAGTCAGAAAATAATAACTGGGGGTATATCCAATTTAAAAACTCAAAGGAGGTAACCGATGAATATATCAAATATGCCGAATCATTGAAAAACTATATTAAAATCGGATTCTCCGGGGCCGTTTATACCCAAACCACCGATGTGGAAAACGAAGTCAATGGATTGATGACCTACGACCGTAAAGTGGTTAAATTAGAAGAAGACAGGTTGAGAAAAATTAATCTGGAAGTATGCAGGATGTTACCACTCGAATGATGAATTATGAAAAACTATTCTATTTTGCTATTCGCATTGATCGTACTTGTGCTATCAGGATGCGACATCTCTTCGGAAAAAACGAAAGAAAAACTGTTTAAACCCTATCAGGAAACAGCACTCAGAGCCCCTGCTTACCCCTTAATCACAATTGACCCTTATACGAGCGCATGGTCTTACACCAACAATCTCTATGATGATGTTGTACGTCATTGGACAGGGAAAAAATTCCCGCTTACAGGGGCGCTCCATGTTGACGGAGTCTCTTATCGTTTTCTCGGTAGTAATGAATTACCATGGAAGACCATTCTTCCGACCGCGGCCGATCAGCGATGGGAAGCCGCTTATATCGAAACCGAACCGAAGGGAAAATGGACTGAAAACGATTACAATGACTCTTCGTGGTTTCAAGGAAGGGCGGCTTTCGGGACTCGAGGCGTCCCAAACTTGTCAACAAGATGGAACACCCCTGACATCTGGGTGCGCAGAACGTTTGAACTGTCGGAAGACTATTCCGGGAAAAACATAATTCTCGAATATTCACACGACGATGTTTTTGAACTTTACATCAATGGAATACAAGTGGTCAATACCGGCCTTGATCAAAAAAATAATGTTTTGCTTGAACTTTCAGAAGAGGTAGTAAACACATTGAAGCCGGGGAAAAATATCATTGCCGCCCATTGTCATAATACAAGTGAATTGGGATATGTGGATTTTGGTCTTTACTACAAAATTGAAAATGTGAAATCATTCGAGACGGCTGCTATACAGAAATCTGTTAGTGTGCTTCCTCTGCAAACCTTTTACACATTTTCATGCGGTCCTGCGGAATTGGATATTATCTTCACTGCTCCACTACTGCTTGATGACCTTAATTTAATGTCAAGACCAGTAAACTATCTTTCCTATCGGGTGCGCCCGACAGACGGTAATACACACGATGTGCAGCTATTCATAGTAGCAACCCCTCATTGGGCAGTTAACACACCAGATCAGGAAACGGTGACAACCTTGTCGGGTGAAAGGAATCTGATATTTGCAAAAACCGGAACAACCGAACAACCGATTTTACAGAGAAGAGGTGATGACGTCCGTATCGATTGGGGATATTTTTATCTGACTTCGACTAATAAACCTTCTGTCAGTGTCCATATCGGCGAATATTTAGATATGAATGATCGTTTTATTAGCGGCGGTTCAGCATCGCTTGCCGAACTTGATACAAAAGAGACGAAAAGTAGCGCTGCCGGCTTGGCGTTTTGTGAAAATTTCGGACAAATTACTACTCCGTCAACCGGTTTTGTGATGATAGGCTATGATGATATTTATTCTATACAGTATTTTCAGGATAATCGACTGGCTTATTGGAAACGAAACGGAGAAGTTGATATCATCCAAGCATTTGAGAAAGCAGATAAGGATTATTTGTCAATCATGAAACGGTGTGCGGCGTTTGATAAACAATTGATGAACGAAGCGCAAAAATCAGGTGGCAAAGAATATGCGGAATTATGCGCTTTGGCATTCAGACAGTCTGTTTCTGCACATAAGCTGATCGAAGATAACGAAGGTAACTTGATATTTCTATCAAAAGAAAATAACAGTAACGGCTCTATCGGAACAGTCGATATTTCTTATCCTTCCTCCCCCTTGTACCTTCTTTACAATCCGGACCTGCTTAAAGGCATGCTAAGGCCGATTTTCTATTTCAGTGAAAGCGGTAAGTGGACTAAACCATTCGCTGCACACGATGTCGGCACGTATCCGCACGCTAATGGACAGACTTATCGCGGCGATATGCCGGTCGAAGAATCCGGGAATATGCTAATCCTGACAACGGCGATAGCCATGGTGGAAGGAAATGCCAATTTTGCCAAAAAACACTGGGAGACATTGACAACATGGGCAAATTACTTGATGCAAGAAGGATTTGACCCGGAAAACCAACTTTGTACCGACGATTTCGCCGGACGCCTTGCTCACAATACAAATCTTTCCATTAAAGCGATAATGGGTATTGCAGGGTATGGCAAATTAGCAGATATGCTTGGCGACAAGGAAACATCTCAAAAATATATCCAGGCTGCGAAAGACATGGCAAAACAATGGGAAGAAAAAGCTAACGACGGCGATCATTACCGGTTGACCTTCGATCGACCGGATACCTGGAGCCAGAAATATAACCTTGTATGGGATAAGTTATTCGGTCTCAATATATTTCCTAAAGAGGTGGCCCAAAAAGAAGTAGCTTTTTATCTGACAAAACAAAACAAATACGGTTTACCGTTAGACATACGGAGAGATTATACCAAAACCGACTGGATTAACTGGAGTTCCTGTTTAGCAGACGATTATGATGACTATCGTCAGATCATGCTCCCTGTTTATACCTATGCTAACGAAACCGTTTCGCGCATCCCTTTAAGCGATTGGCACGATACGGTAACTAGCCGGACCTCTGGTTTTAAGGCACGCTCAGTTGTCGGCGGTTATTTAATGAAAATTTTGAAAGATAAAATGACGAAATAGCATATTTCAATATATCGGAAGTATATTCGTTTTCCCTACCTGACGCGCTCCATTTAATAATAAAGGTTTGCGGTTTTTACTGTTTTTCCATGCCGATAATTCAGCGCTGATCTTTCTTTGCATAATTTTAATTTTATAAAAAATGAACAATATCTATGAAAAAGTCGGAAAATTTTGATTTTTTCATAGATATTGTTCACTCATTTAAATCAAAAGCGTTTATCACCCTTAACGGCGATACTAAGATGTTATGCAAAAAAGCCATTCAATACTTTCGCCAAAAATTGTTGCTGTTCCTCCATTTTGAACAATTTTATATTGGAATTTGCGATTTTCCTTTGCTAATTGAGCGGGAACCGAATTGTAACAAGCCCGAATTTTTACACTTGTACTGTTGTCAGCGTATTTCGACATATCGGAGGTATA
>Ga0099364_10009136_pt1 | contig 13809 bp, 14 predicted proteins | sample TergutTh196P3_FD_73070 | JGI IMG/M metagenome (GOLD analysis project Ga0099364, IMG submission 73070) | Microcerotermes parvus P3 segment gut microbial communities from Pointe-Noire, Republic of the Congo - Th196 P3 | ecosystem: Host-associated > Arthropoda: Insects > Digestive system > Gut ...
AAAAGTAAACTCTCTCATGCCATGTCTTTGGGTTATAAACCATTGGGGAGCAATTAGCCATGCTGCTTGCAGTAAATTTCCCCAGTTGGCTAAAGCCGGAAATAATTCCAGGGCTGCCTTTGCGCTGGTATGGGCTTATGTATATAGTTGCTTTTGCCATTGCGTATTTGCTTTTCAAGAAGCAGGTAAAAGAGCGCAATTTCCCCATGTCAGAAGAAGACCTTTCAAGCCTTTTTGTCTGGGGTATACTTGGACTGATACTTGGAGCCAGGGTTTTTTATGGATTTTTTTATGAGATAAATTATTCCAATGCTTTTTCTGTGTTTCAAATTTTTTCCCCGTTCAGGGATGGCAGGTTTGTAGGCTTCCAGGGTATGAGCTATCATGGAGGTGTAATAGGCTGTATATTGGGAATTATATTTTTTACAATCAGGAAAAAATTTGATTTCCGCGAAATAGGCGATATGCTGGCTGCAAGCATTCCCCTGGGTTACACTTTTGGCAGACTTGGAAACTTTATAAACGGCGAACTCTACGGTCGCATAAGCACAGGTCCTTTTGCAATGATTTTCCCGCAGGGCGGCATACATCCTTCTCACAGACATTATCAGGCAATTATTACTGAAGCTGAACGCCTTGGTCTTGATGTTATTCCCGGCGAGGTTTTTAATCCCCCGCGCCATCCTTCCCAGCTATACGAAGCCTTATTTGAAGGAGTAATACTGTGGCTTGTGATATGGCTCTTACGAAAAAAAAATCCTTTTAAGGGTTTTCTAATTACACTTTATATTGCTGGTTACGGCCTTGTGCGTTTTTTCATTGAATATTTCCGGGAACCTGACTCAGCTATGGGCTACCGAATTGAGTTTGTAAGAAACGATCTGCCACCGGCCTTAGGGCACCCACTGTTTTCTTTTTCTCAGGGACAGATTCTTTGTTTTGCAATGATTGTCATTGGAATAATTTGGGCTTTTATTGCATACAGGCAGCCTAATCGTGAAGCTGTTTATATTTACCCGGATAAAAATGAAGCAAAAGACAGGGAAGAAAAAGCCGCAGAACGCAAGCGCCGGCGCAAGCTGAGAAAACAATTACGTTAGTTTCCTGCTCTTTTCACTTTTCTTTTTTCACTTTACACTTTTTAAATGCAATACTACAGCACCAGAAGCAAAAATGATCCAGTCAGTTTTGCAAAAGCTGCATTAACAGGGCTTGCCCCGGACGGCGGCCTTTATATTCCCGGCGATGTTCCAAGATTAAGCAGCGCTGTCAAATCCTCGCTTGCACACATGGAATATATTGATATTGCTTTTGAAATCATCAAACCCTGGGTTACAGAAGATATTCCGTCCGGGGTGCTTGAGGAAATGCTTATTTCTTCATATCCCTTTGATGCGCCTGTGGTGGAAGCTGGCGGAAGATATGTCCTTGAACTCTTTCACGGGCCTACAGCAGCATTTAAGGATTTTGGCGCGCGTTTTATGGCCCGTGCATTTTCATATCTGCGCCGCGGAGAAGACAAAGCCCTGACTATACTGACAGCCACTTCCGGCGATACTGGCGGCGCTGTTGCTGATGGTTTTTTTGGCATAGATGGAATTTCAGTAATCGTGCTTTATCCAAAGGGGCGTATATCTTATTTACAGGAAAAACAGATCGCAGGCCTTGGAAAAAATATTATTGCCCTTGCTGTTGAAGGGAGCTTTGATGACTGCCAGCGCCTTGTCAAGCAAGCTTTTAAGGATCAGGACTTACAAAAGAAGTTTAACCTTGCTTCTGCAAATTCCATCAATGTATCGCGCCTTATTCCCCAAATAGTTTATTATGCGGCAGCTTGCGGCCGTGTATCGACAAAGCCTTTATTCAGCGTACCATCCGGTAACTTTGGCAATCTTACTGCCGGGCTTTATGCCTATAAAATGGGCGCTCCCATACAAAAGTTTATTGCAGCAACAAATATTAATAAGACCATCCCGGATTACCTTGAAACAGGAAATTATATTGAGCAGCTTTCAAAGGCCACTTTGTCCAATGCCATGGATGTGGGAGCGCCAAGCAATTTTGAACGTATTAACGCACATTTTTCCTGGGAAGAGCTAAAAGAAATTATTTTTGGAATGTATGTAAGTGATGAAGAAACACGGGAAACCATTAAAGAAGTTTACAAAACCGGATATTGCCTTGATCCCCACAGTGCGGTTGGCTGGCAGGCAGCAACAAAGCTTGAGCAGAAGGGGGTTATAGACAATGAAAATACCGTTATTGTCAGTACCGCGCACCCGGCCAAGTTCGGAGAAACCCTTGAGGAACTTGGCATCCATGTAGCTCTCCCGGCTTCGCTGGAAAAAGCCATGCAAAGGACAGCTCAGTCAAATACGATTAAGGCTGAGTTCGAAGCCCTGAAATCGCAGCTAAGCTAGGCAGCAAAGATGGCGGCAGGGGAACCCCAACCTTGACGCGGATTTTACACCACTAGACACAAATTAAGCTTTTTGATAATCTAAAGCTCGAAGGAAGGATTTTATGTCTAGGACTTGTTCAATCTGCGGAAAACACACAATTACGGGTAACAATGTTAGCCATGCCTATAATCATACAAGGCGTACGTGGAAGCCCAATCTGGTTAAAGTAAAAACCATTGAAAATGGCACTACATCTACAAAAAAAATCTGCACCAGTTGTCTAAGAAGCGATAAAGTTACCAAGAAAATATAAAAGGGTCTTGTTATTCAATAAAGAGATGAGTATTATGACACTTAATCATGAGTGTTATTCTGTCTCCCTACCGTTTAGGTAAAGCAAGAGAAACATTTAACAGCTATAATGTTCTAAATACCATTTCCTGGAACTTTTTGGTTGGGAATATAGTAATCCTTTTCTCTTTAAGGCTGGGAGCTTCTTCCACATACGTAGGTCTTATAAATGCCATACTTTATGTTGCTTTTTTCTTTCTTCCTTTAGGGAAACTTCTTACAAAATATTTTTCCATAATCGGGATTTTCAGCACTGCCTGGATAATACGCTCTTTGGGTATGATCCCCATGGTTTTTGCATCTTTTGCTGCCTATGCAGGCCAGGGCGAGACAGCCCTGCTTCTTGTAATTTTATCTGTGTCAATTTTTCATGTTTCACGCGGAATAGGCATGGTTGGCAATAACCCTGTAATAGGCCAGCTTGCCTCTGGGAGTGACCGAGGCAGTTATTTAACGCAAATTCAAATTGTAACCAATGCTGTGGGTATGTTTTCAGGTTTTGTTATTGCCATATTATTGGGACGCGACCCTCCCCTTTTCCTTTATACAATTATTTTTGCTGTTGGAATTGTAAGCGGTGTTGCAAGCGGTTTTTACCTTAGAAAAGTTCCCAATCCAGAAATAGAAGAAGAAGGCAGAGAAAAATATAAGTTCTCTGAAATAGTAAAACAGGCCTTAACAACCGCTTCTTTAAGGCTTTTTATTATAATTCTCCTGCTTGTTGCTCTTGTATCAGGTGTTGCCAGGGTATTTGTTGTAGTTTACAGCCGCGAAATCTTCTCTCAAAGCGATGGCATGGTTTCCCTTTATACTGTATTCGCAGGCCTTGGCGTTCTTATGATAGGGCTTTTGATTAAATTTCTTATAGACAGGATCGGAGCCAAACCGCTTTATATAATCTGTGTCATTATGGGTATAGCAAGTCTTGTACCAATAATTTTTTACTCACCTGGTGTTGGTGAAGCATCTGTCTTTCTTTATCTGATATTCCTTTTCTTTCTAATGCATTTTGGTTTTAGCGGCGCTGAAGGTATTGCCCAGACCTATTTTTTTGGACTTGTCCCAAAAGAAAAAATGCTGGATATGGGAATTATCTATTTTCTGTGCTTTGGTATAGCAGGTACCATAGGGTCGCTTCTTGGCGGAGCATTTCTAGACTTGCTGCAAGCTCTGGGATTTAGCTCTTTGTGGGCTTTTAGAACGCTTTATTCACTTTTGTTAATACTTGGAATTATAATCGTAATACTACAGCGCAAACTTGTTCCCCTTGGAGCCCTGCCTTTTAAGGACGCTGTAGAAGTAATGTTCTCGTACAGGGATTTACGGGCAATATCCCTGCTGGAAAAGCTGAATAAAACCCAGGATTCCGAGCAAGAGGCAGCCCTACTTGAAGCCCTGCACAGCACTCCTTCGCAGCTTTCCATAAAGGGACTGCTTTTAAGGGCAAAATCTCCAAGACTGGTAATAAGGCAGGATGCTCTTAGGGCAATCAGCGCTCTTAAAACACTTGATGAAGATGCAGAAAAAGCCCTGATCGATGATATTATTAACAATCCCTTTACCACAGCCTATATTTCCGCCAGAATTCTTGGAACACACGGTGTTTTTTCTGCAATTCCCCTGCTTAGAGAACTTACAGGCTCAAAAGATTATATGCTGGCCGGCGAAGCAATAATAGCCCTGGCCAGACTTGGAGATCATGCATTCAGACCGCAAATAGAAAAAATAATTGCAAATACAAAAAATCCAAGACTTAAAATGATGGGGGTACAGGCTTTTGGAATATATTGCTCGTCAAATTCATTAACAGTATTGCTGGACATACTAAGAGGGGCTGATCCGCCGCCATATCTAAGGGACGAAGTAATCCTTGCAATGGCCAGTATTCTGGATATTCAAAACCAATTTTACCCGCTTCTGGTTCGTTTTCTCTCGGATCAAACACATTCCTCAATGCTTGCCATGGATGAGGTTGAAGCTACATACGAACATTATATTTCCACCCATGGCCGCAAACGCATTAAAAAAGATCAGGAATTACAGGAGCTTCAAAACCAGGCAAAAAACTTTCAAAGTGCTCTAACCTTGTATATTAAGGAATCAAAAGGAAAGGAGCTCTCAAAATGGATACTTAATCTTCCGGATGATTGCTGCAATACCATAGCCCAGGTAGTGCTTTCAGAAATAGTGCTGGATGATGAATTACACAACCTGCCAAGACTTTTTCTCTTAATAGTAAAATGGTCAGCCCACACAATGCGGCTTTTGACAAACAGGTTAAAAAACCGTTGAAAAAAAGAGTTATATCCAGTACAATATACAAGTCATGTAGGAGAAAAAAATGTCTGAAGAGAATATCTTAAACAAGGTAATGACCTTTATTTCCGGCAGTCCAGAAAACAATGATGATAAACATGTGCTGCTAAAACAGCTTGCCAAGGAAATTCAGCAGAATAAATACTCCAAATTCTACCGCGGACGCTACGAAGAAGCAGATTCAAGCCTGGCACAGTACTTTTTTAGTATATATAAAATTATTTATCCTGCCAGACAATTCCTCAAAGACCCTGCCATAATGGCAAAAATAAAAAGTATTACTCTGGAATCATTTCTTGATAAAAGCATAATGGATCTGATAAAGCGTCTTACCACAGAAAAACTGGAAGAACGAAAAAGGGCAGGAGGCCCGAACTTCTCCACAGAGCTGGAAAAAGACCTTGAAGCTCTTACAGTTGGCTTTGACAGCCCAAGGCTAGCTACTGCAGACAAAACTTATAACCTGATATTGATTTTTTCCCGCTTTGTTACCTGGGATTTCCCGGCTTTTTTAAAGAAATTTGACCCTGAATTTGCACAAGATTTTTCTATACCTCCAAAATTTACACCATTACATACTGATGTAATCATGGCAGACCTTTCATCATTCTGTTCAATTATGCCTTCTTTTGACCCTTCTGATGACTGGAAAACAGTGTTTGAGATATTTAAATATTGCAAAGGAGGCACAGACCTTATTCCCCTGGATGTGTGGAATGCGCTTCTGGCGAATTTGAAGGATTTAAAGCAGTCAAAAATGCTTGAATTTATTATAAGGCTTGCATCAGGAAATCCTGTCTGGGAAGTAAAAATTGCTACCAAGCCTGATGAACACCTGACATCCAGATGGCTTAATGAAAAAGCCTCTGAGATCCGCAGAATAATAACAGGTATTACAGACAACCAAAGAAACACTCAAATTACAGCCCTTGAAAAAGCTGTATTCGGCACAAATGAAACAACAAGGCTTATATACTATACAAAAGAAAAGGGAAAGATCCTTGTTCAAAAAGATTTGGAGTCTTATGAATACGCGCCTGCACTGAATCATTTAACAGCATTCATCAATGACTTTATAAAGAAAGAAATGCAGGAACTCGCGGATATACTCCTTGTTCGCGGGCAATGGACAAAAAATGCAGACTCCATTGTAATGTCAGATGCCTACCACAGCATACTGGATATTTTACCGGAAATTCAAAATCTTGACGCATCCCTTTCAGATGACGGAAGCAATGGCCCCCGCATCAGGGGTGCTCTTTTAAGGGCAGACAGGGATCCAGGACAGGCAAAGTATTTAAAGAGCATAGTCCATAATTTAAATGAAGAAGCCCTGCATCTAATAAACAGAACAGTTCCTTCATTTGTAACGATTGGCAAGCATCTTAAAATGCTGATGGAAGACAGCCAGAAAAAATCTTATGAATTGATAATGAACTGGAAAGAACTTTCTTTTATGACAACTGTGCCTTTACCACAGCGGCTTAGCGAAGCCTATAAGCTGGTCAATTACTTTATCCAGCTGATGCTTTTGGAAGCCCGTGCAGAGGAAGGGGAAGAGGAAGAAGAATAGCTTTTTGCAAGGACTCTTGGCTCTGGCTAATTTTATGCATTTTCTAAAGTTTTAGTCTCATTCCAGAATTTATCCATTGACTCAAGATTTTCTTTATTCATAGGGATATTTTTTTGCTTCATCATTTTTTCCACATAAGCAAAACGCTTGATAAACTTTGAATTTGTCTTTATCAGGGCTGATGAAGGATCGATCTTTAAAAACCGGCAGAGGTTTACAACAGAGAAAAGCAGGTCTCCCAGCTCTTCTTCAATTTTTTCTGAATCTGATACAACGAGCAATTTGTCAGGGCATAAAACACTTTTTACTTCTCCCAGCTCCTCGTTGATTTTTTCAATAACACCGTTAATATCCGGCCAGTCAAAACCTGCCTTGGCTGCCTTTTTCTGAAGTTTATAGGCTCTTTCAAGCGGGGGAAGCGCTTTTTGCACTTCATCAAGAAGGGATTCAGCAGGCTTTCTCCCTTCCTGTTCAACTTTTATTTTAGCCCAGTTATCCAGAACTTCTTCTGTATCTTTTACCTTTTGCCCATTAAAAACATGGGGGTGCCTGCGGATTAATTTTTCTGTAACATTTTCAAGCACATCAGTAATTGTAAAAGCGCCTTCCTGCTCATGCATATATGAAAGCATTGTTATTACAAGATAAAGATCACCCAATTCTTCCATTATATGAAGCGTGTCTTTGTCTGTAATTGCTTCTATACATTCGTATGTTTCTTCGACAAGGTCATTGCGCAGGCTTAAAGGTGTCTGCTCTATATCCCAGGGGCAGCCACCAGGTCCGCGAAGCTTTTCTATGGTTTTATAAAGTGAAGTAAATGCCTCGGTTTGTTTGTCTGTGTCATTCATAATATTACATTATCCTTAAATAAAAAAAAATGCAATAAATTTGCTAAAATAAGAATGCAGTGTGTATACTTTACAACGAATCATGTATAATGGATCAGGAATAATAATAAGGAATATAATATGTTATCACAGGAAATAAAACAAAAAGCATTACAATTAGGGTATCTGGCATGCGGAATTATCCCCATAAATATATTTGATGATTATAAAAAACACCTGGACGAGCGTGTTAAATCATTTCCTGAATCAAAGGAATTATACGATCCATTATATGATAATGTCTGCCATCCAGAAAACGCAAAGTCTGTCATTGTATGCACTCAAAGATACAATCAATACAACATACCAAAAAGTCTTAACGGCCTTTTTGGAAAGTGTTATTTATTTGACTCCAGGGTTCAGTATTCAACAGAATACCGGGTAGCAGCAGAATTCAATGAATATATAAAACTCTGCGGAATCAATATATTGCAATGCAGAGTACCTGACAGACTGGCAGCAGCAAAAGCAGGCCTTGGAAAAATTGCACGTAATAATTTTTTATATGATCCTGAACATGGCTCCTATATATGGATAAATGCATTGGTTATTGATAAGGAATTAGAATATGATGATATACAGGAAGATTACCTTTTACCTGCATGTAATGATGGCTGCGGAGAATGCATAAAGGCATGCCCAACAAAAGCTTTGTCAGGTAAGTATTCCATGAACAGAGGTAAATGCATTACCCATCTTTTACTTACAAAAAATATTGTGGATGATAATACACGAACCCAGATGGGATTATGGATTTATGGCTGCGACAAATGCCAGGATGCATGCCCCATAAATAAAGATAAATTTAATGAAGCAGATGAATTCCCATTATTAAAGGAATACGAAGAATATCTTAGCCCTCAGCGCATATTGGAAATGGACGATGATACATATCTTAATATAGTCAATCCCAGGTTCTGGTATGCAGGTAAAGACGGCTTGTTGGTATGGAAGCGCAATGCACTTCTTGATATGATAAATTCAGGTGATAAAAAATATTTTCCTTTTATTAAAAAATATAGTGAACATACGGATATGCAATTAAGAGAGACAGCATTATGGGGATGCGACAAACTTGGGTTAAGGTAAAGATAAAAAATGGATTAAGAAGTTTTATTAAAGTTATAGGAGGAGTATATGGCTGCTATTGGGAACATAATTTGGTTTATTTTTGGCGGAGCAATTGCTGCACTTGGCTGGTTATGTATTGCATTGTTGTTTGCAATTACAATTATTGGCTTACCCATTGCAAGAGCATGTTTTGAATTTGCAAAGTTATCTGCATTTCCTTTTGGCAAGGAAATAATCAGAGATACTGAATTAAAAGGGAATGATAATGTATCTAGCATAAGCAAGGTTATTTCTATTATTTTAAATATCATCTGGTTTCCTTTAGGGTTTATAATGACAATAGTATACATAATTGCAGGTATTGCATCATTTATAACGATAATTGGTATTCCGGTTGGTATTGTATATGTCAGAATGGGGAAGTTTTTGTTATTTCCAATTGGAGCACGCGTAGTAAGTAAAAAACAAGCCTATGCTGCTGCTGCAGTAAATGAGCTTGAAAGAAGAAATAAGTGAAGGGCTATAATATATGAACCCAATCTACCTTATTTATAACGGTAATGAAACAAGAATACCGGCCTCTGATAATGACTACCATATGCATAAACTGTTTTGTGAAGCAGGGAAGGGCATATGGAAGGATGACAGCATGGAATTTGTTTTTAACCGAAAATTGAATGCAGATAAATTAAGCCTGTTATTGCCTGAGTCGACAATTGTTAAGGTGAATAATAGTCCGCCTCAGATTATGGGCATAAAGGGTTTTTTTAATCGCCCCTGGCTTGATACAGAGAATGAAAAAAATAATTATTTTCCCGATGACTGGAAAAATAGACTTAAAGCTGAATTACGCGCAAGAAAATACAGCATTAATACCATTAACCTTTATATTTATTATAATAAATCAATTTGCCAATGGCTTAAAAAAACCCCTGATTTAATAACAAGTGAAGATGTTAAAAATTATCTGGCACACAAAGAGAGCAACGAGAATCATTCTGCTGCATCATTAAATTTGATGCTAAGTGCATTTAAGTTTTTTTTCCAGAATATTCTTAAAACTGATAAAATCCGTGAACAGAAAAGGCCAAGGCAGGATAAACACCTCCCTGTTGTGCTGTCAAAAGAAGAAATACAAAAGATGCTTAACCTGGAAAGAAACCTTAAACACCGTCTTTTGTTGATGCTTGTCTATTCATCCGGTCTAAGGGTAAGCGAGGTTGTTAAGTTAAAAAAACATAATATAGATTTATTTAGAAAATCCATAGTTATTATTTCCGGCAAGGGCCGCAAAGACAGGTACACCATTACATCAGACAAAGTTATTTCTGCATTAAAAGACTATTACCAAAGATACTGCATTAAAGACTGGCTTTTCACCGGCCAGCCTGAAACAAGACACCTGCACATACGTTCTGCCCAGCACATATTTGAAAAAGCAAGACGCAGAGCCGGAATTCAAAAACACGCTTCCATCCATTGCCTGCGCCACTCTTTTGCCACCCATCTCCTTGAAAGCGGCATTGACATACGTTATATCCAGGACCTTCTGGGCCACAGCTCTGTCCGCACCACCGAGCGCTATACCCACGTTGCTCGTGGAATGGCTTTGACAATTACAAGCCCTTTAGATACTATTGAAGATGAAGAGTGAACACGGAGGTTAACAATGTCACAAGCTGAATTATTGTTACGGAAGGCAGAAACATTACCGCCTGCATTATTTGAAGAAGCGGTAAATATATGGTATCATTAAATCATGAATTTGGACAAAATTCCTGAAAATTATCAGGGTGATATAATTAAAGCAAGAAATTTACTCAAAAATGAGGGGTGTAAATCCGTTTTTTTATTTGGTTCAATGGTTACAGGTAATTTCCATGAAGATTCAGATATAGATATTGGAATAATAGGTTTACCTCCTAAAAATTTTTTCAGGGTATATGCTTCTTTGGATAGAAAAACTACAAAAAAAATAGATCTTGTAGATTTTGATTTAAGCAAGGACTTTTATGAACTTCTTAATTCATTAGGGGAGGTAGTAGAACTTGAATAATGCACTAAAGGTGAAATTATTATTTGAAATTTCTCAAATAGACAAATTACTTAATGATAGTACTCCATTATTTGATTTATGCAAAATTAAAAAACCGGATTTTATAGAATTATCTGCTTGTGCTATGATTTTACATTCATTTTACAATGGAGTAGAAAGTATACTTACATTAATATTTAAGCATTATGATGGAAGATTACCTCAAGGTAATAAATAGCATACAGAATTGTTGGAAAAGGCATTTATATCTGAAGAACCCAGAAAACAAGTATTTATTACAGATTTGAAAGACAGAATGGAAGAATATTTAAATTTTAGACATTTTGTAAGACATTCATACAGTTTTCAACTTGAATGGGAAAAAATGGAGAACTTAATCAAAGACTTGGATAGTTTCTGGGAATCTATAAAAGAAAATACTAATAAATTCATAGATAATAGTTAAAATGACACAACTATGCTTAACAAATGGCTATCGCAAAGAAGTTGTATGGCTTGATGAAAACGAGTTTTGGACTGAAGACAATTGAAATACAAAGTCTGTTTCTCATCTTTTTACTTGATTTGGTTATATATATGAAACTTTTTGACATATACAGGTAGTTATATGACATTTGCCAAAAATTGAAAAACAGAATGAATGAAATTTCTAAAACCCCTTGGATCTATAAAGCAAGATTAAAAAAGGCACTTTCGTCCTATTTACACTTGACACAAAACATAGTAGTATTGGAGTATTAGGTATATTGGGGAGTTTTTTGAGGTTCCCTAAGGAATTTTAAGGAGAAGTTAGAAATGTCGACAGTTTTGAGTGATGTAATAAGAAATGGAGTGAATGAAATTTGGAATCAATTTCCTGCTTTAAGTAAACTTTGGTTCAAGTTCGATAATATACCTCCTGAAAAACTAGCAAATGCAATTAGTAGTTATGCTCCAATAGATAAAGATGAAGGTATCGTTCTTCTTTGTGATTCAACAACTTTTGGTTCAGCAAAGAATGGAACAGTTTTAACAACAAAACGAGCGTACTCAAAGGGTGGTTATTTTGGGAATAATATATTAGACATTGACGTTTGTAAAAACGAACTTGAAAATTCGTTTAGAGATTCACCTGATATTTTAATATTGCCTCATATTGTAGGGTTAATAAAAATGATCGATTTTCTTCAAAGCATAAAGCAGAAACATGCAGAAATTGATACTTCAAATACAGATCAACCAGCGGAAGTATTATGCCCCAACTGCGGGACAGAACTTGAAACTGGAGAAAAATTCTGCGGCGGTTGCGGTACGGCAGTAATCACCATGCAACAACCGCAAGGTAAACAAGCCTCAGCAATGATGGTGAATCAGGAGCTTGAAAACAATATTTTGATGATTATCGATGATGTATTTACAATATCAGGGAGGGGGACTATAGTAACAGGTCAATTAAAAAACTCGCTTAAAAAAAATGAAAGTGTAGAAATTGTAGGTAATGGTAAAAAAATAACTACAATTGTTACAGGTATTGAAAGTTTTAATAAACTTATTAATGAAGCTTTTGAAGGTGATAACGTAGGCTTATTACTTCGTGGAATTGCTCAAAAACAAATAGAAAGAGGATTTTATATTCAAAAAGAGCAGGATGTTCAGGGCATTATATCTAAAACAAATACCACAAGCGTTCCAGGCGATCAAAAAGAGAAAACAGCTCAAAACATCTGTGCCAACTGCGGAACAGAACTTGAAACTGGAGAAAAATTCTGTGGCAGTTGCGGGTCGACGATCCCTGCCGGGCAGCCTTCAATGATGCATGAACCGCCAGGCGGCAGCTCAGTCAATACAGAAACGCCAGGTAAACCCTGCATCAACTGCGGAAAAACACTTGATCCCGATTGGCAGGTTTGCCCCTTCTGTAAGACAGAAACTGGGTCGCCGCTATGTTCTGGCTGCGGAAAAACACTTGAACCGGGATGGACAATATGCCCGTATTGTAAGGCAGAAGTGTAGAGGATTTATCTATGAGTGAGCAGGTTTTAAAAGAAGATATGTTCATCTCTTATATTGGCTTTCTGAATAATGTAGCGGAAAAAGGGAAGCTACGTCTTTACACAGACAAAATAGTATGGGCAGGAAGTTCTATGGTTACCATCCCAGTTAATAGAATCGCAACAGCAAAATTAGACTTGAGCAAAAAACATCTTGTAATCAGGCTTGACGATAAACTTGACAATAAAAAAAAGTACACATTCACTACTCCATCTTTTATGAATAAATCTGTCAGGTATAAAAAACAAATGGAATCCTGGTGTGATGCAGTCAACAATGTCTGCTTTGGCATGTCCCAGTCCAAACAGATCGAAAATGTAAATGACGACAACCCGGCTGTATTTTGCTCCAACTGCGGAAAAAAAGTAAAAGACAGTGCCAATTTTTGCGGCGGCTGTGGATATAAAATAGTGTAATCAAGGGGGTAACAGATAATGGCATTTTGCACAAGTTGTGGAAAAAAATTAAATGATGGAACCAGATTTTGTACTGGCTGTGGAAAAGCGGTCAAACAAAAAACCGTCGTAATGCCAGAACAGACACAGTCTGTCACAAATATATCGGCTCAAAAAGTTCCAGTCGTTCCAGCTGCGCCGGTTGCTCCGACTGCCCCAAGTGTTTATAATGAACCGGCACCCGTCAGAGTGCAGGTCGTACCGGAAGATGACGGCGGTTTAAAATGCAAAAAATGCGGCAGTAGTAAGGTCAGTATTCAGATAATGCAACGCGGTGAAACAACAAAAAGAAAAGGTGTTGGATTAGGGGGTAACGTAAATAATTTCGCCCGTGGGCTTGTCGGCATTGGAACTTTGGGTATTTCCAATTTAGTTTGGAAAAAATCAGAAGGTATAAATAAAACCCAAATTAAGAACGTAAGGATTGCAATCTGTCAAAATTGTGGAAAGAGTTGGTCTGTAAGTGTATTGGACAATTTATTTGGTATGTAGGTATTTAATAGCATTATTGGCAATGGGCAAACGTCATATAACAAACGGTTAACGCTCCGCCGCCCATTCGGGCGGCTTCGGGTTTCCGTTCGCCTAGGTCATTCCGCTACGCTCCATTCCCACGGCTCACTCCAACCACATTTTGCCAGCCCTGGTCTTGCTACGCAAGCCC
>Ga0099364_10009137_pt1 | contig 13808 bp, 16 predicted proteins | sample TergutTh196P3_FD_73070 | JGI IMG/M metagenome (GOLD analysis project Ga0099364, IMG submission 73070) | Microcerotermes parvus P3 segment gut microbial communities from Pointe-Noire, Republic of the Congo - Th196 P3 | ecosystem: Host-associated > Arthropoda: Insects > Digestive system > Gut ...
TTTGTTCATTTCAATCTCATCAACAACAATCCAATCAAAATCCAGAATGTTTCACGTATCCGGGTGATGATACTCACATAAATTCCCAATCCCGACGACATGGCAATTCCCTGAAATGCCAGCAGGAAGCCGCCCTCGCGTGTACCCAACTGCAAGGGAGCAAAAAACATGATGTTGGCAATGAGCGATGTTACGGCAATGATTATCACAGCATCTAAAAATGTGAAGTTCATCCCCAATGCCAATACGATGAAATACACTTATAAACATGCCACAATCCTCGACAAATACTCGAGCGCCAATGATTTGTAAAAATCACCTTTGCGACAGGTATATAAATGCGATATTTGCCGGTCAGTCTCTTCAATTTTTTCCAATCGTTCAGCATTGATATTTTATACCCATTTCTTCAAAAACGGTATTTTTCCTGCGATACGGATAGTTTTCATCAACAATCCTTTGCGATAGGCTTTCAGGAAAAAGATGATACCGATAATGGACAGTTTCATCACCCACCCCAAAACAGCGACAATCGCCCATGAAGGACGCAACCACACAACAGCAAGCGCCGCACCGGTAAGCCAGAACAAAAAATGCGACATGATGTGCATCATGCTGTAAAGCAATACCGATGACGTTGCCTTTTTGCCACCCACATGCCGCCGCATTTCCAATATCCGGTAAGGCTCGCCGCCCAACGCCACAACCGGAGTGACGTAATTGATGGCATACCCGCTAATGGTCGGTTTCAGGATATTCCAGAACGACACGTTCGGGGTATTTTCGTCGCGCAGTATCACCCGCCACGAGCAGGCATTCAGCAAATAGACCACAAACCATATACCGATGATGGCTGCAAACCACCATCCCGTCTTCCGTATGTTGCCGACAATGGCGTCCCAGCCAATATGATATACCATAATGCACAGGGCAATGATGCCCAATACGAAAAATACGGTACGGTACTTATTGGTTTTCAGGGGCATTGTTCAGTTTTTTGTGAAAATATTTGCTGATATTTTCCTGTTTCAAAATCATATAGACCAGCATGAGGTTGAGCGCTGTCAGTTCAAACACGAAATATATCCACGGGCGATGCAGGAACAGGCTGATAAACAATGCGATTGCCCGCGTGTTGAAGGTGAGCATGTTGGTATATTTCATCAGCGGCTTGTTTTTGGCGCGAAATTCATCCCTCAACCATTGCGGGACATCGTCGCCGAAGCGGTCGCGAATACAGCCCATGAACCGTTGCAACGCAGGTGAAAACATTTCCTGTTGGTTGGTGTAATTCAGATAAAAAGCCATCATGATTTTCCGGACGAAATTCTTCGTCCAGCGCAGTTCCCGAAACATTCGTTTGACATTGACGGCGCGGTCGACTTCGCTGCCATCTTTTCCCTTGATAAAAAACAGATGGATGTTGCGATAATAATCCGCCATCTGCGCCTGCTGAATATGACTTGCGCCGGCAATTACGCCAAGCGCCCATATCCACCCCGAAAATCCCTCGTGTTGCATACGGATACACAAAGCGACGTAAATGGTAATAAACCAAAGATTTCCGCTCATGCCGTCGAGGATGCGTCCGATACGGGTTTTTTGACCGGTCATACGCGCTAACTGTCCGTCGGCGCTGTCGAGCGAATTTGCCAATACCAACAACGCCATCCCAATAGCATTGTAATACAAATCGCTGTACCCGAACAATACGCCCGCTGCCACGCCAATAAAAATACTGACCACCGTAACAGGGTTGGGAGGAATCCGCAACCAACGAAACAATAACGCCCAGGCATAACCCCACGGACGGTACAATAACAGGTCGAGTGTTTCCTCCGTATCAGCCGATTTCAGCGTGTCGGCGTATCTGACTTTCTTGTGTTCCATACTTTTTCAATTAAGAATTAAGAATTAAAAATTAAAAATTAAGAATTGCCGACTAATTCTTCTGCAATGGCAATGTCTTTTGCATGGTCAATATCCACGATTTTGGAAAACGGAAATGCTTTCAGCCTCAAACCCTGCCTGACCAATAGCCTTTGAAAATCGCGCATCCGGTTCACGCCGCTCTGCATGGCGACGTCCAATACGCGCCACGCCACAGGATGAAGGCAGTAAATGCCCCCCGAAACATATTTGCCTGCCGGCGGGCGTTCATCACAAAAATCGCGAATACGCAAATCATCATCCACATCAAGAAATAACGGCTTTTCGTCGTCTACAAAGTCAGTTGCTCCCATCAATCCGTCTATATGACGATTGCTGCGGAACTCATTCAGACAGGCGGCAAATTCGCTTTCGCGAAATACCGTATCCACCGTAGTCAGGCAGAAAGGCGCATCATGCAGGAACGGCTTCAATTCGTACAAACTGAACATGGAACCCGGCGTTGATTTGACGACCAAATGGAAAGGTACATCCAATCGTTTAGCCCGTAAATGCGCAATAGTACGATGGTTCTCGCTATTGACAATCACGCTTACCGATGAAGCGCCATTACGGATAAATATATCTATCAATCTGTCAATTAGCGGAATACCGTTGATGGCAATCAATGGTTTTGGGGTATCAATTCCTTCCTTTGCTAATCGGGCGCCTTCGCCTGCTGATATGATGGCAAAATTCATGGTTTATAATTGATTTAATTGATATGGCAAATGAAACCTCGTTGTTGGACAAATAGTTGCCGCAAGTTGCTCTTCCAACGCAACATGGCTGTTTTCACACATCATGCGGCAAAGTATTTTTCTGACCCTCGGCGGATATTTTTTCGACAAAGACACTAATTTTTCGAGGCTTGCATATTCCAAAGTCGATACATGAAGGTTGAAAATCCTGTCGTATGCTACCTGTGGACTTGTTCCCGGAATATGCCTGCAATCCTTTATGGCATCCAAAATCCGAACTAAATATAAATCAGGGCTGTCAGCGGAAATATCAACATAAGATTTGACACATTCGACCGATAATTTCTCAAATGTAAATGCCCGCACCGGATACCGGACAGCGATGGTAAACACCGACGGAACCTGTTCTGTCAGAGACATTTTGTTGTAGATGTATGTTCCCGTCAAATATCCGTCCATCTTTTTCATCAGATAGTTCAATTTTTCCTCTTGATAAACAGGAAGGTATCCCAACCCCAAATTCGATGACTTGGGCTTGTAATAAGCGCCTTTCTCTATGCGTATCAGTTCTTTCTCTTTGGTTAAGTTGGAAAGAATTACTGCAACCTGCGCAAACTTGGGCAACTGAAAAACAAGGTCGTCGAAGGTAAATATCCTGCCTTCGGGTATCCTGTCTATTTGCTGATGTATGTTCGATTTAAAAGTATCCATACTCGAAAAATTTTCTGCAAAGATACAAAAAAATGTAAATATATGTAAAAACATAATTATTTTAATAAAAAAAATACTTTTTTTTATTGCGTATCAAAAAAGCATTATCTTTGTACCAATTTTGGTACATATAATTAATAAGACATGGCGGTATTAGAAGTAACAAGCAGGCAATTTCGCGATAGGCAAAAGACATTCTTTGATTTGGCGGATACGGGCAGACAGATTATTATCAGACGGGGCAAAAAACAAGCGTATGCACTTGCGCCTATAAATGATGATGATTTGTATTTTACTCCCGAAATGGAAGCAAAAATTGAACGAGCTTTGCAGCAATACAAAGAGGGCAAACACACAGTTATCAGTACGGAAGAGGGTATTAATCATTTTTTTGATAGTTTATGATTTACGCTATAATTGTTGTAGATGAAGCAAAGGAAGATATTGCCGCTCTGAAAAAATCGGAAATAAAAGCCTACGAAAAAGTACAGGATTTTTTCAATTAACTGAAAGAGCATCCAAAAACAGGCACAGGAAAACCAGAATTGATGAGACACGGCAAGTTTAGGGGTTTATGGTCTCGCAGAATCAATAAAAAACACAGGCTTGTTTATTCAATCAATGACGAGGAAGTAGTTGTAATTGTTTTGACAGCAAAAGATCACTACGACGACAAATAAGTTTGCAATATTCGTATTCATCCTTTTAAAACACAAACCTCAACCTGAACCGCACCCCCCATTCCGGCGCATCGGGATGTTCAAGATAGTTCAACCGTTTGACAAGGTCAATACGCAGGAATTTGAACACGTTATCAATCGCGAAGCCGGCTTCCATGTAGGGTTCGCTGCCGAGCCGGTACATGGACGATATCTGCATTAAATGTTATATTATCTTAATTAACAGTTAATTATATAATAATCAACCAGGTAAACGGGAAATTTATAGAAAAATGTTTGGTTTATATAATTATTTGTATTTACTTTGCCGCGTATAAAATGATTTTTCAGAGGATTAAATGGGGATTTCTATCCTTTGATAAAGTCAAAATACAGTAAAAAGAGTTTTTAGAAGTCCCCTTATTAAATAAATGAAAAACAGATTACTTATTATTGGTATAGCACTGGTAATCGGGACAGTAAGTTCGATGTTGCCGGCGCAGGAAGCAACAGGGCAGAATGCCGCTTCCAATGCTGACACATTACCGGTTGTTAATGTAAACGTAGGAACGTTAATGCAACGCTGTAACTCGTATGAAGAGATTAACAGTCAATTTGAGAGAAAAAAAGAGATTTTCGAAGCAGAACTCCATTTACAGTCTCTCAAACTGCAAGCCGAAATAGACGATTTTCAGCGTAAACTCGAAAAAAATGCGTTCGTTTCGCAGCAAAGACTCGAAGAAGAACATCGGGGCCTCCAAAGAAAAGAACAGGAGCTTCAAACTTATAAAGAGACACTGAACAAAAAATATCAGGATGAATACAGGCAAAAAATTGAACAGTTACTGGCAATGATTTTATCTCAACTTAAAGAATACAGTAAGGAGAGAGGTTGCTACATTAATTATATAAGTGAAGCGGACAACGCCAGTCTTTTGGCAAACAATGACGCAAATATCATGGACGAACTGGTTGAATATTTGAATAATTCGTTCAAGACCCAGTCGGAAATAAACCAGATGCTATCAGACGCTTTTGGAACAGCTTCGAGTAATAACGGTAACGTTTCACAACAAAACCAACAAAGCCAGTCCTCTAATTTAGGCACATACAACTTGAACGGTCGCTCTTTAGAGGCAGGCGGATTACCTCGTCCGGCTTATGCAGGTCAAAACGAAGGCCGTATTGTTATCAATATAACGGTTGTTCCGAACGGCAATGTGATAATGGCCGAAATCGGCAGAGAGACTACGATTGATGACGCGAGTATGCGGAAATCCGCTTTGGAAGCAGCCCGAAAGGCAAAATTCAATCGTATCAGCGGAAACAATAATCAATCCGGAACCATTACATACTGGTATACATTCAAATAAATAAAAATAACACGATATGAAAACGAATCAATCAAGTTTAGTTGTTGCAACAGTTTTGACAGTTTTTGTCTGCGCCTGTTCTTCCAACTCAAATCAGATGACAATGACCACACAGGCGCTTGAGGTGCAAATTATATTGGCCGGAACCGGCACTGCAACCGTCGACTGGGGGAATGGGACAATAAAAGAGACACTTACACTTTCTGAGGAAGGAGAAGAATACAATTATACCTATGTCGACAATTCCACCCGCCGCATCACAATAACCGGTAATAATATTACAGGGTTGGGTTGCGCGAATAATGAACTAACGGATTTAGATGTGCGCAGGAATACCGAATTAAGAGGATTGCTTTGCGATGAGAATCAGCTAAAGACTTTGGATGTGAGTAAAAACATTAAACTGGAACTTTTACACTGCAGCAATAATCAATTAACTTCCCTGAATGTAGACAGGCATACAGCATTGTCAGAATTGTTGTGTTACGAGAATCAGTTAAAGACATTGGATGTGAGCAAATGTATTGCGCTGTATGATTTACGATGCAATGATAATCTATTGACTACCCTGACGACAGGCAGAAATACAGCATTAAAGGTATTTGATTGCAGTTACAATCAACTAACCGCTTTAGCGATGAATGGATGTACATCCTTGAGGTGGATAGATTGCAGCCATAATCAATTGGCAATTTTAGATATCATTGATAATGCAGTACTGGAATGGCTGGCGTGTAACTATAATCACTTGGCCGCTTTAGACGTAAGCAGAAATACACTGTTAGAAAACCTGTTTTGCCTTGATAATCATTTAACTACATTGGATTTGCGCAGCAATGCCGCACTGCAGCGTTTGATGTGTGGAAGCAATCAGTTACAGGATTCTGCATTAAATTCTTTATTTGACACGTTGCATAATAACACAGTTTCAAATAAAGTCCTGTATATTGTTGGCAACCCCGGAACAAATACTTGTGATAAAGCAATTGCCGAGAGAAAAGGATGGACTGTTCAAATTTACAATTAATCAATAAAAGACAGTATGAAAAAATTAACCGTATTTGTTATCGCGTACCATCAGCGGTATGATGGGCGTTTGCGACATTCCGAGGTCGAAACCGGCTTCTTTCATCTGTTTGAGTGTATAACGGGTCATTTCCCACAAACGTTGGATACGTTCGGGTTCTTCCTGCATGACGTCGAGCGCGGCAATGACGGCGGCGGCTGCGGGAGGCGCCATACTTGCGCTGAACATCAGCGTGCGCGAACGGTGCATAAGGTAATTGATGGTAGCGCTGTCGCTTGCGATAAAACCGCCTGTGGAAGCGAGCGATTTGCTGAACGTGCCCATGATGAGGTCGGTACGGTCTGTCAAACCGAAATGAGATGCGGTTCCGCGACCGTTTTCGCCAATCACGCCAAGCGAATGGGCGTCGTCCACCATCACCGTTCCGTTGTATTTTTCGGAAAGTTCGATGATGGCGGGCAAATTGGCAATATCGCCGTCCATGCTGAAAATACCGTCCACAACAATCAGTTTCATCGTGTCCGGCTCGCATCGATGCAATATTTTTTCCAACGACTGCATATCGTTATGTCTGTATTTCAAAACTTTGGAATACGACAAGCGGCTGCCCTCGATGATGGAAGCATGGTCGAGTTCGTCGAGGATGATGTAATCGCTTCGTCCGGTAAAAGCCGGCACAACGCCCGTATTTACCTGAAAACCGGTACTGTAAACAATCGCCCCGTCTTTCCTGACGAAATCCGCCAATTTCTGTTCCAGTTCAATGTGCAGGTCTAAAGTGCCGTTGAGGAACCGCGACCCTGCGCATCCTGTTCCGTACCTGTCGATAGCCGCCTTTGCCGCCGCTTTGATACGGGGATGATTGGTCAGGCCGAGATAACTGTTTGACCCGAACATGAGCGCTTTACGTCTGTTCATGGTTACTTCGGTATCCTGTTCGGATTCGATAACCCTGAAATACGGATAAAGTCCCATATCTTTGACTTGCTGCGGCTCCGTATAGGCTTTAGTCCTTTGAACCAATAGATTTTGCAGCACGCCGGTCATTCTTTACCGGTGATAAACTGTTCGAGCAAATGATAGGCTTCATCGTCGGTGTATTGAACGGGCGGGTGTTTGCACAAAAAAGCAGACGCTTCAAACAGGACGCCTCCTATTTTTCTGTCAAGGGCTAATTTGGCAAGTCTGATGGCGTCAATGGCTACGCCTGCCGAATTTGGCGAATCTTCGACGGACAGTTTCAGTTCCAAATGAAACGGCACATCGCCAAACATTTTGCCTTCCATCACGATGTTGCAGATTTTATTGTCTTTTTTCCACGCAATAAAATCGCTTGGACCCACGTGAATATTGTCCGAAGAAAGACGTTGAGGAACAACGGATTGAACCGCTTCCGTTTTGGAAATCTTTTTGGATGTTAATCGATTATTTCCGATTTTCATATTCAGAAAATCCGTATTGCCTGCGAAATTCAACTGATACGTCCGTTCCAACGCACAACCTCTTTTTTTGAACAAATCCGATAATACCCGATGAACGATGGTTGCCCCTACCTGCGCTTTGATGTCGTCGCCGATGATGGGAATATTTTTCGCCTTAAACCGCTGTTCCCAAACAGGGTCGGATGCGATGAAAACCGGTATGTTGTTGACAAACGCCACTCCCGCGTTTAATGCGCAGTTCGCATAAAATTTGGTGGCTTCTTCCGAACCGACAGGCAGATAATTCAGAAGAACATCCGTTTTCGTGTTTTTAAGGATGGCAACAACTTCATCCTCCGACGGTTCCCTGCTTTCCGAAAGAACAAACGTTTTGTCCTTGTCCGGATATTCAATCATTTGCCCGGAAACGCCGTCAAGCACTTTACCCATCGTTACTTTTACGCCCATTCGCGGAATTTGGCGATAAAAAATCCTGGTGCAATTGGGTTTTGCAAAAATGGCCTCGCCTGCGTCAAGCCCCACTTTCCTTTTGTCCACATCAAAGGCTGCAACAACCTCAATGTCGCTAACCCTGTATTTGCCAATTGTTTGATTCATGACGCCCATACAGTCTGCGGCGCTGTTACTGTCATAATAATACAGCCCCTGTATCAGGGAACTTGCACAATTCCCCATTCCGATAATTCCAATTTTTATTTTGTCCATGTTTAAAAAATGTATTATAATTAAAAAATGATTCATTAAATTTGATGCAAAGTACGGTCAAAACCCAAGACGCCGCAATGTTAATTTTTGACATTTTGCTGAATACTATCCGTAAAGTTTAAAATCGTCCATTCTTTTGGTTTTCAGAGGTATTGTTCAGTTTTTTGTAAAAATAGAGGCTGATGCTTTCCTGTTTCAGCATCATATAGAGCAACATGACGTTCAGCGCCGTCAGTTCAAATACGAAATATATCCACGGGCGATGCAGAAACAAGCTGATAAATAACGCAATGATGCGCGTGTTGAAGGTCAGCATGTTGGTATATTTCAATAGCGGCTTGTTTTTGGCGCGAAATTCATCCCTTAACCATTGTGGCGCCTCGTCGCCGAAGTGGTCGCGAATACAGCCCAGAAACTGTTGCAGCTTGGGCGAAAATTTTTCCTGCTGATTCGTATAATTGAGATAAAAAGCCATCATGATTTTCCGTATGAAGTGTTTCTTCCAGCGCAGTTCCTTGAACATTTGCCTGATATTGACGGCACGTTCCACTTCGCTGCCTTCTTTTCCTTTGATAAACAGCAGATGAATGTTGCGATAATAATCCGCCATCTGCGCCTGTAAAACATGACTCGCTCCGGCCAATGCGCCAACCGCCCACATCCACTCGGCAAAACCCTCGTTTTGCATACGGACGCATAAAGCGATGTAAATAGCAATAAACCAGATATTTCCGCACATTCCGTCGAGGATGTGTCCGATACGGGTTTTTTGACCGGTCATGCGTGCTAATTGTCCGTCTGCGCTGTCGAGCGAATTAGCTATTACCAACATAGCCATCCCAATCACGTTGTAATACAAATCGCTGTATCCGAACAGTATGCCGGCAGCCACGCCGAGAAAAATACCGGCAACCGTCACAGGGTTGGGAGGGATACGTAGCCAACGAAACAGCAACGCCCAAGCGTAACCCCATGGACGGTAAAACAACAAATCGAGGGTTTCCTCGGTATCAGCCGATTTCAGCGTATCGGCGTATCTGACTTTTTTTCGTTCCATTTTTATATATATTTATGTTTCGGCGGCAGGATTTGAACCTGCATCTTGTTGTAATTCAAAGATAACCCCGTACAACCGCTCTGCACTATTGAGCTACGCCGAATTTTTGAAATAGATGCAAAAATATGATACTTCTCATAGCTGAAAATCAAAAAAGTTCCCGAAACGGAATTTTTCAGGGAAGAACTTCATAAATTGCCCGATGAAACATTTCCTCAGCGCAGGCGTCGGATATAAATTCTAATTCTATCGCAGCCATACAGCCGGGCGGACGCGCAGCAACAAAGGGCTAATCCGATTTTTTTTACATCGTAAACCACCTCTTAAATTCCGAGACGCGCGCTTTACTGATAATGATTCTTTCGGGAACGGCGATGGTGAGGTTGACCGAAAGTTTGCTGCCAAACCACTGTGACATGTCTTTTATCGCCTTGCGGGCAATGACATACTGGCGGTTGGCGCGGAAAAACCTGTTCGGGTCAAGTTGTTCCACACCCTGACCATGCTGTTATCTGTCGTTTCGATGATGATTGTCAGCGGATAACGCTTGCTTATCGTGTTGTGTTTTACTGCGTTTTCGATAAGCATTTTTGTAATCTCCAGACCTCCTGACTTGTGATTCATTATTACCTTGAAAAAGAAAAGAATGTAAAAATGTTACCGCAAACTAAAAAAGTCGTATCTTTGCAGCTCACACCAAAAATTAAAATACGATGCAACTGCAATTACCATTTTTTCCGGAGTATACGAAGCTCATAAATTCGACATTGGGATTATTTGAGAAAGACGGATTTGTGTATTATCTTCATAATGGCAGTCCGATCTATTGCCATGAAAAGGAAGACAGGAACGGATATCGTTTTATCGTAGGAAATCTGATACATAACAAATTGTGTACGATAAGCGAGTTTCATGAATCCCTTGGTGAAGCGCGAAAGAATATTGAGCGTTACGCCAAGGCGTTTCGCGAGAAAGGCGCGGAGCATTTTTTTTCCCGTAAGGAGACGCGTGGTCGATGTTACAAGATGACGGAATCTCTTAAGATGGAGATACAGTCGAAGCTGGATGAGGGAAAAAGTCAATATTGCATATCGAAAGAGTGTGATATTAGCGAGGCTTCCATCCGTTATCATTTGAAAAACGGTAACCTGACGCTTAAAAAAAAGTGAAATAGCGCTTGTTGGGAGCACCCCTCTTGAAAGAAACATTGAATATTTGAGTACAGGAGACACGATCGGCATGGCATGCACGCGGATGGAAGACCGTGTCTTTAGCGCTTTCGGTCTTTTCCCTGTAAAGCCCGTACGTTTTGAATCCTGTTCCAGTATCCCCAATGGCGGTGTGATGTTATTATTACCCTTTCTCCTTGATTGCGGCCTGTTAACTTACCGTTCATATTATGAAGAACGTCGCGGTTATTATAAGTTTGACAGTCTTTTTATCACGCTGTCATTTTTTTTTCTTTTGCGTATTAAGGCCGTAGAACAGAGCAAGCAATACAATCCCGGCGAAATGGGCAAGTTGATAGGTTATGACCGTATCCCCGAGGTAAAGAAACTGCGTGGCATGACCCGTGAGTTGACCCAGGCAGGTAAATGTGAGGATTGGGGCAAAAGCCTTGCGATGAAATGGATAGATGAAGAAGAGCCGGAGTTATATTACGTCGACGGTCACGTCCAGGTATATCACGGTTATATGGCAGAGTTGGGCAAAAAACATGTAAGCCGTCAAAAGTTATGTCTTGCGGGCATGACCGAATTTTGGGTCAATTCTTCCGAGGGTCTTCCCTTTTTCTTCATCACGGCAGAGGTAAACGAAAAGATGATTGAAATGCTTGAAGACGAAATCATCCCCCGTTTGCTTGAGTTGCACACGGTAAGCGCAGAGCAGCAAAAACGGATGGATGAGAATCCCGACTATCCGCTTTTCACCCTTGTTTTCGACCGTGAGGCTTACAGCCCTGCATTATTCAAAAGATTATGGGACACCTATCATATTGCCGTACTTACTTACCGCAAGAATGTAAAAGATGAATGGGAAGAAGCCGACTTTGAGGAAGTAGAGGTAGATACGGGTTTGGGAAAGACGGAAATGAAATTGCATGAAAAAGAAATCACCCTTGACAGTTATTCCATGCGTGAGGTACGCCGCCTCACCTCAACCGGCCACCAGACCAGTATTTATCCGAGGAAAAATATTATCCGAGGAGATTAATATAAAACACATAAAGTCAGATATTTAATTTCAAAACTCCTCGGATAATAATCCGTATTCTTTTTTTCCTTACTTTTACGGAGGGTAATAGTACCCATAAAAAACATAAACATAAAAGTATATGGAGAACAACATTATTTGTTTCAAAGAAACCAGAAAAAAATTTGAGGAGTACCTGCTTGCCTTAGGTTACTCCAAAGGAACTGTAGAGTGGTATCAAGGGTATTTGTCCCGGTTAGAAAAGTTTATGTCAGCGTTTGGAGAAACGATGTATTCAACTGGAACAGGCGCTTCATTTTTGAAAAAACAATGGGATGCAGGACAGCGTACCCGTTCCATGAAAAACACACGACTTGCCATACGCCGTTTGGATGATTTTGTTAAAGGTAAACATTGTTTCGCAGCCTCAAAGGATCATTTCATTCCTGATTGTTTTTCAAAGGATTTCAATGCGTATATTGAGAATCTGCGATTAGTTGGAAGGCGTGAATCTACTATTAAAAGGATGTACTACGATTGTTTAAAAATATTGGAAGATTTTCATGCAGCGCATGTGTATAGTCTTTCAGAAATCAAGCCGCAGGACATCTATCGGGTTTTTTCAAAAAGTGCTAATAAAATAAACCTTGGAGGCACATTAAGAAGTTTTCTTCGGTATCTTTTCCAATCCGGTATCCTGATAAACGATTTGTCCGTTATTGTCCCGTCTGTCAGGCATCGACAGCCCATTCCATCTGTTTATACAAAAACTGAAACCCGTCAGCTATTATCATGTATTGATACCGGGAAGAATCCGGGAAGGCGGGATTATGTAATCATACTTTTTGCGTTAAAGCTCGGTATTCGTTCCGGTGATATTGTCAACTTGAAAATATCAAACCTTGACTTTGAATCGGATGTAATAGAATTTAATCAAAGCAAAACCGCAGCGCCTCAGCAATTGGCATTCCTGCCTGAACTGAAAGATGCCATAAAGTTATATTTGATCCAGGGCAGGCCTGAAACTAATTGTCCAAACCTTTTTATAACTCATCGAGCGCCATTCAGACCATTAAGTGTTTCGGCTGTTACAATGCTAATAACCCGTCACATGAAGAACTCCGGTATAATTGCAGGAAGCAGGAAACGTGGAGGTCATGCTTTGAGAATGACCTTAGCCAGTGAATTGATATCTGAAAAAACGCCTTATGAAGCAGTCAGGAAGATTTTGGGGCATGAAGATGCGAAATCCATGAAACATTATGTAAAGTTTGACATTGAGATGTTGCGCTCCTGTGCGATTGAAATACCGCCGTTATCCGGTCTGCTATCCGAATATATCAATAAACAGGAAGGGGGGAAGAAAAGATGATACCTGTATTTACAAGCGAACTGGCTACTGAAATGACTGACTACCTGAATATGCTTTGCGAAGCAGGCAAGGATACGGGACATATCCAAAACGCATTGAAAGGTTTGGATCAATACCTGAAAGAACACAATCATACCGGTAAGATGCTACCGGACGAAGCAGTGTCCCTGTGGATAGCAACCAGGAAGGTACACAGCAACACAAAAGCCGGAAATATATCCAGTGTAAAAGGTTTTGTAAAATACCTTGTTTCGCTTGGTTTTGAAGCAAGCGCTCCTGATCGTGTAATTAAGAGATTTGATTATGTTCCATACGTGTTTTCTGAAGAAGAATGGATGCGGATTGTATCTTTTGCGGATAATTTCGGTTGCGGCTTAAGACCTGTTCGTTCAGCCAAAATTTATCCTGTTCTGCTTCGTATCCTTTATGGCTGTGGATTACGGTTGAGTGAAGGTCTTTCCCTGAGATGGACGGATCTTGATCTTACAAACGGCATTATTACCATCCGTCAGGGTAAGAATTTGAAACAAAGGCTTGTTCCGATGAACCATTCGCTGACGGCATTGCTGCTATTGTATAAAGATAAAACCCTGACTGAAAACATTTGTAGCGATTACCTCTTTGAATCCGACTTTTCCT
>Ga0099364_10009138_pt1 | contig 13807 bp, 12 predicted proteins | sample TergutTh196P3_FD_73070 | JGI IMG/M metagenome (GOLD analysis project Ga0099364, IMG submission 73070) | Microcerotermes parvus P3 segment gut microbial communities from Pointe-Noire, Republic of the Congo - Th196 P3 | ecosystem: Host-associated > Arthropoda: Insects > Digestive system > Gut ...
TCAAACAAGTATTTTCTCAAAACCATTCCCGATGAGCGCAGCATGTTAAACCGCTCATAAAAAGGCTGTATCTCAGGGTCGCATGTCAAATCTATATTCGTAAGGCCCTCCAGCTTAACGAGCATACGTTCCACCAGCTCGGAACCGATACCGCGTTTTTGATATTCGGGCAACACCTCAAGAAGCGGGATAAAAGCGGAACTCACGCCATCTGAAAGCGCCGTGATAAATCCGACGGCCCTATTCCCGTCCATCGCGATAATAAAGTGCGTGCTTCCACGCAAAAGATCAACGTGGCGCTCCGGTTTTATCGGCACTTTCCACCCGACAAAGAATCCTTGAAGGCTTTCGCATTTCACTTGATCTATCTTGTCAATATAAAGCATTTTCACCGTCCCATTTCATATTCTAGCATATTGCCGGTAACTTTTACAAGCTATTGACACTCAGAAAATTTGCATGTTTGCTTCAGATGTGTTAACATTCTTCCATATAAATTATAGGAGAAGTGATGTATGAATATTTGGCATCATATAAGCGCGGACAGAATCCGACCCGAAGATTTCATTGCCGTAATTGAGATTGAAAAAGGCAGCAAGGTTAAGTATGAGTTGGACAAAGAGACAGGTATGCTGCGAATGGACCGTATCCTTCATACCTCAACCCATTATCCGGCTAGCTACGGTTTTATACCACGCACATACGCCGACGACGAAGATCCTCTCGATGTGCTCGTGCTTTGCACGGAACCGATAGCCCCAATGGCACTGGTGCGGGTGTACCCGATTGGCGTAATTTCCATGCTGGACAGCGGAAGTTTGGATGATAAAATCATTGCGATACCGTTTGACGATCCGACCTATAACTGCTACAGGGGCATAGAAGCCCTGCCTTCGCATATTTTTTCTGAAATGAAGCATTTTTACAAAGTATACAAAGAGCTTGAACATAAAGAAACAGTGGTAGATGAAATTCGCGGCCACAGGGAAGCCGTGGAAATTGTGAGAAAGTCAATTGCAGCATATACTGAAAAATTTGACAACCCAGAGCCGCCTGAATCTTAATTCAGGCGGCCAACCTGCCCCCGTCGCTTTGAAATTATTGCGCGGTTTTATTATCGTGCCGTGTATTAAATTCTAAACCTATAGCCTGCGCCCCAGACGGTTTCTATGTATTGGGGGTTTTGGGGTTCGGGTTCGATTTTTTCTCTCAAGCGCCGAACATGGACGACGACCGTGTCTCCGTCTCCCAACGCTTCAAGGCCCCATATGCGCTCAAACAAGTCGTCCTTTGAGTAGACACGGTTTGGATTTTCCATCAGGAACAAAAGGATTTCAAATTCCTTTGGCGTGAGGTTGCATTCCTTGCCATGTACAGTTACACGCCGATCCTCTCGACTGACCTCAAGCCCGCGCACAGCGAGATTCGGTGTGACGGCCGCCTTGGAAGTCAGCCGCTCAAAGCGCGCCAGATGCGCCTTGACCCTCGCCACCAGTTCGCCGGGGGAAAAGGGTTTTTGCATATAATCGTCCGCGCCCAGTCCAAGACCTCGGATTTTGTCGATGTCCTCGCCGCGCGCGGACAGCATTATCACGGGAATATCCGATGTCTCCCTCAATTTTCGCAACACCACAAAACCGTCAAGCCCCGGCAGCATAATATCGAGAATTATTAAATCGGCGTCGCTGGAAGCTTCTAAGCCAATAATGCCATCTGCGGCTATTTGAACCTCAAAGCCCGCCATCTGCAAATAATCCCGCTGCAACGCAGCAATCTCCTCATCGTCCTCAATAATCAGAATCCTATACATTCCTACTCCTAACCCAAACAAACAGCTAGTTGACGATTAACAAGTAACAAGTAACAAGTAACAAATAACAGGGAACAGGGAACAGGGAACAGGGGTCAGAAAATATTGTTTGTAATTGCAATAAATAGCCAGTAAGGTAACTCCTAACTCACTTTCAACTCTCAATTTTCAACTTTCAACTGCAATAAGCGGTAGCAAAATATTTACCGATATGCCGCTGGTTGGGTTGCTTAGAATCCAGATTTTTCCGCCGTGCAACTGTACCAACTGGCGGGCTATCGACAGACCCAGTCCGCTTCCGCTTTGCTTGCCCCTAGACTCGTCGGCGCGGAAAAAGCGGTCGAACAGGCGTGGCAGGTCATTTTGAGCCACGCCGATGCCGTTGTCGGACGCCGTAAGCAGGGCGTCCCCATTCTGCCTGACTAGCGTCAAAGATAACTCGGGGGCATCCTGATCAGGTTTTTTATACTTCGCAGTGTTCTGGAAAATGTTTACGAGAACGCGCGCCATTTTTTCCCTGTCGATAAGCACCCGCAAGTCGGGCGCAAGGCGCATATCAAGCTTCATGCCCGTCTCGCTGTGCGAAAACTCAGACGCAAGTTCGGCAACCAAAGCGCCGAAATCCTCTTCTCGCTTGTCAAGCGGCAGTTGGGCGTTCTCCAAGCGCGAGAGCAATGACAAATCCTCCGCCAAGAGTTGCAGGCTTTTCGCTTTTTTCCTCACGACAGCCGCATATTCGCGCATTTTCTCAGGAGTGTCCGCTACGCCGTCCAAAATTCCCTCAGAGTATCCTATTATGGATGTGATCGGCGTCTGCAAATCATGCGTGACCGACGCCATCATCGCGCGGCGATCCTCCTCGGCTTTTTCTTTGAGCCGCATGGAATCCTTCAAACGTATCCGCATTTGCTCAAAGCCCGCCGCAAGCTCAGAGAAGTCGTCTTTTCCGCTCACGACCAGTTCATATTCCAAGTTGCCGTCGCGTATCTCCGCAACAGCCCGCTTCAAACGCTGAAGCGGGCCGGTCACGCGCTTGACATTCACGCTTATAATCCACAAAGCCCCAATCCCTGTCAGCGCAAGAACTATTATGCCGCCGAGTGTAAAGTAGCGGGCTGCGATATGCCCCGCGTTCTCGTTCAGACGCGGACCGATATAGGGATTGGCGATGAGCCAAAACAGCACAAACCCCGCTGACATGCTGATAGCGCTGAGCACAAGTATCGCCGTAATGCTGCCCGCCAACACACGCAACCGAACACTCATAAAAACCTCCGCATTCCCCTAATACGATTTTCTATCAAAAATCAGGCTGCCGGCGGTGAAGAATGCTGCGCCGTACCCCAGTACGATTAGCAGCATGTGAATCAGTTTTGCGGCGCCGGGCAGCGCTCCAATCCAAAGCCTATACCAGCTCAAGTATGACGTGAACAGCATTTCGCTGAGCAAGGGAAAAAACACAGGCAGGACATTTAGTAGTAGATATGACATTAGCAGTATAAACATCGTCAGAGTGCCGCTGCGTCCCAAAAGGGCGACAAGTGCCGCAAATGAAGCCAAAATAGCAAGCGGTATCAGCGTCAGGGCGTAGGACGCGAGAGAGAGCAAAAGGTCAGCAAAACTCTGAGGTCTTCCGAAAATCTGATTCAGCACCGCGCAAACTACAAAAATGCAAGCCAAGTAAATCGCGGCATATGTCACGACCGCCAGAATCTTGGACGCATACAGTTTATAGCGTTCCACGGGACGGCATATCATGGCTTTCATCGTATTGTCGGTCGCCTCGACGGTCAGCAGGTCGGTCGCGCCCATGAACATCAGAAATGGAACCAATATTTGAAGGAAGATCGGCAGCGCGCCCATCGGCGTCGGCGCCAAGGACAGGGAAAAACCTCCCTGCTGCATGGCAATATTCGAGATCAACTGCCCCACTGCTGCCCATATCATGCAAATAGCCACCCCGATAATTATAAACACAACATATTTCTTCCGTGCAACAAGCTTGTCCCATTCATTCTTATAAGAAGCGATAAACGATAACATATATTCTTAACTCCTAACGCGGACACGCCGCAAATGAGAAATTACAATGTACAAATGACAAGTAACAAGTAACAAGTAACAAGTAACAAGTAACAGGGGTTAGGGATCAGGGGTCAGAAAATATTGTTTGTAATTGCAATAAATAACCAGTAGGGTAACTCCTAACTCCTAACTCCTAACTTTCAACTCTCAACTTTCCTCTCCTTCGCCACTTGGGCTAGGAAATAGTCCTCTAGGCTGGGGGATATGGACAAGACCGTTTCCATGCTTGCAACGCTGAGCAGCTTGCCGCCATAGATTATCGCGGCTTTTGTCGCGCATTGCTCGATTTCATGTGCCAAATGCGACGAAATAAGCACAGCCGCGCCTTTTTCAGCGGCATTTTTCACCACTTCGCGGACATATACCATGCCCTCTATGTCCAGTCCGTTGGCAGGTTCGTCGAGTATCAGAAGCTCGGGGTCGGACAGCAGCGCCAGAGCCAGCCCGAGCCTTTGGCGCATACCAAGACTATAGGACGATACCTTGTCCTTTTTATACTTGTCCATCTCCACGAGCCGCAAAACCTCTTCTATGCGTTCGCTGTCAACGGATTTATAGAATCTAGCGGCAAGCTTCAAGTTCTGCGTCGCTGTCATATGCTCGTATAATGCGGGGGCTTCAATAAGGCAGCCTGCGTGCTTCATCGCCTGTTCATGCCGCTCCGTGACGTCTATGCCGCAGATTCGGACGCTGCCGCGCGTGGGTTGCAAGAGCCCCGCGATTGCTTTCATAGTCGTAGTTTTGCCCGAACCGTTCGGTCCCAGCAGGCCAAGCACTTCCCCGGGGGCAAGCGCGAAGGATATGTCCTCCGCGCCGCGCCCGTTTTTATACAGCTTGGTCAGATTTTCCAGTTCAAGTACCATGTTTAGTCCTCAATATCCTGATTTTTGACGAATGCATCTACATCATCGCTTCCCGCCGCAGGCAAGTCGGGCGGCAGCATGGGCACGGGCGCCGCCACGGTTATAATAGAAGAGGACGCCATAGAGGACGACAGGTACGGGAACGGGCCGGACCTGAACCTCTGCGTCACCATATCTCCGGGATACGTGTCTGTAATGCTGCTGGCATCGATGCTGCCGTCCGGGTTCAGCGTGAAATAGATCTCCATATACTCGCGCCCGAAATGAGTTTTCGCATATTCCGAGTTCAGCAGTTGCTCCACGCCGGGGATAGGGCAGACGGGGTTGCTTGTCCCGATATCCGAAAGGCGGAGAGTCAACTTGACCTCGACCTCATGGGTTTCGCCGAAAATATCCGTGACCGTCGCGACACCGTTTGCATCGATGCTGAGCAAGTTGCCGTCGGCATCTACCACAGCTTCCCCGCGCACATAGTTTACCACGAGGCTTTTCAACGGAAGCTCCAGCGGGTTGTCGGTTTCATAATCGCTGCGCACAGCGGGGACGGTATACTCGCTCAGAATCTCGTTCGGTCCCTCGTTGATATACAAGCCGTCGTCTCTGTCAGCGACTCCCCAATGATCATACCCCATAACATCATAGTATGTGCCATTATTCCACGCTTCCTCTTCCTCGGCAGTCATTGGACGCACGGCTTGCATCCATGTGACCACCGTTTTCATCCCCGAGGATAGGCGGATGCTCTCATAAATATACTCCCTGCCGTCGAAGCTGATTTCGCGGAAGCTATGGTAGTAATCGCTCGACTGCTCGATAAGCACGTCGATACCCGCTTTAACAAGCTCCGGCACTTGGTTCTCGGTCAATGTGCCGCGTATGATGCGCACTCCGTCGCCGGTCGACATGGTTATGTTGTTTTTCAGATCGCCGACCAGCGCGTCGATTACAAGCTCCATGAATCGCATTTCGGCGGAGTTGCGGTAATCGGGGCTGAACATGGACAGGCCGCTGATATACGATCTGTAGTTGCCTTGATTTGGCGGGCTGACATATACGTAGTACCATGTGTTCTCCTCCGAAAAAGAGCTCGGGAACAGTGACAGACCGTCCGCATAGTAGCTGAAACCGCTCTGCACACCGTTTTCATCGAAAAAGTATGTCAGGGAGCTGTTATCGCTCGCGATTACATGCGTTTTTACCTCTTGCTGCACAATGCCGTTCGCCGTCAGTGTCATATGGCTCTCAAACGTGACGTTGGTGTAAGCCCCCGCGTCGAACATCGCCCTTTTGAATGTTTCATAAGGCGACCCCATAACCGCGGCGAATGCCACGGCGCCGCCGAGCACCACCAATGCGACGACCAAGCAGAGCACGCGGATTGTTACGTTTTTTCTCATTGTATTTTCCTCCGAATAATGTTTTTTGCAATTGCATGATTAGCAGTATAAACCAAGCACATTACACGCGCCTTACAAAAATATTACGTTTTTATTAAGGTTAAGGAGCTGCCCCAACAGCCCCCGTCCCATAATTTTTAACTGATCAGCACCCGTCTTTGCGAGCCGCAGCGAAGCAATCCAGTCCTTTTTGCACCGATTGTCATATTTCTTTCTGGATTGCCGCGTCGCTTCGCTCCTCGCAACGACGAAACTGTGAGATTTGCGATATCACCTGAACAGTTACCATTTTTTAATTTGGTCAAACCGCCAAAACCTGCACTTCACCGTCTTTTGCGGTCAGGCCGACCTGTTTCACGGGGCTGGCGTAGTTTGATATCATCTCTCCCGCAATCCTATCCTCGATCTCCTTTTGAATCAGGCGGCGAAGGTTCCTCGCGCCGTAGGCCTGCGAGTATGACTTCTCCGTAAGGTATTCTATAAGGCTATCGTCATATTGCAGCTCGACCGGCTTTTCCGCCATCGAGTCGCGCAGCTCTCTGAGCATCAGCCGTGCGATTGCCTTGAAGTTCTCTTCGGAGAGAATATTGAAATAAACGATTTCATCCACCCTGTTTATGAATTCAGGCCTGAGAAAATCTTTTAGCGCTTTCTCCGCTTTTTCCTTGCCCTGCTCGTCCACCGTGCGGTTGAACCCGACCGCGCCGTCTTTCTTATCGCTGCCCGCGTTCGTCGTCATGATGATGACCGTGTTCTCAAAATTGATCATGCGCCCGTGGGCGTCGGTGATGCGCCCGTCGTCGAGTATCTGCAGCAGCACGTTCATCACGTCGGGATGAGCCTTTTCAATCTCGTCAAACAGCACTACGCTATAGGGCTTGCGGCGAATCTTTTCCGTGAGCTGGCCCGCCTCGTCATATCCGATGTAGCCCGGCGGAGAACCGATAATGCGCGAAACAGCGTGCTTTTCCATAAACTCGGACATATCGAGCCTTATGAGGGACTCGGGCGAGTCGAACATGTCGCTGGCAAGCCTTTTGACAAGCTCCGTCTTTCCGACGCCTGTCGAGCCGATGAAGATGAACGATACGGGCTTGCGTTTCGGCGAAATGCCAACTCGGTTGCGCTTGATCGCGGCGCACACATTGTCAACTGCATCATCCTGTCCGACGATGTGTTCCTTGAGCCGCTGGTCAAGTTCCGACAGGCGCTTGAACTCGTCCTCTCGAATGCTCGACGCCGGTATCTTCGTCCACAGCTCAATCACGCGCGCCAAACTTTCGATTGTCAGCTTCGGCGGGCCCTGAAGCTCCAGTTCATCAAGCTCGCCGGTCAGCCGCAGTTCAAGGCTGCGTATTTCCGCAAGGCGCTCATAGTCGTTTGCATTCGGCGCGGCAATAATCATCTCGCGCTCTTTTTGCAAATCGTCTTTTTCCTTCCTGATCGCATCTTTGCGCGCTATTGACACGCTTTTGAGATTCAAATCGGAACACGCCTCGTCGATTAGGTCTATAGCCTTGTCGGGCAGGAACCTGTCGGTTATATATCGCTCTGACAGGATAACTGCCTGCCTTGCCATCTCATCGGATATGGCGACACCATGGAAAGTCTCGTAATAATGCTTTATGCCCATGATGATCTCGATTGATTCCGATATCGAAGGCTCCGCGACGACAATCGGCTGAAATCTGCGTTCCAGCGCGGCGTCCTTCTCGATGTGCTTTCTGTATTCGTTGAGCGTCGTTGCGCCGATGACCTGAATCTCCCCTCGCGAGAGAGCGGGTTTGAGTATGTTCGCCGCATTCATCGAACCCTCCGCATCCCCTGCGCCGACAAGGGTGTGAACCTCGTCTATCACGAGAACCACATTGCCATGGTTCCTTATCTCCTCGACTAAGCCTTTCATGCGGCTTTCAAACTGTCCCCTGAACTGAGTGCCCGCAACGAGCGCGGTCAGGTCGAGCAGGAACACCTCTTTGTCGCGGAGCTTGGGAGGGACGTCGCCGTCGAATATACGCTGGGCAAGCCCTTCCGCTATCGCCGTTTTGCCGACGCCCGGCTCGCCGATGAGACAGGGATTGTTCTTCTGCCTGCGGTTGAGTATCTGGACGACGCGCTCGGTCTCGATCTCCCTGCCAACTATTCTGTCGAGCTTTCCGTCAGCGGCTTTGCGCGTCAGCGATATGCAGTAGTTTTCCAGATACTTGCGCTTCTTTCCTCCTTGTCCGCCTTGGTCGCTGTCCCTGCGGTCGTGGGACGGCCTTGAGAAATCGCGCGGCGGCGAATCGTCCGGCCCTCCGAAAAGCCTGTTGAGAAACGGGAATGTGGCGGTCTTGCCGTCGTCCGTGTTGTTCTCCTGCTCAACCAGCCCCTCAAGCCCGCCCATGGCTTCAACCATTTCGTCGGCAAGATTGTCGAGATCATCGTCGGATAAGCCCATCCGCCTGATGATATCCTCGACGGGCTTAATGTTCATCTCACGCGCGCATTTTAGGCATATACCCTCATTCGAGGACTGTCCGTTTTCGATTTTCGTTATAAAAATCACAGCCGCGTTTCTTCTGCATCTTGTACATAGTGTTGGTCGCATTTGATTATACCTGCCTTACTTTGAGTATTTGCTTTCCCTGTTTTTCATAACAGTTATATATGTATTTATGTAGCTTCCAAGCGCCAGCACCGTCAGCGCGATTGCGAACGATATCATAGCGATTGCTAGACTGGTAGGTATGCTCCTAAAGAGCATGAGCGTCACGCAGACGAGAAAGAACACAACAGTCGCGGTTTTGCCGAGGATGTTGGACGGCGGTATGTCCGCTTTGGCAGCCTTGTGCATCACGAACCCGCCGATTGCCATAAGTATTTCCTTGACCCCCGCAATGAGCACCGCCCAAAACGGGATGATTCCGTCTATCGTAATGCAAACCATGACCGATATTGTCATAAGCTTGTCGCCAAGAGGGTCAAGCACCTTTCCGACTTTTGAGGATGCTTTGAGCCTGCGCGCAAGGAACCCGTCGAGAAAATCGCTGAAAGAAGCGAGGGCGTAGATAAGCGTGGGATAAAGCTTATTATCGTGCGTATCGGAAAAATACACAACAATAAACACCGGCACCAAGCATATCCGAAATATTGAGAGCAAATTCGGAACGATTTTCACCCTACGCCTCCTACGGCGGCCTTCGACCGCATTAGACCTTACAGACACTCGGAGCAAATAATCAACAAGAATATTCCCTCGTCCTATCCTCGTCTTCTGACTCCTGACTCCTGACTTCTGACTCCTTGCGCTCCGCAGAGCGCATTAGATACCGATGATTGTCGCTATCGGGTTGTTGTTGACGATATTTTTGAGTACCGATGTACCTGCCAGAATGTCAGGCGCAAGCAGGCCCGCATATCGCATTACCACAGCAACAGCATAAACTATTATGAACCCCTTTGCAAGTCCAAACGCCGCCCCGCTGATTATGTCGAGCAATTTTAGCCCCGGGAGGGAGAAAATAAACCCGACAAGATTCCCCACGACAGCGAACACAATCGCCATCAGCAAGAATGCGACTCCAAACACGGCGGCATACGCCAACACCGAGGACAGTTTGTCGGCAATGAAATCCGAGAGGAGCACGGCGGGCATCATTTCGCTTATACTGTCTGCCACTGTCATTTCCGCGATGCGCGCGGAGGAGGACTCGGGCAGGCCAATACGGCGCAGCGCGGAATATGCCGTAATAAAGTTTTCGGATTCGTCCTCGAAATCGCCGACGTCCTGTTCGCCGTCGTCTTCGGCAATATCTACGATCGCGGAGTCGATTATGCCGCCGACGAACGGTTTGAGCATCTCCGTGAACTCCCCGGAATATGCGGAGGCGAGCGTGCTTGCAAGAAACAGCGAGACGATAAGCGAGACGACGCCAAACACGCCTCGAATCAGCCCGTTCTTATAGCCGCGCCAACCGCAAAACACAATCGTGCCGATAACAGCTAAATCAAGTGCAAGTGTAATCATTTTCCCTCGCAATTCAATCAATGTGATTATTCAGATGGTAATTAATTGTTAATTGAGTCCCTCTAAAAACCCTTCTCGTCATTGCGGGCTTGACCCGCAATCCCCTGCGGGACTTGGTGGGATTGCGGCTCGGGGGCAGCAATGACGGTAATTAGAAGGAATTAATTGATAGTTGAAAGAACCGTGAACACTATTGCGGAGTTGTCGCCCGCCGCCAACGCGGAGCCGTCGCGGAGAGCGAGAACCTTCGTCGCTCCCGCCGCCGCCACGGTTGCGGGTTCTTCGGAGAGCATCATTTCCTCGAACATCCTATCGTATATAGCAATCCCGTCGCTTCGCAGTATCGCGAGATAGCTTTCGTCGCAGGATATGGAAATGATTTCCCTGTCGGTGTCGATATCCCCGAGGATGTTTCCCTTTTCATCGAGCGCTACAATCCGCCCTCGGTAGCCGACGCTGTAATCGAGCAGCCAAAGTGCCATAATGCCGCCGTCGAGAGAGTAGCCGCCAAGGCGTTTGTCGGCGAACTCATAGAGCGTATCCGCCCTGTTGTTTCTGCTGACGATGAACAGAGAATCCGAGGAAATGGCAAGCACGTCGCCGCCTGTCAAATATCGAATGTCAAGTATGAGACCGCCCGGAAGGTCAAAGGCTCGGTCAATGACCTCGCTGTTCAAGCTGTAGTACGATATTCTGCTGCCATCTTCCGTAAGGTTTAAGATGGCAAGGCTCTTGTTGTCGGGAGACAGTGCTGCGGAGAGCGCATATCCCGTTGCAAGGCTGACCTTGTATACCGCCTTGCCGTCGCTGTTGTATGCGGTGATCACGCCTTTGGTGAGTCCGCCCTCTTGGGTGCAAACGGCAACCCAACCGTTTCGGTTTATTGTCGCGGAAACAATCGCGCCGTCGGTGTCAATCGACGCGATGATATCCGTTTTGCCGAAAACCCGCGCGGCAGTCCCGCCGATATCATACGCAACCGCACGGCCGTTTTGGGCGCTAATCGCAGGCTCGGTCATACGAAACGAAGACCTATATGCCTCGCTTCCCCCCGCATCGAAAACCTGTATGCCCAGCGTTCCCGCAGAAACCAGTGTGCCATCCAAATCTGCAAAAACCCTGTTTCGCCCGACATCGAAGTTATACTCGCCCGCCATTTCAACAGCCTCTCGGCCGCCAAGCAAACTAAAAATCCTAGTAAAGTCCGGCCGACGCCCGGAAATCAATGCGACCACAATATATAGTAGCACGAGAGAAGACAAAACCGAGAACGCAAACTTAATCAGCTTGCGCTTTCTACCTTTCTTTTTGTCCACATTGTCTTCCATCAATGCATTATACCACTCTTCTCAAGAAAAAGAAAGCAAAATTACATGAACTTTTTGTGCTATGGTAAGCCGTTATTGTAAGCCTTATTACAAACGGTAGATTCGATTTGCTTGCTTTTCTGTAAATGTTTGAGCGATATAAGCACAACTGCTGACGAAACAGGCTTTACAAAACGCCGCGTCAGGCATTATAATAAATGAGAAATAATAATGCAGAAATGAGAAATAATAATGCAGAAATGAGAAATACTAAACCATATTATATGTTTTCTGTTAATTGGCATCGGAAAAGAACACGTATAGAACGCTGCACCACAAGCCTTGTCATTTATAATTTATCATTCTTCCTCCGACTCAAGTAGCTCTCCAATATCACCGCTGCGGCTACGGCGTCGATGGTGTTTTTGCGCTTCTTGCCTCGGCGGCCTGTGTCGGTGAGGATGCGGTTTGCGCTCATGGTCGTCATGCGCTCGTCCCATAGAACAACGTCAATATCGCATTGCCCGCGTATGCATTCGGCGAGCTGTTCGCTTTTTTCCGCCCTCGGTCCGACAGTGCCGTTCATGTTCTTAGGATACCCTACGACGATATTGCCGACGCCGCGCGCTGTAGCTTCGGCCGCAATCTTCTGCGCAACTGCGGTTTGGGATTTTTCATGTATTACCCAAGTCTCGCCTGCAAGGGATGCGGATTCATCTGAGACGGCGACGCCCGTGCGCGCGTCGCCGTAATCAACTGCCATTATTCTCATAAAAAACTTCTTTCGGGCGCAAAGCCCCTAACAGTTAGCGAAGTATAATTTCGTTGAAAGCTTCGTTTCGCTCAATTATTCTTCATCATCCGCACTGCTTTCGGCTTCGTCGCCTTCCGTGGATTCCGCGTCGTCGATTGAATCAAGGAGTTGCCTATACCAGTATAGCGAATCAAGGAATGCCTTAGTCAAGACCTCGATATCGATTCCGTTGCGAACCATGGAAATCGAAGTGTTGTGCCAATCCGCCCGCTCGTAGGCAAAAATCAGCGACAGAACATCATAGTAGCGCCCTTTGCCATTGACCAATGCTTCGCTGACCTCCGCCTCGGTGGCGACCTCTTTAATCGCTTCGGGCATTGGTTTTTGCAATATCACATCAAGCAATGAAAACAGTCCCGCTATGAACAGGGAGCCGGATTTTATTGCCATGTCAAAAGCGGGGGCGAGATTCTCGGCAAACTTGGCGCGGATGAGCGAGAGCTTTGTCACCTCGCCCGGCCTGTCTTCCCCGATGCCTATGGAAATCGCCACGGTCGCCCATTTTTTGACTTCTTTTTGACCGAGTATGGCGACGGCGCGGCGAATCGAGTCGATTTTCTTGCTTCGGTCGGGGTTCATTGCATTGAGAAAACGCAGAAGCGAAATTGACAAAGCGGGGTCGCGTTCAATCGTGCTTGCCGCGCTGATAAGGTCGAAGCCTTCTTCGTTTATCTGCTTGAGCAAGTTGAGAGAGTTTATCTTCAGCGGGGAAATCTCGACAATGCCCTTTGTTATAGGCTGAGAATAAAAGTTCCCGGACAAGAGTACGTTGCGTACGCCCGCCAGTTTGCTGAAACTTGCCGTATCGGGAACATTGGTTATCACGAGCCTAGTGTTCAGTATGTGGGGACGCATTGTTTTCAAGTCCTGATTGAAGTCGGCGGATTGATGGTCTAGTTGGATGAAACTGAAAAACTTGGCCGCGGTTTCGAGGCTGATAGTCTCCGGCAGTCCACTGAGAGCCATCCTATATCCTTTCCGCTGCAGGATTCCCATTTTTGCAAAGGCGGCGGTGTCGTTGAGAGTTTCCTTATCTATCACGCAAACCAGATTATCCGGAGGAATTTTCATGTTAAGAGGCATTCCCATCAGAAGCTGATATTTACTAAGCGGGACAAAAAAGTCGTGAATCCCGGCAAACGGCTCGACGCCTATATCCTTGACAAGCTCAAGCCCGGGCGCCAGAAGTTCCCCTCCAAGCATACGGAAATCATCCGCAGCACCAAGCAGCTTATCTCCATCCTGTGTCATCATTTGGTAGGCGTGGACCGCCATTTCCGAGTCAAAAAACGGTATCGCGCTAACAAAAAATCTAGTACCCATGACACTCAGCTCCTTTCGATATGCCAATATATTACAGTATAACATACAGCAGACTGCGTCTGCAACCTAAAGTTGTTTGCAAAATTTTTTACAAGGAGCCGGGATTATGGTGGTTATTCAGATTGCATCCGAGAGAGGTGCTTTTTGAAGCTTCCTTAAACTTTAAGTGGGTAACTTGGCATTGGCTGCCGCCTCATGC
>Ga0099364_10009139_pt1 | contig 13806 bp, 13 predicted proteins | sample TergutTh196P3_FD_73070 | JGI IMG/M metagenome (GOLD analysis project Ga0099364, IMG submission 73070) | Microcerotermes parvus P3 segment gut microbial communities from Pointe-Noire, Republic of the Congo - Th196 P3 | ecosystem: Host-associated > Arthropoda: Insects > Digestive system > Gut ...
TGCTGCTTTTTACCAACTGTTCGATTTTTTCAATCGCCTGTGAGTCCATTCTTACCCTCCATTACTTGCTTGCGGGAACGTTTTTACTCGTTCATCCATTAACCCGGGAAGCTCAGGGCCGGGATCATCCTCATATACGGAAAACCGCCCTTCTTCGTCTTTGTCGAAAAACAAGAACGATTCGGCTGGCTTAATCTTCGCAAGCGTCGAATACACCTGCGATTTGACCTCGCCAGTTCTTCTTGTTTTGTCCGGCTTGATAGAGACCTTTATCGTGATAGATCTCTCTACATTCGCTGCGGTGTTTTCGTCTTCGATGTTTGCCAGAACCTTCCGAAGTTCCTCCTCAAACAAATCCAAGACAGCACCGTTTTGAAGTGCTTGCAATTCAACTTTTTTCATTGAATCCCTCCTCCGATAAAAATAGCGATCTTACCAGCCTCCACCGATCCGCTTTTTTGGCGGCTGCCCCCGGCTTTGGCTGATAACATCGCTATTTCGCTCCCGGGGGCAATTCGGGCAATAATCACTTTAGAAACTATTAAAAAATGATTATTACTTCATTTATAATATTTTTTAATAGTTTTGTCAACAGAAAAAACTATTTTTTAATGATTTTTTTGCTTTTTTTTTGAAAATAGACGATACTTAGTAAATGACATCTGGAAGTTCAATAGCAGAACGGATCATGGGTGTTGTAAAAGAGAAGGGAATTAAGAAGGGAGCCTTTTATAAATATGCCGGGATTACGTCAAATACAATAATTAATTGGCGCAAGCAAAACAGCATTCCTGCAGCCGATACAGCCATAAAGATGGCTGAATTCCTAAACGTTTCTGTGAAGTGGCTAATTATGGGCGAGGAAGACGAAATGTCCAATGACGAGATAGAGATGCTTAAATCCTATAGGCTGCTTGACAAAAAAGACAAAGACGAAATTATGGGCATCATTACCCTTAAACTCGAAAATGCAAAAAAAACCGCCACTTTATCCAGCTCGGAGACAGGATAGAATGGCGGGATTAGCCTATTGCAATTATTCTCTTAATGACATATAATGCTGTTATTACAAATGCCATAGGATGTTTCGTGTTAAGCAAAATATATGAAAAACACAGTCTTTTATCAGAAAAAATAAGAGCAAGTTACGCAAAAAGAGATACTAATCCAAAATATCTTGATGCAGCAATCAAAGCCTGTGAAGAACAAATTGCCATAGCTAAACAAGTGGCCGAAGATATACTTAAGGGCGAAAAGCATTTCAAACTCAAAACAGAAGAAGAAATGCATGAGCAGTTTAAAAAAAGCTTTTCGGAAGAAGAATGGAATGAGTTTGAAGGTTCGGATCATCAAAAAGCAATGCTGGAATCGATTGATAGGCTAGCGGCGGAAAGTGCCAATAATAATCCTGGTCTTAAGAATACAGATGCTTCTCAACTTTATATGAATTATGCTGGAACAACTTTTGATCCTGATATCCACAAGTCTAAAGACGATTTTATTATTATCCCAGATACGCTTGGCGAGCATACAGGCTATAAACAGCTATGTATAATTCGTGAGAAACAAGATAATTGGCAAGAAGTCATTAAGCTTGCAGAACAAGCAAAATCAGAAGGCTGGAAAGGCGATTGGGATAAACGGATAGAGAAAGCCAGAAAAAAACTGGCAAAGGATTGATATGCGTAAAATCATAATTATTTGCCTTATCTTTTTAGGAATTGCAAACTTCACTGCAGCCCAAACATTTTGGGAAAATACACGATACGGTATGACCATAGAGCAGGTGCAGGCATTATTTCCTTCCGCGGCTATTCCAGAAAATCCCAGGGAACATCCTCTTTACGGCGATATAGAGCGGTTAAGAGATATTACGAAAATAACCATAAATGCTTCCGGACCCACATATAACTTTGACGTTGAATACGAATTCGAGGTTGCTTTTTATTTTTCTACAAGAGGCTTAACTCAAGTTGTTCTCACCCTGCTTCATGCTTGGGCTGATGCGCTGTATGTTTTTGATGATCTCAGTAAAACATTAACAGAAAGACATGGGAGGCCAGAAGTTTCGAGAAGAGATACCGGGCGCTGGGAAGACGGCTGGAGTTCTGGAAGTACCCTAATCACATTAAGATGGGAAGAGCCTATAAGAAGGGATATATCAACCGGACTGAGCCTTATATATCATAGCTTATAAACACAAGTTTCAGATATTAAAAACCCCGTAGTAAAGCAAATTAAGGCAAAAAGGTATTTGGATATGGCAAAGCCATTTTAAGTGCGTTGTAGGGCTTTGTGGCGCTTCTAGAAGGATATTTTTTCTCATTCCATGACTGAATATTTTATAAAAAATTGTTGTTGTAGTTTTCCACATTTTTTTATTTCCAGTAAAGTTTTTTGATCTACTACTACCATTATCTTATATCTTTTATCTTTTAACTTATATCTTATATCTGGGTTTTTTTGGTTTTGTTTGGTTTTTTTGTTTGCAATTGGTTATTTTGGTTTATAAAAAAAGCAAAATAAGCAATTGGTTATTTTGCTTTTCATTAAAATATCTTTATTTTTCCATTTATCCAGCATTTGTATTTGCTTTATTAACGTTTTCTTTGCTGTCTTCCATAACACCTGTTATTTTCTTTCCCATTTTCCTAATCGTTGCTCCTGTTGAATGAATATATCCTTTTGTTGTCTTTAAGCTTTCATGATCCAGTAGTTTCTGGACGTTAAGCAGGTTTTCGCCACTGTCTATTAAGATTGTTGCTAAAGAATGTCTGGCGCTATGAGGTACAATTATCCGACCATCCGTATTAATTTCAGCACGTTCAAGCCATTTGGATAAGTTATACCGTGTCCATGAAGGCCCGGGAATATAAGCTTTTTTCGCTTTTTTACTCCAAAATGAGAAAACGAATTCATGTTGCCCGTTTTCTTCCCACAGCTTCTTTATGGCTTGCTGCAGAATAGGATCAAACAAAGCATCTCTGACTTTCTTACCTTTTGGCGGCCCAAGCACCCGTTTATTAACATCTTCAAAATTCTGCCATGCCCTTCTGACCGTTATTTTTGGAGTATACCAATCCAGATCCTCCGGTTTAAGCGCAAATACCTCAGACCTGCGTAATCCTGAAAGAAAGATAGCTGCACAAACAGCAAGCTCCATTGTCCTCATATGCACTCCGGGCTTAAAGAGCTTCAACACTTCTTCTTCCGAAAGTGCATCACGTTCCCTGCTCTTATGTTTTGGCGGATCAATGTATTGAAACGGATTAATCCATCTTCTATTTTTCCGCTGGTAATGCTTAAAAGCCATACGGACAAAAACAATCACGCCGGCATAGGTTCTGGTTCCGCCCATTGCTCTGCCGTCTTTAAGTTTTTTTACGGACATTCTCGTTGCAAACTCAAGCGCATCATCTTCTTCAACCTCTGTCATTTTTAGCTTGGTAATGGGATCGCCTTTTATGTGACATTCATAATAGCTTTTATAGGTTTCAACTGAATCTACAGAATAAGGCCGATTTCTGGAAGCGTTTATTCCTGTCCGCGGGCTGGTTTCAACAGCGGTAAACTTTTTAATCCATTCGTCCACCGTAATATCTTCAATGGCTATGCGCCGGGCGCTGCCTTCCAGTTCAATCTTATTTTTCAAAAAAACAACCAGGGCATCAGCGCCGATCTTGGCTGCTGTCTTTGACTTGGGATTGCTGTGGATTAATAATTCTGCAGGTAACTTCTGAAAGCTTTTGCGCTGCCATTCCTGGCATATCCTTGACGGAAGGCCGGAAGTTTCACTTATCGTAATAATATAAGTTTTTGAACTCTTGCCTTTTTGCGATGTCCATTTTCTTTCCTGAACAATTACAGGTTCTTTCTGGCGGGGCATACCTTCTCCTCCGTAAAAAGAGAGAAAATATCGCGCACGTACAGTTTTTAGCTGCACGATAACTGCACGATCCCTACCACTTTTAGAACAACAAAGAAAACTATGTCTGTAATTCCTTGTATTACAAAGAATTACTCTGCCACCTCGGAGAATTGAACTCCAGACACGTAGATTTTCAGTCTACTGCTCTACCAACTGAGCTAAGGTGGCTTATAAGTAACTAATAACAAAAGAGTAAAAAAATGTCAAGAGGAATACCGTAACTTGACAGCCCTTAGAAAGGTTTTTATACTGTGTATAGGATATATACTATATAATCATATAGAGGAGTGTATATGTACATCAATAAAAGATTTTCCCTGGTCCTGCTTCTGGTTTTCCTGGCGGCAACGGCTTTTGCACAATTATCAGTAACGTTAACACCTACTGATGCTGGTGCTGGTTATGAAGCTGTCATAAAAGCACTTGAAAATACATTAAGCGATGAGCTTCCCGATATCCCGGCAATCCCCAAAAATCTTATGCAGGGTTTTGCCGATGCTTCGGTTTTTGCCGGCCATGGTGCAACGCAGCGTGCTTTTGGCGGTTATAATCTCTTTGCCATAACTGTAGGCGGCATGGTTGGGGTACGTATTCCTTCTGCCATAAGTTTTTCAGATGCCCTTGACCCGTCGGATGTTATGGACAAAATAGATGAAAATTCGGCTTTTGGAATGGGTATTCAGGGAATTAATGTAGAATTGGGACTCCATGTTTCCAGATTTATACCCCTGGATAATATATATGCAGCACTGCGTTTTGGATATTTAAATCTTGATATTGAAGACCAGCTTAATTTTAAGACCTTTCAAATTGGCGCCCTGGGCCGGTATCAATTTTTTGATGGAATTAACCTATTGTTTTTTAAGTGGCGGGGCCTAACTGTCGGAACCGGCTTCATCATTCAAAAGACTGAATTAGGTTTTGATTTTCCATTGGGTGATGAAGTGTATTCTGAAACTATTGGTCTTCAAACTGTAAGTATCAATGACCCGGTTGCAACTTTTGATATGACCATAACCACCTATACCATACCCCTGGAAGTAACAACTGCTGTCCAGCTTTTAATTTTTAATCTGGGTGTTGGGCTTGGTGCTGATATGGCGTTTGGAAATAACGACCTATCCATTGGTATGGACGGCAGAGTATACAGCGGCACCACCCATGTTGCCAATGCTTCAATTGACGGCGGCGGAAAAAACGGCCCCACATTTTTTAATCCAAAACTAATGGCTAATATTGGTATAAAACTGGGTCCGGTAATTCTTGATGTTCCCATGACCTATTATTTTGGCAAGGATAGCGGTCTCAGCCTTGGTGTAACATTGGGAGCAGTGTTTTAAACCCTTATTTGTCGCTGTGTCCGAAATACAAATATCCCGCATATCACATGTAAAGGGAGTGTGCCCTGCCTAGCCTGCGGTAAAGCTCTGGGGGAATCTGAAAAAGTAGCCTTCCAGCACATAGTTTTTTGCTAATATAAAACAAAGTAAAACCATGTGCTGGCATATTTCCATAACAATTACCATTTTTCGCTAGTCTATTTTTCAGGGAGTCCCAGGAACCTTTTCCGCAGGCTAGGCAGGGCACACTCCCCTTACCTGCATATATCCGAGTATGTGTATTTCGGACACAGCGGCAAATTAGTTTTTTTTCATATGCGACCTATGGTCGCGAGCTTGTATGGCAAGGTTTTCCCTGTTCATGCTTTCCGCTATAGGCGGAATATCTCCAAATCCTAATCTGCCGCTAAGTGTGCCATAACATTATCTGAATATATACTGGAAAAGGGGTGTCTCCGGGCACAGGCATGCCAAAAAAACTATGTGGAATTCCTCACAAAAATAGATCAGCAAACAATAGTAACTACTATGAAGCAATGCCCAGCACCTAATTCTCCTTATAAATAAGGAGAAAATATTGTTCATTTTTCGGTGCTGGGAAGCTGTTTTTGTGAATTCTACACGCAGTTTTTTTGGCATGCCTGTGCCCGGAGACACCCCTTTTCCGGATTATTTTCGGGATATTTTTATGGCACACTCAGCGACAAATTAGGGTTTTTCTGCCAGTCTGAAATACAGGTCTATTTCCCCTTTCTTTAAGCCAAGCTTTTTGGCTATTATTTCCTGGGAAAAACCAGCCTTGTGAAGCTCTGCGATACGATCTTTAATGGGAGGTTTTTTTAATATAAGCGGTTCTTTGGAAAAGTTTATTTGCTGCTGTACCGGTTTTTCTGCCGGAGGGGGCGCCTGGCTGGCTAATTCGATTCGTTCGGAAAGCGGAATTTTGTTAATCTTTGTAAGGGTCTGGGTTTCTTTTTCCCGCTTTTCCAATTCATTGTGGTAAACCAGTATGCGCCTTTCAGCTTCGGCACATATTTCCCGCAAGGCATGTATTTTTTCTTCCAGCAGTTGTAAATCCTGTTCGGTTTTTTGATCGATATCGGCTTCCAGTTGGCTTACTTCTTCCTGTAAATGACCCAGAATATAATCCAGGCTGGTTCTGCGGCGGACAAAATTTTTTAGGTATAAAAAGGCAAAAAACCATAACAATATGGCCAGGGCAGTTCCCAATAAAAAACCATTCATACATTTAAATCTAGGTTTCTTCCCAAATAGGGATCTTGAATTATATTATTTGTTTCATTGTTCTTTTCTTCTGTTTCTTCTCCCGGATGACCATGTCCTTCTGTACCCCCGCCGCCGCCCTTTTTATCCTGTATGGCTTCGGTTCCTTCGCCCATATCCTGGGCTTCATTTACTGCACGAAGCTTATCGTCGGTTTGCTGCTGAATTTTTGACTGCTGAATGGACTGAAACAATGCTGCTCCGTCCCGCTGGGCAGCATCCTGCTTGCCCACTTTATCTGCCTGCGTAAACAGGGTTTGAAGATCAAGAGGTGATATAGCCATCCGGTCCCTTCTTTGATTCTTCGTCTGGTTCTTCATATTTAGTTACACGAATTAGACCATCTTCCAGAATAAAAGTAACTGCCCGGTATTCTGTACGTACTTCTTCTTTTGCATCACGGATAAATACTTTTACTCCCGAAAACACCTTGGACGAAGCAGAAACCCTGCCGCGGGCTCTGATACTGTTAAGAAATTCCTGAATTTTTGCAGTTTCTTCGGCATTTTTCTTTAAATCTTCGGTTAATAATTCCCGTTTATCCATTAATTCGGTAAGATAAGCTTCTTTTTCTTCGGGAAGACTTTTTCTTTGTTTTTTAATATTGATTAAAGTTTGAATATTAAGCTGAATTTCTTCAAGCTGTTTTTCCGATTCTTCTTTTTGCTCTGTCAGTTTTTCCAACTGCTCTTTGCTTTTTGGATCAAAACCCACTTCGCAGATTGTTTCTGTACCGCTGGTAGGACTGCCGATATTTTTTGCATTTATTTCTTCGGTAGCCCGTAAACGCCCGCCTACAATGGAAGCCCGCTTGCCATTGCAGATTATCCGCTTAAAGGCATCTACCTGGGAATTGATAATTCCATCGGAAACCATTACCATGTTCCCTGCTTCTATCTGGGCATTTTCGATAAATCGTGCCCAAATGGATCGTCCTGCACGGATTATGCCTGTGGCGCTTCTTCCGGTAATACCCTGGACAACAATAATGTCACCTTCTGCATCCAGTTCTGCTTTTTCTACAGTGCCGCGTATTTCTATATTGCCCGCAGCTCTTACGGAAAAACCGTCTTCTACGCTGCCGGTAACGATGACTGTTCCAAGAAAAATGACATTGCCGGTTTTAATGTTTACATTTCCATCGACAGTATATACCGGCTCTACATTTATTTTTCCCCCTGCAAGGATTACCTGACCGTTCATTTCCGAGACTATGGTAGCATTGTCATCTCCAACACGGACATTTTTTCCCAACGGCAGGGGGATATCCTTGCCGTTTTTTGCCGGAAGCATCTTGCCGGTAATGGTTCTGCCGGCTGTTCCGTTTTCCGCTGCAATTTTTATTGCCAATGGCTGGCCTTCTACAACATTTTGAATGATATTTAAATCCTTAAAATCCACCCGACCGTCCGAACCTTCCCTAAACCGTACCTTGCTTTGATCGGTTTCAAAGTTATACCGTATATATGCATCGTTGCCGTCCTGGGGACGAATGCCTGCTGCTACCTGAACCGGTTCCTTATAGATGGGATTGTCAACAAAGTCGCCCAGAGCTTCTTCATCGACGCCGTAATTTACTTTATAGCTTCTTAAGGCGGCAAGGCAGGTTTCCATGGAAAGATCGCAGCCGCCGTCCCCCGGCGGACTAACGGTAATTGTCGCTTTCATTTCGTCTGCAGTGACGTCGACAGTAATTAATGAATCGTTGGCTGCATTACGCTGGAAATCTCCTATCTTTACATACACTGCAGCTTCTTTATTTACAATTTCTTCTATAAGACCCGAATCGTAGCCGCTTATGCCCCGTGAATCCACAAGCTGGGTTATAATATTCAAATTAGCCCTTCGGCCGCGGCCGACAGGCGGAACAACCTTAAGGTAGGCTCCATCGTAAAAGAGCCGCAGATATCCGGCGCCGTCCCTGTCCATGGCCACCTTGGCAGCTTCTTCTGCAGCTTCTGCCGCCTCTACTTTTTCCATTTCCAGGGTTTCTTCGGTAACTCTTTCGTAGGCCTTAATTTTCCAGCTTTTAATACCTGTCCCCATAAAACCGGGAGAGCCTTTTATAATTATTTCATATTCTATTCTTCGTACAGGCAAATTAAGAAGCGTGGCTGCTTCGGCCACTGCATCTTCCAGGGTAGCCCCTTCGGCTTGAATAATTTTTATGCCCCTATCCCGCTCCAGTCGTTCTTGCATCGCTTGTTGAAGCTGGACAAAATCAACCATTCTAGACTATGCCCTTCCTTATATTGGTTAATCTGGCTCTAAGCCGCAGTATAGCTTTTGTATGAAGCTGAGATACACGAGATTCCGTTACTTCCAGAACCTGTCCTATTTCTTTTAATGTTAGATCCTCGTAATAATACAATACAAGTATTTTTTTCTCTTTATCGGGAAGATCGTTAATTGCATTAATAATTACCTGGCGTATCTCCTCTTTTTCTACAATTACATCGGGATTAAGGCTTGCCGGGGATTCAATGCCGTCTCCAATGGAAACCTTGTCGTTTTCATCCCCGGAAAACCACATATCGCTTAATGAAAGTATGGAAGTACTGGATATCTTCTGCATGACTTTTTGATATTCACTTTCCGCCATACCCATGGACTTAGCTATTTCTTTATCTGTTGCTGTCCTGCCAAGCTGGGCTTCCAGGGCGCTGATCGTATCTTCTACTTCCCTGCTTTTTTGCCGTACAGAGCGGGGAACCCAGTCTATTGAACGAAGTTCGTCAAAAATTGCACCGCGTATACGGGTAACTGCATAGGTTTTAAATTTTACATTCTTTTCGGGGTCAAACTTATCAATGGCATCCAATAGGCCAAAAACTCCAAATCCTACCAAATCATCAAATTCTACGCTTTGGGGCATCCCTACAGCTACTTTTCCGGCAACATACTTAACCAGCGGAGCATATTGCTTAATGAATGCTTCCCGAATTTGAGGATCTCTTTTCTTTTTGTACAGTACCCAGAGTTCCTCTTCTGATTTGTTTTCCAGCGCAGAATCACGGGATTTTTCGGAACCCCAGAACGTTTTCCCCATTAATTATCCTTTTTCATCTCTTTTTAATACTGTTCTTATGCCCATAGCCAGTTCTTTAGGGTTAAAATCCCCTGCAAGTTCCGGTTTTCCCCTGGAAGATTGCGGCCGCCTTTGTTCAGGTTCATCCAAATTTGCAGCATCATCGCCCAAAGCCGAAGGATCATCCGGCCCGGCACCGGAAATTCCGTCTTTATCAAGAGCAGTTTCTGTTCCGGTGTTTTCCAGCGTTTCCAGGTTTTCCTCAGAATCTTCGGAAGAATCCCCGGTTAGATCTTTAAATGAGCCCCCCTCAAAGTCAAAATCTCCTGCAACTCCTTCATCATCATTATATCGTTCCTTTTCCTTCTGATCCAGTGGGGAAAGCGGCGCTTTTTGCGGCATTTCATCCAGACCGGAACCGTCCAGCGAAGCTGTACCGTCCAGCGAAGCTGTACCGTCCGGCTCCGCTGCTTGCTTTGTATGGGGAGTGGAAGGCCTGCCGCCAATATCGTCCACCGATTCCGAATTATTCGCAGGAAAAGCCCCGACTATCTGACTGTCCTCTACAGTAATATTCACCCTTGAACCGGGTGCAGGAATATCCAGGATATCATCCGGTTCGCTTAACAGTTCCGGTACAAACTGGGAAACAAGCCAATAAATCAAACATGTCAGGCCAAAAAAGACTACAGCAAAAATAAATGCCCGGAGGGAAACAATAGAGATTCTAACGCCGCTTACAAGCCCGATTACAAGAGAAAAAATAAAAGCTGCTCCGGCAATAATACCGCTAAGCTTAAAGTTAAACAAAGTTTAAGAATCCCCCTTGAACATTCGTTTAAACAGAGAGCCAAATCCCCCATTTTCCCGTGTTTCAATTTTATCCAGGCGGCCTACTAAATGCTGTAAACATTGAGACGCTTTGCACCTGGGTTCTATTACCATAAAAGGTTTCTGCTTAAGTACAGCATTGGAGACCGCTGTATCATCATAAATAAACCCCAAATAATCAAGTTTTAGGTTAAGGAACTGGCTGGTAATATTAATCATACGGTCGGCAATTTTGCCTGCTTCGGCGGCATTTTTAACCCGGTTGACAACCAGCTTTAGCCCCATGTTTAAGCTGTTTAATTCTGTGGCAATTATTTTTATTATCCCATATGCATCGGTAATTGCAGTCGGCTCGGGAGTGGTAATAATCAATGAATCATCGGCGATGGCCACAAAATCAAGTACATTGCTGGAAACACCGGCAGAGGTATCAATAATAATAATATCTGCTGTAGAAAGGGTACTAAGCTCATCTATAAAATACTGCCGTTCGCTGTCGCTTAAATTGGCAATTTTAGAAAAACCCGAAGCACCGGCTACAATGGAAATACCATATTCGGTTTCAGAAATAATTTCCTTCATGGTCTTTTGCTTTCGGATAAGATGGTAAAGATTAAATTTGGGGATCATATTAAGCATAACATTTACATTGGCCAGTCCAAGGTCTGCATCCATTACCACTACCTTTCGGCCTGTCCGGGCATATGCAAGAGCCAAATTTACAGCAAGATTGGTTTTGCCTACTCCGCCCTTGCCCGATGCAACGGTAATTATTCTGGATTTTTTGGATTCTGCAGTATTACCAGGGCCTTTGTTCTTGCCAGGGCTTTTGTCAGTAACGTGGTTTTCAGAAGCATTGTTTTTTTTCTCCATAATCTCCCTAAGTTTTTTTCCCTGATCTTCCATGATGTACTCCTATTTTACTGTTTTGTCCAGCTCTGTTTGACTAAAATGATCTGCCAAAGCACGTCTGTCTACAGTAAATTCTTCCAGGTTCATTAGAAAACGAATAACCGTAGCCCGTTCCAGATCCCAGGGAATATTCTGACCTGTAGTAATAAAGGATATATTTTTTTGTTCTTCTGCCAGAATACTTATAACATTTCCAATTCGTTGAGTTTCATCCATTTTTGTAATAATTACCGATTTATACTTAAATGGTTCAAATTGCTTTAAAATTTCCCTTAAATCTGAACTCTTGGAAGAGGCTTGAATGCAAAGATGCATTTCCGTTCTTGCAGGACAGGCATCCAGCATGGCTTTCATTTGCCCCAATTCTTCATAATTTTTTGGGCTTTTACCGGTAGTATCTATTAATACAAAATCCACATCCTGCCGGTACAATGCCAGTAGTTTTTTTAAATCATCATGACTGTCTCCGGAATTAACCGGTACATCCATAAATTCTCCAAATCTCTTTATTTGGTATTCTGCCCCAATACGATAGTAATCCATGGTAATAAGCCGTATTTGCTTATGCCAAATTACCGCTTCATCTGTCATTTCCATTTCTCCGTACAGGGCTGCAAGTTTTACCAAAGTTGTGGTTTTTCCAACTCCTGTTGGTCCAAGCAAAACAATAATTCGCGACTTCTTTTTGCCGGTAATTTCCGGTTCATTATAAATGGAAATCTTCTCTCCTATCCACATAATAACCCGTTTTTGCACTTCTTCATAATTATCCAGTTCATCCAGACGAAATTCTCCGCGCACCCGTTCCAGGATTGGTTTAATAAAAGAAGGTGTAAATTCATTATATAAAAGATCTTCTTCGAGTTTTTGCAGGGTAGGATGTATATTTTTATCGTTTCCCGCTTGAATATGCCGGGAAGCGGGCGAAAAACCGGATATGGACGCATCCACTTTTTCATTCAAACCGCGTACAGACTCTCCCAAACTGGTAATTTCCCGTAAAACTGCCTGCATGGAGGCATCCTGAATAGTCTTGCCGGCTGCTGCCAAAACCTGACGTTTGGCAGTTTCCAAATCTACCGGCGGAGCATTGCCGTAGGTTCCCGTCATCTCTATTTCTTCACGGCTTAATAAACCCAAGAAACCGCCTTTTCGAACAGTTTTTTCAATTAAAACTTTGGCATCCTGGCCGTATTTTGCCCTGATCTTTTCCAAACATTCGCTGTAACTCCGGGCTTGTTCAGTAAAATAAGGCATTTTTACTTAACCTCACTTTCTATTCTGATTTCCCCAACCACTTCTACCCTTACCGTTATGCCATCGCCTATTTCCGGTACCGATAGTATTACCAGTTCCGGCAATTCCCGTATTGTGGAAGATTTTACCAGACTGCGGGCTGCTTCGGAACAAAGAATTATCGGAAACCAGCCCTGTTCTTTTACAGCGCTAACGGCTCTGGACAGGGCCTTAATCCAATCCCTTTGTACCGGAGGATCCAAAGCGGAAATTGACCCCGAAGCAGTATCCAGCTTGCTGTCGATAATATTTTGTTCCAAAGACGGATCTATGGTTAATACACGCAGGATTTTTTCTGCATCGGCATATTGAATACAAAGCTGCCTGGCCAGGGCCTGCCGGGCCTTTTCTGTAAGGAATTGGGTATCCTTGGTTGCCGGCCCGTAATCCGCCAAAGCTTCCAGTATAGCTGTCATATTTCGTATAGATACCTGTTCCCTTAACAGATTTTGAATTACTTTTTGTATCTGCCCAAGCGTAAGACTTTTAAGAACTTCCTCTACTACCGCCGGATAGTCTTTTTTAAGGGCCTCAAGTATGGCCTGGGTTTCCTGCCTTCCCAGAATTTCCGCCGCATGATGTTTTATGACTTCAGTTAAATGTGTGGCTATAATTGACGGCGGGTCAACTACCGTATAACCCGCCCGTTCCGCCTCATCCCGCCGGTCTGAACTGACCCAAATGGCAGACAATCCAAAAGCCGGATCGTGGGTTTTTTCGCCGGGAATTTCGTCCTTGACTCCGCCAGGATTGATGCAGAGGAAGTAACCCATGCGTATATTTCCCCGGCCCACATCGACTCCCCGTATCTTAAGGCAGTATTCGCTGGGCTCCATCCGCATATTGTCGATAATCCTTATCCGGGGAATTACCAGTCCCAGATCCAATGCCGATTCCCGGCGCGCCCGCTGAACCCGTTCAAGCAATTCCGCTCCCTTGTCCCGGTCTACCAGAGGGATAAGACCGTAACCCAGTTCCAGCGACAGGGGATCCAGCGGTACTATCGGAGACATTTCAGCAGCTTCTTCTCTGGGCTTGGCCGTCTCGGCGGCTTTGCTCATAGACAGTTCAAAATCCTGTTTCTTTTTCCGGGAAAGTCTCCATGCGGCAAAGCCCAACAGGAAAGCCAGAGGGATAAGCACATACCAGGGAAAACCCGGAATGGGGGAAAAGAGCAAGAGCACCAC
>Ga0099364_10009140_pt1 | contig 13806 bp, 14 predicted proteins | sample TergutTh196P3_FD_73070 | JGI IMG/M metagenome (GOLD analysis project Ga0099364, IMG submission 73070) | Microcerotermes parvus P3 segment gut microbial communities from Pointe-Noire, Republic of the Congo - Th196 P3 | ecosystem: Host-associated > Arthropoda: Insects > Digestive system > Gut ...
AAAGACCTTGGCGCAATTGCAATGAGTTACGGTTATGTTTATGTTGCAAGAATATCAATGGGTGCGGACAGAAATCAGGTTATAAAAGCGTTCCGTGAAGCGGAATCCTACAATGGTCCCTCATTAATTATTGCATACTCGCATTGTATTTCTCATGGTATTGATATGAGCAAAGGTTTGGAACAGGGCAAAGCAGCTGTAACAAGCGGCTTGTGGCCGTTGTACCGTTATGATCCCCGCTTAAAGGAGCAGGGCAAAAACCCCTTCCAGCTTGACTCAAAAGATCCCACCACCAACATTGAAGACTTCATGTACAAAGAAGTCCGCTTTAAATCACTCAAAGCAGCAGACCCCAACCGCGCCGACGCACTTCTTGCCAAAGCAAAAGCCCACGCCGCCCGCGTCTGGAAAGAATACAAGTACCTAGCGGAAAGACCGTTCTAATTTGAAAGCCCCCGCAAGGGGGTTTTTTTTATTGGGGTTGTGGAGCGCTGTTTGGGATTTATATGATATAAAGTGTCGGATATAATAATGTTATGTGTGATATCCAGATAATCAAATATATATGGTACTTGACAGTATTTTTTTAGTACAGTATGATAAAATTCACGGGTTATTTTCATAGAATTCATATACTTTAATAAGCGGGAGGATTATTTTAATGAGCGACTGTGATAATGAAATAATTATTAAACGGAATAAAATATGGAAAAGTAACAAGTATATACCATCATGGGTTAAATTGGATTCTGTAGGACTTGATCAATTTTTTACAAAACCGGAGATAGCAAAGAAATGTCAGGAAAAATTTATAGTTTTTTTAAAAAAAGAAAAAATAAATATTAATGAATACACATTTATTGAACCGTCGGCAGGGAATGGTGAATTTTACAATCTCCTGCAAGAATATAACCATATTGGTTTTGATATAATGCCGTTATGTAAAGGAGTGATACAGCAAGATTTTTTATCATGGTATCCAGATAAATGGAACGCCGATGAATTGTTTTTTAATAACTTGAGTAACAATCATAAGTATATTTGTATTGGCAATCCGCCATTTGGTTACCGGGCATGGTTGGCACTGGCATTTATGCAACACGCTTCTCTTTTTTCTGATTATATTGGAATGATTTTACCAATGTCATTCCAGAGTGACGGAAAGGGAAGTCCTAAAAATAGAATTGATAATATGCGACTGGTTTATTCCGAAATACTGCCAAAAAATAGTTTTTATACACCGCAGGGAGACAAATGTTCAATAAATGCATTATTTCAAATTTGGAAAAAAGGTAAAAAATCAAATATTAAAAGAATGACATGCAACTCATGGATAGATATATTTACTGTTGACATGAGAAAAGAACGGTTGTGTGGTATGGGTAGAATTGGAGAAGCAGATTTCTTTCTTCAACGGACATACTTCAATGACCCTCCTCGTTTAGTAACATGTTTTTCTGAAGTTAAGTATGTATGTGGATATGGTCTTATACTTAAAAAAGAAAAAAGAACAGTAAAACGAGTTTTGGATACTGTTGATTGGAATTCGTATAGTAATTTGGCTGCACATAATTGTCATCATATTAGTATGTACCATATTGAAAAAGCATTAATTGATAAGGGGTATAGAGATGATAGATTATAAAGATATTTTCATAGAAGTATTGCGTAATCATGGAAATGATCCTAAATGGGCTAATGCTACTTTTGGTAGTATAAAAACCATATCGAATACAAAAGTTGGGTCTGTAGGACAAGATTTTATTGAAAAATTATGCAATAAATTAAATTTAAAATGTAGTTTTCCTGAAAATACAATGGGGCAACGTGCAACACAAAGTCCTTGGGATATTCAAATAAACGGAATTAAATTTGAATTAAAAACCGCAACAGAAGATACAAATAATAATTTTCAATTTAATCATATACGATATCATCGTCAATATGATGCTCTATTATGTCTTGGAGTTTCTCCCGAAAAACTTTGTTTTGGTGTTTGGTCTAAAGCAGATATTACAACAGGTAAAGCAGGAAATTTAGTAAGTATGGAAAAAGGTGCAAATGCTTCATATAAATTAACTAAATCTTTTGATCAGTTAAATAATGTCAGTGAATTCTATGAAAAAATAATACAGTTCGTTGATGTATTTAATAAAAAAAATTAGATACAAAGCGGGTGCTTCACATAACCTCCATACCTGTTGCGCAACTCTGAAAAATAAACTGGATTAATGCGGAAAAAGAAGTATATGATAGCCCCCTCGCAAGGGGGGGGTTTTAGGGGGGGCATCATGGAGCGCTGTTTGGGATTTATGCGACAGTTTTTGTCGAGTACAATAAGCATTGTCAGTTTCTTGTAAAGGTATAACCACCCATACGGACAGCCTATAACAGCCCAAAACCCAAAATAGCCTTATGGCGGTAAGGAAGATTTTATCATCAAATCTCAAAAAACATCGTGAGAAATTGGGCTTACCCTTAAAAAAGCCCTCAAATTATGGGGATAGGATCCCTTTTGGCTGTTTTGCCTATTGACAATTTAAGCCTTTTAATATATATTCAATATAGGACTTAATAGTTATTCCGTCCTGGAATTGCTTTTTGTTCATATACGGCGGGGTGAGTTATCATCCTGCCTTTTTTTAGCTTTAGGATTATCAATGCTGGTATTTATTGACGAAAGCGGTAAACCTCACCCGCAAGGGGGTATGTAGAGGTCACCATGAAACGCTGTTTGGTATTGCATGGCAGTTTTTGTTGTGTAGAATAAGTTATGTGAAATGTCTAAAAATGGTTACAAAAAATATATTAATATGTTATAATGTATATATGTTAACTACATATTTGCTATTGTTAAGAAGAATATACAAAATTACTCTTTTCCGTATTATTATGTATAAAATTTGGGAAATTTATTCGATTATTAAATTATGGTTTTTTTGTATGAAAAATAATGATTTTTTTTATCATTATGGCTTATTTGGAAAAAGTGCAAATACTGGTGATATTGTGCTATACAATGGAGTAGAAAATTTATTTGATAAAATAATGGATATAAAAAATATATGGTATCATAGATTGGCATTTGGAGAAATAACATTTTTAGAAATAATACTAATTAATAAATATTGTAAATTATTAATTGTTGGAGGGCATGGCTTATTAATGCCAGAATCAAATATAAACAAAAATTCAGGATGGGGTTTTAATATCAAATTAGAAAATCTTAAAAAAATAAAAATCCCAATTGTATTTTTTGCAATAGGATATAATATTTTTTCTGAGAAGGATAAATTTAATATAAAATTTAAAAACCATTTGATTGAATGTGTACACAAGTCACTATTTTTCGGGTTAAGAGATTATGGAAGTATAAATTTTATTAAAAGTTGTTTGCCTGATAATTTACACGAGAAAATAAATTTTCAACCATGCCCAACAACAATGATAAATATATATAAAAACAATTTTATTGATATATCAAATAATACTGCTAGCGAAATTGCTATCTCAGTTGCATTTAATAGATTTAAGGATAGATTTAGTAAAAATTATTTGAATGTTTTTGAACAAATCATTAAATACTGTGAATATATGAAAAGAAAAGGATATAAAATATCATTTACAGGTCATCATATCTTAGATATTCATAATAAACATTCTAAGCATTTCGGAAAATATGGATTTAAAATATTTCCATTATATAAATATAATGAAAAATATGTATTAGATTATTATAAAAATAAAAAATTAGTCATTAGCATGAGAGGGCATGGACTTATGATACCATTTGGATTAAATGTTCCAATAATATCAATAACAACTCAAAGTAAACAAAAATGGTTTATAGAAACAATTAGACATGATGAATGGAATATAAATATTGATGACAATATTTATGATAGATTAATAATGCAAAGTGAAAAAATAATTAATAATTATAGTTATATAAAAAATGAAATGTATGATATCCAAAAGAATAATATGTATATTTCTGAGAAAAATATTAAATATATTATAGATAAAATCAATGTAAAAATAAAGGAGGGGCATGAATGAACACAATAGATGAATACATTGAATCATTTGACCCAAATATTCAAAAGACATTAAGGCAAATAAGGAATTTCATTAAAAAAGAAGTTCCAGAAGCAACTGAGAAAATTTCTTATAAGATGCCAACATTTTATTTAAATGGTAATTTAATACATTTTGCAGCATTTAAGGATCATTATAGCATTTTCCCAAGTCCCAGGGAAATTGATGTTATTTTTGAAAAAGAGCTTGCTCCATATCATACAGGAAAAGGGACATTGCGTTTTTCACTTGATAAACCTATTCCATGGGATATATTAAAAAATATTATACAATATAGGTTAAAAGAAAATATGAATAAAGTAAAACAAACATCGCTTAACACCCATGCCTGTTGTGCAACTCTGAAAAATAAACTGGATTAATACGGAAAAAGAAGTATATGATAGGCCTCCTCCGCAGGGGGGGGCTTATTTTCCCTTGAAATTTGTTAAAGAAAAGTAATAAAAAGGGTTGCCTTTGTACTGTTTTTGCATTATTATCTAGAAAATGAGAGTTTTCAAAAATGCGGCGTTTTCTAGGTATGCTCAGAAGGAAAACATTGGCAATGATGAGCTTCTAGAAATTGTAGATTTGCTTGAAAAAGGGGTTTATAATGCCAATTTAGGCGGGAATGTCTATAAAATGAGGGTAGTTGGCAAAGGGAAGGGAAAATTGGGCGGTTTTAGGGTTCTTGTTTTTTTCAAAAGGGAACAAAGGACATTTTTCGCTCACGGGTTTGCAAAGAATGTTATGGTTAATATTAAAGAAAAGACACTTCTTAAGTTGAAACAACAAGCAAAAACATTGTTTGAATATACAGATGATCAAATAGAAATTGCCTTAAAAGAAGGCATTTTAGAAGAAATTAAGGGGGATACTTTATGAAAAGTCGTTATCAAGATGAAATTCTAGGTTCTCTACATGAAACCGCCGAAGGTTTGCATAGAATAGGTTTGTTAAGCGATCAAGAAATGCAGGGATATGATCATGATTGCCTTGTTCAAAAAAAAGAAGTAAAACAAAGGGTGAAAGCTCCTTTTAATGTAAGACAATTTTCTCACGCTACGGCATAATTATAAAAAGATTATTCCGCTCAAATCGCCGGCTAACGCAACCGTGGTTGTTTCGAGTTGCAGATAAGAAAAAGCCCACGCCAAACATGTCTAGAAAGAGTACAAGTATTTAGCGGAAAGACCGTTCTAAATGAAAGCCCCCGCAAGGGGGTTTTTTTATTGGGGTTGGGATTTATGTGATTGTTTTTGGTGTGTGGAATAAGTTAAACACAATACGGGCAGGTGTTCATAAAATATATATTGACAAAATCTATAAAAATTATAAAATAAATTAGATTTCAATATTTGTGGGGGTTTTATGAAAAAGAAGCTCGTTATATTTTTATTGGCAATAATTAATTTAAATATAACTGTTTTTTCTCAAGAAAATATAATAATCAGGCATAGGAACGGTATTATAGTTAATAATCTTATTGAAAAATTTGAAGAAACAATAGCATGGTATAATGGTAATATAAACTTTGAACCAATTGGCTGGTCAAATAATGGAAATTTTGCATATTTAGACTATGAAATGGATTACATATATATAGTTGGTATTAATTTAAAAGTATTTAATACTGTAAATGATAGAATGATAGAAAATATTACAATTGGAATTGAAATGAATTATGATAGAGAGGAACCGGAAATAATTGTATCAGAAGAAGAAGTACGAACAGGTTTGATAAACTGGAATAATGCTTTAAGAAGAAATAGAATAAATAGAACAATTGACAGGTTTAAGACAAAATTAGATTTTGGTTTAAATAATTATTCACAATTTCCATTTAATTTTAATTCAAATACATTTTCAAGTTGGTTTGAAGCAACAATAGAAAACAATATAAATCCAAGAGAGCAATGGGAAAGAGAGAGTTCAATAATCAGATGGAGGTTAATTGTAAGTAATGGTTTAAGACAAAAAACAATTGCTTCAGGAGAAGAAACATCATATGGTATGGCGGTTATGGGAGGTAGTTATTTGGGTAGTAATGTAATTGGATTTATTAAAAATCCCCATGAAAATAGAATATTGGTTATAGTAGAACATTTTTCTTTTGGATTTGAAGGTGAAATAGATAGAAAAATTAATATACATGGATGTCATCTTGATGTGGGATTTAATTAATAAATTATCAAAAGCCCAACTTCACTCAACACCCATACCCATTGCGCAACTCTGAAAAATAAACTGGATTAATACGGAAAAAGAAGTATATGATAGCCTCCTCCACAGGGGGGGGTTATGGGGCACGACTGAAAATGAATATACAGAAAGTACAGAAAAAGCCTGCACTGCACTTTACAGATACTTGACAATTTATTTATGATAAATTATAGTATATCTATGAAAAAAATTATATTTATATTCTGCATTAATACAGTGTTATTCTCTTGCGCAAGTATAGGGGTAAGAGAAAAAGCAATTATTGCATCAAATTATATGATAAATGATATACTTCATGATATTAACAATATAAAAAATTATTATTATAATCCGGTAGATGGAATAAATTATATTTTTTTAAATATTTACAATGATGTATATAATGTAAATGAAGAAGAAAATGCATCCTTAAATTATAAAGAATATTTGAGCGATGATTTTTTTATAAAACTAGAAGAAATAAGAAATTATTTTGGAGAAATAATTGAATATGAAATTTTAAATATAGAGTATGAATATAATATTTTTCCATTCTATGACTATGGTTATCCCCATTTAATAGATATTGAATTAAAAATATATTATAAAAACATTGTTATAATGGAACATATACGAGGATATTATATTAAAGAAATAGACAAAATAAATATTGTAGGTTATAGTATAAGAAAATATAAGGAGTAATGGATTTCAAATGGAAAGTTCAATAATTTATTGACCTTTTTATTATTTCAGGATATAATAATTTAATAGGAGAAATATACTGGAATGTATAATAGAATAAAATAAATTATTTATATATTCTGTATGAATAGAATAAATGCTAATCAGTTTTGGAGGAATTGCGATGAAAATTATGAGAATAATAATCTTTTCTATTATTTTGATTATGGGTATGAGTTGTGCTGGAAGGAAAACAGCGATAGATGTACAGGATTTTATAAGTATTATGGAAGGAGAAGGATTTACTGTGATAGATACAACAGAACAATATGATTCTTCACTAATAAGACAATCTTTTACGGCAATAGATGGTACTATCTCAGTAGAGTTAATAATAACCCCAAGTAATCCTGATGCTAATCAACTTTATAATCAAAACAAGGATCGGGCAGAATTAAGGAAAGGAGGCAATGCTTCTTCACAGTCATCAATATCGTTTGGAAATAAAGCAAAATTTACATTAAATTCCAGCGGAGTATATTATGTTATTTCCAAGATTGATAATACGATGCTTTATATTGAAGTAAATTCAACAAATAAAAAAAATGTTGATGAAATTGTAAAAAAACTTGGGTACTGAAGTTAAGTTGACAAAATTATATAATTTAATATAGAATGTTAACAAATAGTAATGTTATAAAAAAGGGGGCATTTATGTTTTTTAAAAAAATATTTAAAATAGTTGGAATCATAATACTTATATTACTTATATTTTTCGCTGGAATTCTATTTGGTTATTTTGTAAATAGCGGAGTAAATCCCAGCTCATCTATGGCATTACAAGAAATGGCTGATTATTTATATGAGGAAATTGATGATAATTTTGGTAATATAAATTTAGAAAATGAAAATACATATGAAATAATTGGATATATTTCCTTATATAAAGATATGGGATTTGGAATAATATTAGAAAATGGAGTAAAAACAATTAGAATATATAATGATAAAATGTAAAATTGAGAAGGGGCAAACCATGAAAAATATATATTTTGTGGATTTTATGATAATAATATTATTGACATTCATGAATATTTTTGGATATATATACATGGGAACAAGCGGAAACCCCGATATGAATTTTGGAATCTTATTATACAGTTCATTCTTTCTTTTAATTTATATTTTTATAAAAAGTATTATAGGAATAGTAACTTTTATAAAATATTATAAAAGCGGAGAGATCAAATTTGAATTTAAAAAAATGTTATTAATAGTTCCATATATTTTACTTTATTGTTTTTTTACCATTAAATTTATCTATGAAAGTAATGCGGAACATTATTTTGATTTCTTTTTTCTTCCTCGTATGATAATATTGCCAATTGCATTTTTTGGAAATTTATTATGGTTTTATTATTGGATTTATATGAATAAAAAGAATAATATATCAAAATATTTTTTAAATATCTATAATGGGATATTCATGATTTCCATTATCATATTTATCGATCCAAGTATTTTATTTATTTTGAGAATATAGCAGTATTGCGGACGCTACTTAACCGTGCCGTAAAAAGTTGTTATCGACCTTGGTGCAATCTTTACATTCGCGGTATTACGCGAAGTTCTTTGTCTTCCAACGGATTTTAGCTTTTCATCAGTTGATGTGCGGAAAATAGCAAGCCTGGAAAAATCCGCGCCTTCCAAATCAAGCGATATTGAATACTCGCCGACTGTATCATTAATAATAACGATGGCTATTTCATTAGTGTTTGGATTTTTATATGCGCTTGCGTAAACGGCTCTTCCTCTTACAGGGTTTGTTGCACAGTCAATCCTATGCCAGCCCGGGCGTATAAAGCGCGAGTATTGACCCATTGCATAGAGCCTTAAAGAATCCTGCATTCTATTTCCGTCTGTCATTAAAAGTGCCCCCGGGAAGTGCGCTTCCTGCGGACCGTTTTCCCAAAGCCACCAGTAAAGGAAAGCGTTGGTTTGCGCAACCGTCATGTCAAAGTGAATCATTCTTGCAAAATAAAGCGCGTTGTCTATTCCTCTGTCACGGGGGTAATTAGGCCCTGATCCTGAAACTTCTGTCTGCCAAAATCTTTTGCCCGAAGCGATAATCCCCGGGAATTCTTTTGAGCCTGCTCTTGCGGAAGAATCATAACCTGCGTTGTATTGATGAAGAGCGATATGCGTAAGAATACTCTCCGATAAAGGATCGTCAAGCATCGGTTTTATCATATCATTAAAATTAATATCAAAATTTTCAAATTCAGGAGCCATTATTCCAATGCCGTTTTCGCCGAACGAAATGTTTTTCATTGGGAAACGAACAGCGATTGTTTTTATAAAATCACGAAGGTCTTCTCCCGACCAATATGCCGATTCATATTCAACTTTATAATTAGGCTCATTTTGGATTGAAAGAATATTTAAAGGAGCGCCCATATTCCTTTCAAAATTTATTACATAATCCGCAAGAAGGTCGGCGTAATCTTCGTATCTGTCGCGCCGCAGCCTTCCCCAAATATCAGGCCGTGACCAGTCAACCGTATAATCTAATCGGGAGCTTACCCCTGCAACATCTTCTTTCCATCGAGTTACCCTGTTATTGGGCATTGTCCACGGGGTACTCATAATTACAAGATTTTCAGGGCCGTCTTCTCCCAATTCCTGAATAAGTTTGATAAGGTTTCTTGTGCTTGAAAGATCCCAATTATTCCAGTTTAAGTCAAAAGTTTTTGTTCCGTTTTCGTTTGTTGTGTATCTGTAAGTATGATCGTTATTTCTTGCAACAAAGCCGTCGTTGTGGCCGGGGTTGTTATCTCCGGGGAGCCTTTCGCGGAAAGGGATCCTGTTTCTAAGAATTGTAAAACCCGCGCCTTCGGTTTTGGAATAAAGGAGCTTAACCATTTCAGCCGCCGTTTCAGGATTTTGCGCAAGCCTCATCCATGCGTTTGAACCGCCAAAACCGTCAATTTCCTGCCGTAATTCATTGTAATTGATAGTCATAGTACCGTCGGTATTGGCGGATGAGGAACAGGACATAAAGCTAAAAATAAATATTGATGCAAAAGTTATTTTAATAGTTGTTTTCATAGGGCATTATACCATTGTTTTTTTTTATAAGCAATGATATATTTAGACAGGCAGGAGGGCTTTTGAACTTTAATAAAGACTGGAAATTTCTTCTTGGAAATCCAAAAAACGCGCAAAATCCGAATTTTAATGACAGAACCTGGAAGCATATAGATTTACCCCATGACTGGGTAATCAGCCGTCCGTTTGACAAAGGAAAAGAAGACGGCTGGACTGCTCAAAATATGCAGGGTTTTTTTGCATGGCAGGGAATTTGCTGGTACAGAAAAGTATTTGTTCTTGAAAATATTACAGGAAAGGCAATTTTTATTTATTTTGGCGGAGCGTACAGAAACAGCAGGGTTTTTGTAAACGGAAAAGAAGCGGGCGGAAGGGCATCAGGCTATTCAAGTTTTGAGCTTGATATAACGGAATTTGTTAAAGAAGGCAAAAATATAATTGCCGTTCAGTTGGATAATGGCTGCGAAGAACCTGACAGGTGGTATTCGGGAAGTGGACTTTATAGAAATGTTTTTTTAAAGGTCTTGCCGCCGGTTCATATAAAAACATGGGGAGTTCAAGCCTCCGTTGAACTTTCTAAAAATTTAAAGCAGGCGGAAATTTCGGTAAAAACAGAGATTGTAAGCCGTAACAGAACAGGTATTTGCAATGCAATTTTAAAACTTTTGGATGCTGACGGAAAGTTACTTGCGGAAAAATCAATTCCTTTCGATATTAGCCGAAAAGAAGAACTAAAAATTGAGCATAACCTAAAAATAAAAAATCCGTTGTTATGGTCTGATGAAACTCCGAATTTGTACAGTGCTGTTGTTCATCTTGAAGTTGACGGAGAAGTATCAGAACCTGTAACGGTAAGATTTGGAATTCGGAATATTGAAATTGCGGCAAAAAAAGGAATGACAGTTAACGGCAAAAAAACAAAATTAAAAGGCGTTTGCCTGCATCATGATGCGGGTATTGCGGGTTCCGCCTATTACGATGCCGTATGGAGGCGAAGGCTTAAAATCCTTAAATCGATAGGCTGTAACGCTGTAAGGACAAGCCATAATTTGCCCGCGGAAGAATTTTTAGACCTTTGCGATGAACTTGGGTTTTATGTAATAGATGAATGTTTTGACAAATGGAAAAGCGGCTATTATGCTTCTCATTTTGATGCGGATGCGGTGCGCGATTTAACCGATATGATTTTACGAGACAGAAACCATCCTTGCGTTTTTATGTGGAGCATTGGCAATGAGGTAGAGAATCAGGGGCAGGAGAGTATGCTTGCCATTCAAAAACAGCTTTCGGATATTGTAAAAAAACTGGATAATCGCCCTGTAACCTGTGCTTTGGCTCCTCATGCAAATCCGCGCACCCTTGTCGGCGCCCCTGCCGAGGATCTTGTAAAAATAACAAAGACACTTGCCAAAGATGTTGATGTGCTTGGGTTAAATTACCACGAACCCTTGTATCAACATTATACTCAGGCTATAGACAAGCCCATAATTGGAACGGAATGTTATGAATATTATTCAAGCGTTGGAACAAACTTTGAAGATGTCTGCGATAAAAATCCCTGGCAGTTTGTTTTGGAAAATGACAATGTAATAGGGCAGTTTATTTGGGCAGGAATTGATTATCTTGGCGAATGTTCGTGGTCTGCAAAAGGCTGGACAGGATCCATTTTGGATATTTGCAGTTTTATGAAACCCAATGCGTTTTTCCGTAAAAGTATTTGGCTAGAGCAAGAATCGTTTGTGTATTTGGCATTTTATGACCAAACAAAGAAAAATAATTACGCAAGAGGCAGGTGGTCGTTTCCGCAGTTAACAAGCCATCTTAACCATGATCACTTTTGCCGTTGTACTGTAAAGACCGCTATCTTTACAAACTGCGACGAAGTTGAATTATGGATAAACGGTAAAAAAATGGGGCGCAGAAAAAAGGTGGATTTTAAAAACGGCATTATAGAATGGGTTTTTGAGTATCATTTTGGAAGTATCGAAGTTAAAGGTTTTGTAAATGGAAAAGAAACCTGCTCTTATGTTTTAAAAACCGCGCAAGAAGCAAAAAAAATAAAACTTATTCAGGATAATGATGTTCAGCAGGGCGGCATTGTCCATATCGAAGTAAATATAACGGATAAAGACGGAATCCATTGCGCCAACGATGAATCCTTATTGGAATTTTCACTGGAAGGTGACGGCGAAATTCTTGGCGCTTGTTCGGGAGATTTAAATCAGAATTTTGGTTTTACCAATTCAAAAACCCATGCTTTTGAAGGCAGGGCATTGGTAATGGTAAAAGCAGGAGAAGCAGGGGATTTAACATTACATGCATATTCGGATAAACTGGAAAAAAATTCAATAAAATTAAAGTGAGAAAAAAATGAAGTTTACAATGCGCTGGTTTGGTCAAAAATATGATCCTGTAACTTTGGACAAAATAAAGCAGGTTCCGGGTGTTTACGGGGTTATTACAACTTTGTACGGTACTCCCGTCGGGGAAGTTTGGAAAAAAGAAGAGCTTGCAGAATTAAAAAAACAGGCGGAAGCTCACGGTCTTGTTATTGCCGGAATTGAAAGTGTTGGCGTTCACGATTCAATTAAAATTGGCTCGCCTGACAGGGATAAATTCATAGAAAATTATATTGATACATTAAAAGTTGTTGCGGAAGCAGGCATAGACCTTGTTGTTTATAATTTTATGGCAATCTTTGACTGGACAAGGTCAGACCTTGCAAAAAAACGGCCTGACGGCGCGACAGTTTTGGCTTATGAACAAAAATTAATTGATAAAATTGATCCTGAAAAAATCGCGGATGTAATGAATGAAAAAGCCGAAGGATTTTTACTTCCCGGCTGGGAGCCTGAACGGATGGCAAAAATAAAAGAGTTATTTGAAATGTACCGCGATGTTGACGAAGAAAAATTATTTGCTAACCTTGAATACTTTTTAAAAGCGGTTATTCCTGTCTGCGAAAAATTAAATATAAAATTGGCAATTCACCCCGATGATCCCGCATGGTCTGTATTTGGTCTTCCGCGTATTATGACGGACAAACAAAAACTTTTACGGCTTGTTAATCTTGTTGACAGCCCCTGTAACGGGATAAATCTTTGTACAGGAAGTTTGGGCTCAAGCCCCGATAACGATATTCCCGATATAGTCCGCAGTTTAAAGGGGCGTATTCATTTTGCGCATATTCGCAATGTTAAATACAATGGTCCTCGTGATTTTGAAGAATCCGCGCATTTGTCAAGTGACGGTTCAATGGATATGTATGAAATAGTAAAAGCGTTTTACGATATAGGGTTTGACGGCCCTGTACGACCGGATCACGGACGGCAAATTTGGGGCGAAGTAAGTATGCCCGGCTATGGGCTTTATGACAGAGCTATTGGGATTGGGTATTTATCCGGGCTTTGGGAAGCGATACAAAAACAGGCGAGGTAACCCGACGGGGCTAGGAACGGGGTCACCATTTAACGCGGATTTACACGGATTGAACGCAGATTTACGCAGATTAATTTAAATGTTTTTTCAGCGTTAATCCGCGTTTCATCGTAACCACGCTATTGACAAGCCCTCTCACTTTATGGTAATATTTCCCTAACTATGAAAACTGTCCAAAACAGCCAAAAATACGCCTCTTGCTCGGCAAAAATCTTATACCCCCCCCCCCCCCCCCACCAACCCGCCCTACATTTATCTTTACCAACACAAAAAAACAAAAAAACACACCAGAAAACA
>Ga0099364_10009141_pt1 | contig 13804 bp, 11 predicted proteins | sample TergutTh196P3_FD_73070 | JGI IMG/M metagenome (GOLD analysis project Ga0099364, IMG submission 73070) | Microcerotermes parvus P3 segment gut microbial communities from Pointe-Noire, Republic of the Congo - Th196 P3 | ecosystem: Host-associated > Arthropoda: Insects > Digestive system > Gut ...
TATCACGAGGGATAGTTATTTGACCTTTTGATGTAACTTTTGCAATTTCCATAGCTAACTCCTTACTTTCCTTACATTATATCGACATAAAAATTTTCTGTCAAACAATTTTTATAATTTTTTAAATGAGGCATTGTGAAATTAATGAAAACAACATGGTCTTACACGCTGGTTTGACCCTGCTACCATTAATTATTCTTGACTTATTATAAATAAAATTCTACCTAAAATTTATTAAAAACTCAATGAACCAATAATGAAAAAAAAGAAGAAAAAACTCTTTGCTGAGCTTATAGACAAATATAGAGGTGAAGGCTGTAAACCTCAATGCGGATATTTTGGTGAATGTGGCGGTTGCATGTTTCAGGATATCCCTTATGAGAATCAACTTTTACTAAAAAAAGAGTACATCAATTCAATATTTAATGGCATATGCGGGGTAGATTCTGTTATTCCGTCTAGTCCTTATTATTATAGAAACAGAATGGATATGGTTACAGCTTTTGGCAAAAAAGGTCTTAGAAGATCAGGAAGTTATAAACATGTTGTTGATATTGAGACCTGTGCAATCATGCAGCAAAGAGCTGATGAATTTTATAGCAGGGTCAGAGCCCTTCTATCTGAAATTGAAGATTATGATTATCTAAAACATGAAGGTTACTTAAGATACATTGTCCTTAGGCAGGCAAGATTTACAGGAGAGGTTATGCTTAACTTCGTTGTTTCAAAACCTGAAAACAGACTTAATTTTATACTCTATGATCTCTTGGAAGAAATTGATTCTTCATCGCTGATTCTAAGCAGCGGACTTGCAGATCTGAATTATGGTGAAACATTTCAAGTACTCAAAAAGGGATTTATTACAGAGACATTTGATGGCATTGATTTTATGATAACACCAAATTCTTTTTTTCAATCAAACTCTGAAATTGCATTACAGATATACAGAAAAATTCTCTCATTCACAAAAGGAAACGTTCTTGATCTCTACTCTGGTGTTGGAAGCATATCATTATTTATATCAAAATCGGCAAAGAGTGTTACAGGTGTTGAAATTGTTAATGAGGCTGTTGAAGTTGCTGAAAAGAATAAAGAGAATAATGAAATAGAGAATGTACACTTTATATGTACAGATGCCGGTCAATATATTAAAGAGAATCATAAAAACTTTGATACACTAATACTTGATCCTCCAAGAAGCGGAATGAATCCTAAAATGTTAAAATATATAAATGAGATGTCGCCTGAACAGATTATATATATGTCATGCAATCCATCAACATGCAGAGATGATATAAAACAATTAGTAAATTACAAAATTGATTTTTTTGAAGCATACGATATGTTTCCGCAAACTCCGCATACAGAAACCCTTATGAAATTATCCCGCTATCATTGAGGGATAATCCGAATTTTATGAAGCAGATGGAGATATATAATGAGAATTTCAGTCCATAAGTAATCTAATGTAATTTTTTACCCATACTGGTAAAAATAGAACAAAATTTTATTTAAACTAAATTTTATTGACTTATTTTTATATGGTTATAATTTATTAACATAAAATTTTAATATTATATTAGGGAGGAAAAGCTACCTGACTTAAGAAGATCAAGCCATGATAAAATTAAATAAGACATTTTCCACTTTCAATTTTCCATTTTATATTATCCCATTTGGAGGCATAAAATATGTATAATCTATTTTGTAGAACATTTCAATTCATTATGAAGTATTCGGCATATGTGTTGCCGTGGCGAAAACCTGTGTTGCTTGAGGGAGAGAATTGCATTTTGCAGTTGCCTGAGCGGATTAAGGCAAGGGGAATTAAGAGCGTTTTATTAGTTACTGACAAGGGTATCAGTTCGCTGGGGCTGATTGATCCTTTGGTGGCGGCGCTGAAGAATGCGGACTTGCATGTGGCAGTGTATGACAATACAGTGCCAAATCCTACTATTGACAACATCGAAGAAGCGCTTGTGATGTACAAAGAGAACAAGTGCCGAGGGCTTATCGCCTTTGGCGGTGGCAGCCCAATGGATTGCGCGAAGGGCGTAGGGGCGCGGGTAGCGAGACCACGGACCAGTATTAAGTGGATGAAGGGGCTGCTCAGAATTTGGATTTGGCTGCCACCACTTTACGCTGTGCCGACTACTGCCGGGTCAGGTAGCGAAGCCACTGTGGCTGCAGTCGTGGTGGATAGCAAAACACATGAGAAATACGCGCTGATGGACCCTGTGCTGATCCCACGCGAGGCAGTATTAGATCCGGTACTGACAGTAAAACTGCCGCCATCAATCACTGCGTCTACAGGAATGGATGCACTTACTCACGCAGTAGAGGCATACATCGGGCGCAGCAACACGCGGGAAACGCGCGAGATGGCGCGGAAGGCTGTGGATTTGATATTTAAAAATCTGTATGCAGCGTACGAGAACGGCGCAAACATCGAGGCTCGGGCGAATATGCAGCGAGCAGCATATTTTGCAGGCATAGCATTTACGCGGGCTTATGTGGGTAACGTACACGCTATTGCTCACACGCTGGGCGGTATGTATGATGTGCCGCACGGTTTGGCGAACGCGGTTATACTGCCGTATGTATTAGACGATTATGGCGAGAGCGCATACAAGCCGCTGGCTGAATTGGCTGATGTTGTGAAATTGCCGGGAAACACGACGGAGCAGAAGGCAAAGGCGTTTATACAGGCTGTGCGGGATATGAATGAGCGCATGGGCATTCCTACAACTATTGATGGGATTAAGGAAGAGGATATTCCGATTATGGTTAAGCGTGCGTTCAGCGAGGCAAATCCCACCTATCCTGTACCGCGCATATTTACGAAGGAAGATTTTACCAGTGTGTATCACCGGCTGATGGGCAAGCCCGGCATGCATGGATATGCAGGCAAAATGGCGCGGATTGACCTTTCTACAGGGAAAGTATCGCACTTTATGCCATCCAAAGACGATCTTGTCAAGTATTTAGGCGGTAAAGGGTTAGCTGCCAAGATCATATTCGACGCATTTGACAAAAAAGTAGAGGCGCTTTCTGACGAAAATCTGATAGTTATTACGACCTCGCCGCTCAATGGATCAACAGCAGCAAGTTCGTCGCGGTTTAACATTTCCACGATATCGCCGCTGACAGGGTTGCTGGTTTCATCCAATTGCGGAGGAGATTTCGGATTGTACCTCAAGAGAGCCGGGTATGACGGTCTGGTTATTTCAGGTAAGAGCCCTGGCAAGGTATACATCCATGTAGGAGAAACAGGCATTGAACTGCGCGACGCCGGAAAACTGTGGGGAAAAAATACAGGCGAAGCACAGGAGATGATGGGTACAGGCGGAAAATTAGTTATAGGTCCTGCCGGCGAAAACTTAGTGCGGTATGCATGCGCCGTCAGCGAAGAGCGTGCTGCTGGACGAGGCGGCGTGGGCGCTGTGTTTGGCTACAAACAGCTTAAAGGGATTGTCGCTGAAGGCAACAGACGCATTACCATGCCGAATAACGAGAAGTTCAGGAAGTTCAACAAAAAATGGATCACTGCGCTGAAAAAACATGTGCTTACAGGCGAGCAACTGCCAAAATTAGGCACAGCAGGTTTAGTGAGTATGATGCAGTACAGTAACCTGCTGGCAACGAAGAACTATTCAAGCGGAAAATTTGATGGATTTGAAAATATCAGTGGTGAGACTCTGCGGGAAAAACATCTTATTAAAAATAAAGGATGTGTAACCTGCCCGATTCAGTGCGGGCGCGTGGTACAGTTGGACGGACGTGAGATAAAGGGACCGGAATTAGAGACGCTGGGATTGCTTGGCGCGAATCTGATGAACGATGATTTACAGCGTATCATACGGCTCAACCACCTGTGCGACGAGTATGGAATGGACACGATCTCCTTTGGTAACAGTGTTGGGTTTGCCATGGAGCTGAACGAAAAAGGACTATGGGACAACGGTCTGGAGTTTGGCAAATGCGAAAAGCTAGAGGAGCTTGCCGGATTAGTGGCGAACAGGAAAGGATTCGGCGCAGAGCTTGCCGAGGGCACAAAGCGGATGTCAGAAAAATGGGGCGGCAGTGAATTTGCAATTAATGTGAAGGGTATGGAAATGGCGGCTTACGAACCGCGCGCAGCACAGGGCATGGGCTTGGGTTATGCCACCGCCAACAGAGGTGCCTGTCATCTAAACGGCGGTTACTTAGTTGTGCTGGAGGGCTTAGGCATGCGCGTGAGCGGCAGGACTACACGGGGCAAAGCGGCGCTGTCGATCTTCTTTCAGGATCTGATGGAAGCTGCATCCGCAGGCGGCAGCTGCTTGTTTACTACGTATGCAGTGCTGCCGTCGCCTTTGATAAAGTATCCTAACAACCTGATAGTACGCATAGTGTATGCGCTGTTTCCCAGCTTTGGTGGAATAGTGGCATTCCTGCATAACAACACCAGTTTGCTGAGCATCAATTTACCTGGCACTGTTCCGTATCCGTACGCATACAAATTAGTTACAGGGCGTAAGATGAACATTGGACAGTTTGTGCGCACCGGAGAGAGAATTTACAATCTTGAGAGGCTGATCAATATCAGGCAGGGGATGATGAATGGAGACACACTGCCGGCGCGGTTGACAAATGAATTGCAGATTGATGGCGATAAGAAAAGCCGTGTACAGCTGGCGCCTATGCTGAAAAAATATTACAAGGTGCGTGGATGGGATGCACACGGTGTGCCGGTAAAAAAGAGGTTAGTGAAGATTGGGCTGGCGTAGTGTAATGGTTACGATCAGATTGTTTGGACCGATACGGGAAAACTGCGGACAAGGACGAATCAACGTTGAAGCCGGAACTGTACGTGAGGTAATGGAGCGTGCAATACAGCAGGGCGTTGATAAGAAACTGTTTACCAAAGCAATTATATTTGTGAATGGCCGGGCGGTTGTCGGTGGAAGACGATGGGCACTTAAATTAAGGGATGACGATGAGTTGGCGCTGCTTTCGCCGGTGAGTGGAGGATGAATTGTATAGAAGAATAAAAAGACATGTAATCGGCAAAGAACATGTCTTTTTTTCTATAGTTCAACCCGGCTTTGAAAAAAGATCCGGGGATGAATTAGCAAATATTGGATTAATCCTTAAAGACAATTTCATAGAGGGAGGAGTCGAATTTTCAGGGAAACTAGATTCATGTTTTATTGCATCTCTCTTTTCACGCACTATTAACCGCATTATAATGCGCATTGGCGAATTCAGAACTATAAATTACTATGAACTGGAACGCCTGATTAGATCTTTCCCATGGGAGCTTTATATTTCTCCGGAATGTAAAATACTATTTAGAAGCAGTTCTTCAAAATCCAAAATATATCATACAGGTAAATTAGAAGAGATATTTATTAATGGAATTAATGAAAGGCTTATAAAGTATAATATTATTTCAAATAGTGAAGATCACAAATATTCTCAAACAATCTTTTTAAGAAATAATAAAGATATATGTACTGTGAGTTTAGATGCATCGGGAGAATTTCTCTATAAAAGGGGGATAAGAAAAAATATCAATAGAGCGCCTATACGAGAGACTACAGCATCTTTAATATTACTTGAATCTAAGATAGAGAATTATGATTTAATAATTGATCCTATGTGCGGTTCCGGAACATTCAGTATTGAGGCTGCTTCTATTTTTACAAAAACTCCACCTGGGTTAGAAAAAGAATTTACATTCACACACTGGCCGTCTTTTAAAAAAGAGTCATTTAACTATATTAAAAAAAATCTAATAAAAGATATTATTCCACAGGAAAAGATTGAACAGAAGATCATAACATCGGATATAGATAGCAAAGAAATAGAAACAGCTAAATCAAATATTCCGGAAGAATTAAGCAAAATAATAACTCCTGAAATAATTGATTTTTTTTCTCTCTCAAGTGATATTGCAAAAAATAAAAAAACTCTAATAGTTCTTAATCCCCCATATGGAAAAAGAATTAATAGTCAAAATATAAAATCTATCTATACTGAAATAGGGAACAAAATCAGAAATGATTTTAGAAATTGCGGTTATGCAATAATCATCCCTGATCACGAGAAAGAAAACTCTCTTAATTTGAAATATGACCGAAAAATAGCTATTATGAATGGAGGAATAAAGGTAAAAATTCTTTTTAAAGATATATAATATATTTATAATTGAAATTTTTTTGAGATATTTTTATTATTTACATTTTATATTATTTAAGTTAAGATGAGATGAGGTAATTTTGGAATATATGTAGGGGACGGCAAGCTGCCGTCCGCCATGATTCATTTCAAAAATGAGGTAATTTTGGGAAATATAGATAAAAATATAGATGAATATCTGGAAGAGGTAGGAATAGATTCAGAGGAACATAAAAGACAACTGGAAAAATTGACCAGAGTTCTTGACGATATGAAATCCTCTGCTAATCAGGCTGAAAAAAAACATTATGTTTCTTTTAAAGAAACAGTTGATAATTTTAGCCGTTTTCTTGCAGAAAAAAACATCAAACTTACTCCACAAGAAGAAGACCGTTTTACAGTAATTGCAGCATCAGGGCTTAACAATCTTGCAAAGAAACGAATGGCTGAAGATCTCATACACCAGATTAGAAATCGTGTATCTATTGATCTTGCTCATAGAGTTGAATCTGATAAAATGAAAAAAGATATTGCCCTTCTTAATAAATCTCCGTTACAATTTATGGATTGGTATAAACTTACCAGATTTGCATTTCAATATAATACAATTACACCCTTTTCTCATAGATACAATGCTACATCTCTGAATATCATCACTACTAAAGGGGCTAATGCTTATAAAGAGATTGCAGCAGAGCTTAAGGCTATTCTTGACGGATACTATTATTATCTTACTGTTCTTGAATATAATGCTATTGTTAAATTATATAATATGGGGAAAACTATTAATAAGTTAGTTGCTATAAATAAAAGTCTTTCATATCACCCTTCTGAAATACTTGAACAGATGAACGATTTTGCATCACATTTTATTTATGTTATGCGTAACATTCACTCTATCGATAAAGGCTTAGAAAAGATAATAAAGAACAGACCGCCGGTACATGGATTTATGGGGAATATTTGTGTTCTTACCGACAGAAAAATATTTAATAATAAAATAGAAAGATACAGAAACAGCGAAATGATAAATAAAACTATTACAGGATCATTATATTCTTTTCACACCTCTAATCTGGGTGTTATAGTAAATACATTTAACCAATTGATGTATATAATGAATGTAGATGGTGAATTAGATCATTCAAAAAAAGAATACACAGATGAAGCCAAACAGGCAATAGAAAATGAAAACAATATTCAAGATGCGGAAAATAAAAGAATCCAATCTATGTTGTCCAGTATTATAAACATAACAACTAAATATAGCGAGATGGGTAAAAATTTAGCAAAAAGGCTATTTGAAATTGAAGCGCGCAGTAGTCTGGCAGCATGGAATAAGGATGCCCAAATTAAACCATTCTTTAAACTTATAAAAACCTTTGATGCATACATAAAATATATTCTTGAATTAATTATAAGTAAAGAAAATTTTGAGCTTGAATATGATAACGATATAACAAGAGATTATTTTGAGCACTTTCCGTATATTATAAAACCGGCTGATGAATTAAGAGCATTCTCCATATACCTTCAAGGTACAAAGGGGAAAGACATTCAAAATCATAAACTATCTTCTGAAGATGAAAGAGATGAATTCATTCAAGAACTTATGGAAAATGAAAATTCATTATCACTTTCAGGTATTACAAAATTTATACATGAAACATTGACGGAGATGTCTGCACTATGCTATAATAGCTGTATGAGATTTAATGATCTGTTAAATAAATATCATCAGTCTGAAAAAGCTGAATCAAGTGATATTATAGATAATTACAATTTTCTTTTAAATGCAAAGATAATTCATCCGAAAGTCCGCAACCTTGAAATTGTACTAAATAAAAAAGAAGTTTATCTTGTAGACCTGCTTGAAGCCTGTTGTTCTATGGCTGTATTTTTTTCAGAGAGTCTGCACCACAAAGGGATAAAAGCTGTATATACTGATGTTGAAAAACTTCAAAGAGAAATACAACATAAAACAGGTGCTAAATTAGAAAATGGCGCAGAAATACAACATTTTGAGAAAGAGTCTGATAAAGAGAAAGAGTCTAATAATGAAATAAATTCTGATAATGACAGAATTTATAATGACACACTAACAGGTATAAAAAATTGGCAATACTTTGAGGATTTTATCCTGAATGAATTTTATGATGAAAATGGAAATTATTCAAAAGATAAATTGCGCCATGTGTTCTGTATTAAACTATTAAATCTTGTTGAGATTAATAATATATGCGGCAAGCAGATTGGTAATGTTGTCTTTAAAAAATTCAGCGAAATTGCTAAAGAGGCGCTCAGTGCTGCAGCAAGCGACAGCATCCTGTTAAGATATAAAGGAGGAGCGATTATAGGATATATTAATGATACACCTGTAATTGAAGCAGTAGATATTCTTTCTAAAATGTTAAATAATGTAAGGGCATATTCGCTGAACAGTGAGATAGAATCGTTACCTGATATTATTTTTAATGCCGGAATTTATACAGAAAGAAAAGGATCAAATGCACTAAACAATATAGAGATAGTGAATAAAATTATGCTGCAAAAAAGCGATAAAGAAATTGGTCATGTAGTATTTTTACGGAATGCTGACAAGGTATTAAAAAATAATGATTTTGATAGCAAAGGAGAACTAAAACCGGAACTTATAACTGTGTTAAACTAATCTTATATAACTAACCACGCTTAGACTGACATGTTATTTGACATGCACACTAAAAGGCAAAAATTATATAGAAAATGTCGGATCTTTTTTTATCAAAATTTCTTTGATTTTTGATTCACCTGCTGAAAAATATATTATATGAGATTCCATCAAAGAATATTCATTCATAACAGCAAAAAATTCTTCATCAAGTTTTGGGTCAAGGAGATCAATCTCCCTTAATTTTTTATTTCCTATATATATTGCTTTCATGGGGTATCCTGTATTTTTATTTAACATACTCTGCATATATCCGACTTGATATTTGTCTACTATATTTAAAAAAAATCGCCATTTTGTTATTGATTTTTAGTGTTGACTTTTTTTAAACGTCTATTGTTATTGCAGATAATAATTTAATAATTATATTGTTCTAAGTATAAAAAAATTAACTATTAAAGTATAAAAATATGAATAAAATTAAGAAATACTCAACAGCTATATCCGTCTTTATGTTAATATTTTTTTCAACAACTATATTCGCTTACAAATTCGATTTTATAACTGTCAGTGATGTAGTTAATGAAACTAAAAAAAGATATGGTAATCTTAAATCCTATCAGGCAAATTTTACAATAATCTCAGATAAGGGTGGGAAAAAAACAGTTCAGACAGGAGTTCTAAGATTTAAATCCTCTGATAAATTACTTATGGAGTTTACCTCTCCATCAAGACAAAAATTAGTATCTAATGGGCAGATGATGTGGGTATACATACCTTCAATGAATGTTGTAGCCGAACAGGATCTTACATTTGAATCAGGACTTTTTACTTCAGGCTCAGAGGCAGGACTTAACAGGCTTTTTTCTAAATACCATTATAGATTTGCATCAAAGGAAGAACCTGAAACAATGAAGGATGGAAGTAAACAATACACCCTTGTATTAAAGCAGAAAGAAACCAGAGGCGGATATAAAACAATAAATCTATGGATATCAGAAGATTACTTTATTAAAAAGGCAGAAGGCTTTACTTCATCAGGTAAAAGAATAGAGATTACACTTTCAGATATAAAAACAGATATCGATCTTTCTAATTCCCTTTTTAAATTTGATATACCTGCATCAGCCCGAATAATAAAAAATCCCATGTTATCAGAGGAGTAAGTCGTGGAGAGTATTGGAGAAAAATTAAGGCAGGCGCGTGAATCAAAAAAATTAACAATAAAAAATGTAGTTATTGATACAAATATGTCTCCGACTTATATTGAAGCCCTTGAAGATGAAGATTTTGACAAATTTCCAAGTGAAACATATATAATCGGTTTTTTAAAAACATATTCGGAGTATCTTAAATTAGACCCTCAAGAGATTATAGCCCTTTATAAAAGCTACAAGATTGGCGAATCGGCAACCCCTCTTGAAGAATTAACCAAACCAACAAGAGCTCAGATTATTATTAATCTTGTATCGTTTTATGAAAGATATAGAAATTTTGTTTTTTTTGGTATTGTTGCATTGATCTCCATTTTAATTATATGGGGTGTTTGGGCAATGAACAGATCAAATGTAAAGATTGACGGATCAGATTCTGTGTCCCAGATTAAAAAAGATTATGCCGAGAGCCAAAACTCAATAATAAAAAACATTACCAGTTTACAGCTTTCAAACGACAAGGGGATGCCGTTAATATATAAAGAAGAGGCTGTTCAATTTCTTGTAGATAATAAAGAAGTAGTTTTTTTACTTAAAGATATAAGTAATAACAAGGTTACTGTAAATTTTTTAAACAATGATAGCGATATTGTTTTAGATATGAATAAGCAGGTTCCGGTTATACTTGCAGAATGTCCAAGAGAGATACTTCTTACTCTTAAGGGACTTACGGAGAGCCGTGCTAAAATAATGATAGAGCTCGGTCGCAATCTTAAAGCCGAGATTACAAGTGATGCAGATGGACAGGATACTAATGTTAAGCCTGTAACAGATGGTGATAATACAAAAGTAATAGCTCAAAATGATAAAAGTTTAAAGATCACTTTTGAAATAGAATTTATACAAAAGTCCTTTATAGAGATATATCTTGACGGTAATATTAAGCAGAAAGGATTTATGCCTGCAGGAAGCATGGAAAAATGGGAAGCATCTAAAAATATTCAGGTTAAGATTGGTAATGCAGGCGGAATTAAATGTAAAATAAATGGAAAAGAATTTGTATTTGGAAAACCCGGTCAGGTTGCAAATAAATTAATAACATGGAAAAGAGATGTTACTAATCCTAATGTCTACCATATTGATGTAAGGGATTGGTAAGATGTGTTTATTGCTTCAGAGCTTTCTTTTTATATAATATCCCTTGGTTGTTCTAAAAACTTGGTAGATTCCGAACTAATTAATGGAGAGATGATCAGCGCAGGCTTTACTTTATCCGAAACTGGTGAAGATTCGGATATATTAATAATTAATACATGCGGATTTATTCAAGATGCTAAGGAAGAATCAATTGAAACAATACTTGATGCAATTGATTTAAAAGAGAACAGTAAAACTATTTTAAAAAAATATAGTGATAAAGAACTAAAGCAATACCATTTTAAAAAAAAAGTTGTTGTAACAGGCTGCCTAACAAAAAGATATTTTACAGAAATAGAAAGTGAAATACCTGAAATAGATCTCCTTTATGGAATTAAAGATGAAAAATTTGTTTCCACATTATGCCATAAGTTTAACATTAAACATAACCCAATATTAAAAATAAGAAAAAAACTTTATAATAACTCCCCATTCTCATATATTAAAATATCTGACGGATGTTCCAATAATTGCAGTTACTGCGCTATCCCTATTATAAGGGGACCTCATGTTTCATTCCCTGTTGATCAGATATTAAAAGATGCGGAATCCGAAGTAGCAAATGGTGCATTAGAATTAAATATCATTGCTCAAGATATAACTATGTATAAATGGGAAACAGTTGATCTTATTTCATTAATTAATAAGATTTCTAAGATAAATAACTTAAAATGGATCAGACTCCTATACTGCCACCCTGACCACATAACAGATAAAATCATAAACTTAATAGCTGAAAATGAAAAGGTTGTACCATATATAGATATTCCCTTTCAGCATGTAAATGAAACTCTTTTAAAATCTATGGGGAGAGATGGAAACAGCTATAAATATCTTAAGCTTATTGAAACATTAAGAAAAAAAATACCTCAAATATCTATAAGATCAACTTTTATGTTAGGATATCCCGGAGAGGATGAAAAATTTTTTATAGAGCTATTAACATTTATTAAAACTGCAAGGATTGATAAAGTCGGATGCTTTATATTTTCTCCCGAAGAGGGGACACGAGCATATAACTTTTGCGATAATAGTCCAATACTTGACACGCCGCCTGTGGCGGCGTGGGCACGGTCATATAAGTTTTGTGATAATATTTCTATTGATGAAAAAAACAGAAGATTCAATGATGTAATGTCTATCCAATCTCAAATATCACAGGAAAAATTAAATGATAAGATAGGTCTGGAATTAGATGTATTAGTAGAAGAAAAAATAGATGATAAAACATATATGGGAAGAACAATTTTTGATGCGCCTGAAGTAGACGGAATTTTTTTCTTGACCGCTAATGCGAATATAATTAATAAAATTGTAAGAGCAAAAGTTACAGATTCTATAGAATATGATCTTATCGGAGAGATGATATGAAATTGTCAGGCGATAAATTTACTTTACCTAATATGATTTCATATTTAAGAATAATTCTTATACCTTTCATAATATATTTTTTAAAGGTAAAAACCGTTGAATACCTGATTTATGCTCTTGCACTATTTATGTTTGCTTCATTTACAGACTTTGTTGACGGATGGCTTGCAAGAAAACTTAAACAGGAATCTGAATTTGGCAAATTCATAGATCCTATTGCAGATAAATTCCTTGTGATTTCATCACTTTTTGCTATCATAACAATTGACCCATATTTTGAAATAATCGATTATTGGATGATTATAATAATAGTAGGGAGAGATATTCTTATAACAGTTATGAGATTATTAGCTATAAAAAAAGGGAAACAACTGCAAACAAGCCATTTTAGCAAGTTTAAAACTGCATTTCAGATGCTATCTATTGTAATCATTATAATGATATATATGTCAAAGAGGAGCGGTTTTTTTGTTACTCATGAATCTGTTCCTTATTACATTATGCTCGCTGTAACAATAATGACTACATTTTCAGGAGTAAGATATCTTATTACTAATCGGCAACTGTTTTTCCCTGAAAAAGATAATATTGAAAAAGATAATATATATGACTAAGAGGTAAAATGAAAATAAGGGAATTTCTTTTTACTGCATTCTATTCAGGTTATTCGCCTGTTGCGCCCGGTACTATGGGTGCATTAGTTGCAATGGTTATATATATTATTGAAAATCTCGTTTTTTCTAATATAGATCCTGTAAAGTTAAATATTTTTAATTTTATCTTTTTGCTTATAATATTATATCCGTCTATTAGGCTTGCAGACTCCGCTGAGAAATTTTATAAGACTAAAGATCCTCAGCAGGTTGTTATTGATGAAGTACTCGGTTATTGGACAGGAATTTTGTTTATCCCTTTTAGTTTTTCATATGCAGTAATAGCTTTTATCCTTTTTAGGTTTTTTGATATAACAAAACCATTTCCTATACGTTATTTTGAATCATTACCCGGAGGACTTGGCATTATAATGGATGACATAATTGCAGGCATTTATACTCTTGCATGTATGCATATAATAATTTATTTTTTTAATCAATATAGCATAATATTACCGTAGTCACAAGTATTAAAATTTTTTCTATGCAAAACTCATTGACGCACCAGCCGAAAACCGAGGCGGCTGTTCCGGTTCTTCAACGGAGTGTAGTAGTAGCGAAAAGCCGAACGCAAGGTATGATCACTATTGTCCCATGACCCGCCGCGCACTACACGG